>P_2C_Liq_1_UnCtyDRAFT_1000253_pt1 | contig 23047 bp, 22 predicted proteins | sample Pon2CUnioCityCA_2_FD_10234 | JGI IMG/M metagenome (IMG submission 10234) | reverse complement strand
TCCTGCTGCTGCCCCTGTTGAGCCGCAGCCTCAATCACATCTTCTGGCAATCCTTGAAGGTCCTGAGCGGCTGTAGTATGGTACTGAAACGCTTTTGTTTCTGCTAAGACATGCTCTCCAAAGGTCAATGACAATGTGCTTAATTCTTCATTTAAAACCGTCAGTCTTGTGCGATCCTCACCTTCAAGTGCAGCACCGTTTCGGACAAAACTTTCATAGGTTTCATTGAGCAAGCGCTGTTCTTCCGTGGTATCCAGATTTTGCCCCGATTCGTAAACGCTTTTAATACGTAGGAACAATGGTTCGTTCAATAACGTCTCGCTACTAAATGCCGTCAATTTTGGCGAAAATTCGCGCGCGATTTCCTGAATGGCATCGTTCGTTTCGGCGCTATTTAAGTTGAAAAAACAGCTGCTCACTTTATTTAACTCTAAGGAGGAGAATTCTAACGCGGCCACAGTATTCTCGAAGGTGGGGGATTCAGAATTGGCCACAATGGCTGCTTGACGTTCTTTAGCAACCTGGATCCAATGCTCCAATGCCGGCAAGAAATGTTCGGGCTTGATATGGTCGAAAGCCAAAGCTTGGTGCGGTGTGGACGGAAAATCTATAAGTGGATTCATGGAGCTCTTAACAAATTATGCGATTGCTCAAAGATACTTTTTACCATCCGCAATACCTACCTTTGAGCCATGGCAAAAGAGCAAATTCAGTGGGCATTATCAGGAATGACTTGTGCAGGCTGCGCACACAGTGCGCATAGCATTGCCGCAGGCACGCCCGGTATGGAACACGTGCAGGTTCGCTATGCCAGCGGCAGCTTTAAAGCGACGATAGATACAGACGTTTTAGATGTTTCTGCACTCCAAAAAAGTTTAACTGCAGCAGGGTACGAACTAACGACCAGCTACATCAGTCCACGAACGCGGATAAAGCATCAAAAAGAAGCGGTAGACCGCAAACGCAATGAACTGATTGCTGCTTCAGCCCTTGCCGTTCCCTTATTCATTGTGGGCATGATGCACATGCATGCGAATTGGAGCATTGTACTCCAATTTTTACTTGCTACCGCGCTCAGCATGTACTTCGGTAGGAACATTCACGCGAAGGCTTTTGCACTCGCTAAAATGGGCAGCACGAATATGGATACTTTAGTGAGTTTAGGCTCCTTAGTTGCTTTCGGCTATTCTATAGTGGGTTGGGCTATGGGCAGGCACGAACAGGTCTATTTCGAAAGTGCAGGCTTGATTATTTATTTTATACTCATCGGTAAGCTTTTGGAAGACCGTGGAAAGTTATCGAACAGTAAAGCATTAACTGCGCTCCTCTCTATACAGCCCAATGAGGCTATTTTGGTGGATGAAGGTGTGCAGCGAACGGTCGGGGTTGAATCGCTGGAATTGGACCAATTGGTCTGGATTCCGCCCGCACAACGCGTGCCGGTAGACGGAAAGGTCGTCGAAGGCAACAGCACCATCGATGAAAGCACATTTACCGGGGAACCTATTCCGGTGGAAAAAGGAATTGGATCGAAAGTTTGGGCAGGTACCATGAACGGCCATGAAGGGTTGCTGGTACGCGTGACTCATACAGGACGAAGCAGTGCTTTGGGCGGCATTATCGATGCTGTTGTGGATGCACAGGGCACCGCAGCCCCTATTGAAGCATTAACCGATCGCATATCTAAGGTGTTTGTGCCTACTATTTTAGGTTTGAGTTTGCTTACCGGGTTAGTGTGGTATTTTGGCTTTGATTCACAGAAGGCAGTGGTCTATGCCGTTGATGTGCTCGTCATCGCATGTCCATGCGCATTGGGATTAGCCACACCACTGGCCGTAGTAGCGGCAACTGGAATAGGTAGTAAAAATGGATTGTTGATCAAGGACGCTGCCGCCTTGCAATTGGCCGGCGAAGTAAAATTTGCGATTCTCGATAAAACCGGGACACTCACCCTAGGAAAACCCGTGGTTACAGGGATTGACTGGAGCGACAAGGAATCGCGTTCCATCGTGGCAGCCTTGAATGAAAAGGGTACGCATCCGCTCAATCATGCCTTAGCTACCTACTTTGGAACTATCGATGGATTACCTCAGGTGAAGCGTTTTAAGGCAGTTCCAGGTAAAGGCATTCAAGGAAAGATTGATGGACACCAGTACTACATNGGCTCGGGACAATTTTTCACNGAAGTTACAGGTACGCCCCCTCCGATCGCACCCTATACACATACCCTCTGCTTTAGCGAAGAAGGTCTCATTGCCTTAGTATCCTTTGAAGATACCTTGCATCCTGATGCACCACTATTAATACGGGAACTACAGCAACGTGGCATCACCCCCATTATCGCATCGGGAGATGTTGAAGAAGCGGTTGCAAAGACGGCCAAAGCTTTGGGTATAGTGAAGTACCACGGCGGATTACAGCCGCACGATAAGGTAGATTTGGTAAAGGCGTACCAAGAGCAAGGCCGAACCCTAATGCTTGGCGACGGGATCAATGATAGTATTGCGCTGAATGCCGCCGATGTAGGTGTTTCCCTAGCCCACGGAACTGCGGTTGCGCAAGAAAGTGCTGCTGTGGTTTTGACGCGAGAAGGATTACCGCAATTGGCACACTATTTCAAACTGAGTGCCCTGACCATGCAAACCATTCGAGGCAATTTATTGTGGGCTTTCGGCTATAATCTTATCGCCATTCCTATCGCAGCAGGTCTGCTGGCCGCCCCACTCGGATTAGAATTAACCCCAATGATGGCAAGTATTGCCATGAGTTTTAGTAGCTTGGGCGTAGTGGTTAACTCACTGCGACTTCATAAAAAACCCTTACAATGACCTTAGATTCAAAAATCAATTGTGGCGGATGTATCGCCAAAGTACAATCGGACCTAAATGCTTTGCTCGGCGAAGGAAACTGGAGTGTGGATACTGCGCTTCCAAATAAACCATTGACATTTTCTGATGATGTAGATGTTGATGATGTCCTCGACGTCTTAGAAGCACACAATATGATCGCCGAATAATGCATGTAGTGCTTCTGGCACGAAAAACCCTGTATACACAGCCCGGAGGCGATACAGTGCAAGTGGAGGAAACGGCTTCTGCATTGCGCCGCTGTGGGCACGAAGCGACCATCCTTACAGCAGGTCAACCCCTGCCCCTTTCAGCCACTGTACTTCACGGGTTCAACCTTGGGAGACCGGCGGATCTGATGCCTTATTTTAAATCGTTCAAAGGCAAGAAGATTCTCAGCAGTATTTATGTCGATTACAGTCTTGCAGACCAGCAGCGCTTCCCACGGTTATATTCACTGTTGGGCAAGCACGGTTTAGAATATGCAAAAACCCTAGCGCGTGCACTCAACGGCAGTGACCGATTCCCAGGCATATTGTTCCTGGCACACGGCCAAAAATCCTGCGTGCGTGGACTCCTAAGATTAACGGACCTGTTAATCACCTCCTCCAAAAGTGAGGCGCAACGCATAGAAAGTGACTTTGGGCCCCTGCGTTGTGCAGTTAAGACGGTACCGCTTGGTATTAGCGCATCGTTTCTAGCGCCCTTTGAGCAGCGCCAAAAACGTGAAGGCTTATTGCTTTTAGGCAGATTAGAATGGCTGAAGAATCAAAAAACCATGATCAATTGGGCTACTGAAAACAATTGGCCGCTTACTGTTGTGGGTGATGCCAATGCAAATCAGAAAACGTATTACCAAGAGTGCCTTAATCAAGCAGGGGCGAGCGTATCATTCCTGCCCTATACCGCTGGCGACGAACTTAAACGTTTGCTTCGCTCACACCGCGCACTTATCATACCCTCGCATTTCGAATCCTTTTCACTGGTGGGCTGGGAAGCCGCTTCACAGGGGATGCACGTACTGTACAATGACGTTGCAGACATGAATGAAACACTCGCTCCTGTGGGCACGCCCATTCAGATGGCAGATAAAAAGGCAGCTGTGTCTGTAATTACCGCGGCACTCAACGGAAACCTCGTGCAAAAAAAATCCCACGATCTGCTCTCGAGCAGATCGTGGGACGCTATAATTCTTGAGTTGCTTGACGCGTACGTGTAGTTATCTACCTGCGCGTTCCATCTCTTTTTCGTAGGTCTCTTTGAACTTTTCATAGTTGTAATCAACCATGATCTTATCGTTTTTCGAAAGTGCCTTGTAATAGTCCTTTACGATTTTCTCTCCGTCCAATTCTATCGCAATGTAGTATTTGAACTTACTGCTCGACTGCACTTGAGTCACACGATCACAAACTACTACAGCACCACTGATGCGTTCATTGATTACCGTGCGTGAGTTTTCTTCAAAACGCTCCAACACTTCTTCAACGTTATTGACTTCCATGCTCTTCACATAGTTATCGGCCACAACTTTCATGGTACTGTTTACCATTCCAGCGAGCTCAGTACGTGCATTACTCAGCGCTTTTTTCTTAGCAACATTCATATCGGCACTTTCACCGAAACTGTAGACGCGGAACGTCTTGTTATCACTTTTAAACTCTGAACATGGCAAAACTTGTTCTATTTCACCCTTTGGTACTTTTGTTTTAGAACCACAGCTGGCTAATAAAAGTCCTGCGCTGGCCACAGCCACTAAAAGGATTCTCGCTTTCATAATACACGGTTTTACTGTTAGTTAATTTAGGTAGGTTAAGGTACGGAGTCCTTGAATGATTTAATCCAAAAGGCGTGCCAAAATCTACCACTTCCCTTTTTGGACCAATTTCTCTCGCTCCGCTTCAAAGAATTCCAACGCCCGTTCTACCTGTAAATCTATGTTCTTAATGCGCATGGTCGAATGACAGATGGTGCGCTTCCGTCCGTCGGTCAACTTATTCCATATGCGTTCTACGACTTCATCTTGCGCAAGAAGCGCTTTGAGTACTTCGGGCACCGCAACACCGAGCGGATCTGGATCTTCAAAAATTTCAAAAGCAACCTTTTCGCCGGTGAGTAAACCTAAATCGGACATGTTTTTTTTACTGATCATCATGCAGCGCATGCCTGGGATATGGGAGTTTAATCCGCATTGAATGTGCCCTTCGCCGTTAATTTTTAGTACAATTCGGGTACGGTGCTTTTGAGGAAAATCCGCAATAATCCTCGTCGAAATACTCAACACGTTGTGGGGCATGTTGGGGAACATGGGTTCTATAAAGGCTGTGCCGGTATAAAGCAATCTCATTTTACCAGGGATCTGTAAATGACGTATCCGTTAAAAACGCGGGGTCTGAAAACGTCTTTAAGAAATCTAATAATCCTTGTTTTTGTGCAACGGACCAATTCCGTCCAACGCCCACCGCTTTCATGTTTGGATCAAGCGTCGGTGATGGATGACCGCCCATTTCGTAAAAATCGAGCACCTCAGCAAGCGTCTGAAAACGACCGTCGTGCATGTAGGGGTAACTGTATTCAACATTACGCAATGACGGGACCTTAAATTTACCACGGTCGGAAGGGTCTCCCGTAACCGCCTCACGTCCTGCACCTACAGCATAAATGCTATCTAATCCATTGTTTGTGAATTGCAGCAGTCCGTGTGCACCCAATTGGTATCCTGTGGTCGCTAAGCCGTGACAATGGAAACAATCGCCTTGTTCGTTATTGAAAATATCAAAACCCAATTGTTCTGAAGGCGTAAACGTATAGGTACCCTGTACATACTGATCGAGCTTGCTACCCCCACTTACCAGCGTACGAACATACTGAGCCAATGCTTTGGCGGTATGTTGTCTCGTAATGGGGTCATCCGTTCCAAAAGCGTCTGCAAACAGCTCAACATAGGTAGGATCCTGGGCCAATTTCGCGATGACATCCGGCCATTGCGCATGCATTTCAATAGGATTCACCACCGGATCCTGCACTTGATCCTCTAGACTATTTTCACGCCCGTCCCAAAAAAAGAAGTCTTGCCATGCCATATTCGTTAATACCATCGCATTCACTGTACCTGTGATACCGTCAATTCCCGTGGAGTATTGAAAGGGCTCCGCAAATCCATGCTCCTGACTGTGGCACGAACCACAACTTTGGCTATTGTCGCCAGAAAGTCTTGGATCAAAAAATAGATGACGTCCCAGCTTTACACCTTCTGCAGTCAATGGATTATCTGCAGGAATATCGGGCGTCGGGAAATGGGATGGGTATACTAAAGACAGTGGTGTAGGATTGTGCAAAGGTTCATCGGGTCCACAGCTCGCAGCTATGAACAAAAAGACCAATGGCACTAAAATTAACCTACTCTTCTTCATCTTTATGCGGTTCAACAGCGCTCGTATAGTTTTCAAATTTACGAATGACTTCCTGCATATCCTCCGGTAAAACACTTTCATAGCGGTGTTGTTCGCCTGTTTTTGGATGCGTAAAGCCTAAACTCTTTGCGTGCAGGGCATGACGGGGACAAGCTTTAAAGCAATTCATAATGAACTGCTTGTATTTTGTAAACGTCGTTCCTTTCAAAATTTTATCCCCACCGTAGCGCTCATCATTGAATAAAGGGTGGCCTAAATATTTCATGTGAACACGAATCTGGTGCGTTCGACCCGTTTCTAGTTTACAACTGACAACCGTTACATAACCGAAGCGCTGGAGCACCTTGTAGTGCGTTACTGCATGTTTTCCTTCGCTTCCGTCTTCGAAAACTGCCATTTGTAATCGGTCGGATAGACTTCTACCGATGTGGCCGGTGATGGTTCCTTCATCTTCCTTCACATTGCCCCAGACAATCGCGATGTATTCACGTTGTGTAGTGCGGTCATAAAATTGCTTCGCAAGATGGCTCATGGCCAATTCTGAAGCAGCCACCACCATAACACCTGTGGTATTCTTATCTAATCTGTGAACCAAACCAGGGCGTTCTTCGCCGCTGGTACCTATGGGTAGGTTTTCAGCCAAATACGCTAAAGCATGGACCAAAGTTCCGGTGTAATTTCCATGACCAGGATGACAGACTAAACCCGCCTCTTTATTCACGACAATAACGTGCTCATCACGGTACAACAAATCCAACGGAATGTTTTCTGGAATAATCTCCGTATCGCGCGGCGGATCCGCCAGAACCAATTCTACGGTATCGCCTGCTTTTACCTTATAATTACTCTTCACAGGCAAACCATTCACGTGAATGGACTCTGCATCGGCAGCCTTTTGAATTCTACTGCGCGAAGTGTCCTCTAAAAAATTGAAAAGGAATTTATCTACACGCAGGGGATTCTGACCTTTATCTGCAGTAAAGCTATGGTGGACGTACAATTCGTCATTAGAAGTACTATCGTGCTGCTCGTCCATTAAATTTTCATCCATTTAGTATAAGTTAACGCGCCATTTTGGAGGGTGCGTATGAGGTACAGCCCTTTAGGTACTTTGGAGATGTCCAATTCTATTTTGCCTTCGCCACTCGCCTGCAAGAGTATCTGTCCATTCACATTCAAGAATACAACGTCGAAGGGATCCATGTTTTTTGAAGCAACGCTCACCACGTGGGTTGAGGGGTTCGGATACACCTGGAATGCTGCTGCAGAAGGAACTTCTATGGCCATATCTGCGGGAGTATACCGGAAAAAAGGTCGAAGCAATAACGCACCCGGTTCTAAAGACGGGTACCAATTAAAGCCGTCGCCATAATAACGCTGCATAGCATTGGGCAATGTACGTTCCTGATCGAGTCCTACATACAGGGTAGTCGCCGCAGAAACATCGACATAACCGATCCATACAGACGAATAAGCACTAATATCCACGGCAGAGTCCAATGCAAAATGGAAGAAATCATTGCGATTCCAATGGTCGGAATGCTGGTACACAGAATCTGTCAAATAGAGCAGTGCACCGGGCGCTGAGCCCGAATCTGCAGGCGCCCAAACCGCCAATCTAAAGGAATATACTGAATCCCTAAACCAGGCGAAGTTCATGGAAACACCTTTCAAAGAATCGTTTGACCCTAAACCACCGGTATTGAATTTTTGCGCCACACGCGAACCTGTAACATTCTCAATACCGTATGCGCGCTCTGCCGAGCCATCGTCAAGAGCAAGGTAATTGTCTAACTCAAGCGTGCCGTGTACGGTATCGTTTTGTCGCGTCCCTGCCGCTGAACCGTCAAACCAAACTTTGGTCGTGACGTTTGTAGGACCACTCAACGTACCTAGCGCCCCGGATGGCACAGCGACGTCAAAGGTTAAATCCTGATCGTGCTGTGTCGTCGTAATTACTGGAACCGCCGTTTGTTGTTGTATGAGCACTCCGTTTTCCTCCCAACGGAATTGGCCTAAGTTTAAACTCCAACCTCCAGAAGGCACTGTCCCTAGTCTGCGGTAGGTAAAAGTGAGGGTATTGGGGCGGTTCGCTATGGTATTGCTCATGCTGAGCCACCACGGCCAAGAGGTATAGGGTCCATTGCCTAAAAGGAGTGGGTGCGGTCGAGCAAAAGCAGGCTCAGTCACAACGGAATCCCCTGGATTTCTATCTTTATCGAGCTGCACGTAATCTACATTCCAAACATCGTATGCACCACCGCGTGCGCCGTAGGTGGCCAATCGGAATCGGAAACCCTTCTTTAAAAATTGATTGCCCAGAACCGGTATCATGGCCGTTTTAAAGGCATCTGCATTTCCCGTTCCTTTCTCGCCCCAAACCTGAGTCCAACTCGAATCTACGGGCGAATAATAAGAGACGACTAAACTGTCCGCAGACGAAGGTGCCTCGCCTCTACCGGCGCGTTGGTATTGAAATGAAAGCCAAACATCCGTCGCGCCCTGGAGATTGATGTAGTTTGAGGTCAGTCGGTCTGAAATACCATTTGTAGTTATGTTACCTGGTTGATAGGGCTTTCCATAGGCATTGCATCCATCGAACGTAGCGACGCCTATAGAGTTTTGAAACAGGGGCATGGCATCATTGATCCATACATCCTGATCACTCCACAATTCCGTCGCAGGTCGATCAGAGCGGTAGCTAAAATCATCAACAAAAGGAGGATTCAATGTATCCGTCGTTTCTATACTAAAGGGCGCTGTCGTTGCGCCGCTCAACGGAAGTGTTTGTTCGAACACTTGCGCTTGCGCAATACTACATGCACCTAAAAAAACGAGGAGATAAAGTCGCATAACTAACTTATTGGGGTAACGAATCTACGGGTAGTGCATCCGGCACATAGGCGGCAGTGCTGTCCGAAGTCAACCACAAATCAACTGAACTGCCCACAGGCACCTCAGCATCTGTATTAAATTCCGGAAACTGCCGCAATACAAACGCAGCAGCAGTGTCGTTTATTTCCCCATCAATGATAGTCGCTCCTAAATTTAGACTGTAGGTCATCAGCGTCTGCTGGGCTTGTGCATAAGTCAATCCCGTTAAATCAGGTAAGAATGCATTGCGATCACTTTCGCCTGCACTAACGTATAGCACAAAATGGCTCCCCGTTTGATAAGGGGCTTGTTCTGCTGCAAGTACTCCTTTTGAGTCTACCACCTTTAGAACGAGGTCATGACTGAGGTCGGGAATGAGCACAAGGCTATCTACAAAAAAACCTTTGTCTTGAAACTTGCTGATCACATAACTGACCAGCTGGTCTTTATAATTTGGCAGNGGATATTTCGGCAAGGAAGATGGNTTGGTNCTCAAAAAGAGTGTGCGTCCCAATTTNACCTCTGCATANGCTTGNGGAAACACCTCGACGACTGCCCCTTCTTTAACTCCNGGGACATAATGCGNCGAATCNATCACTTCATANTTCAATCCCACTGCTTCNAGTGCTTCGACCGCTTCAGACAATTGCATCAATCGAATATCNGGCACACTCACTGTTTTTCCATGTTGCGTCGTACTGTGCATCCACCACAATACCCCCGCAACGACCAACAGCACACCCAAAACAGAGAAGAGCGCTGTCCTTAAAAAGGTCTTGCTAAAAAGAAAAAGTATCCACTGCTTCATGAGGTAAAGATACTTTTTATCGTCCCGCTATCGAAAGCAGAGTTGCATTACATTTACAACTATGGAAAATGGCGTTAAAACCGTAGTCGTTCTCGCAGGAGGATACTCTTCCGAGCACGAGATCAGTCTTGCCTCAGGGCAGACGGCATATGCTGCTTTTGAATCGGCAGGATATCGAACTCTATTCGTAAAAGTAGACCGTTCAGGCTATTCACTCGAAGGCAAAAGTGTGCGTCTAGAGGATTTAGGGGCCGATTACGTCTTTAACAGTATTCACGGCTCACCAGGCGAAGACGGCCACATTTCTGGCGTTTTGGAACTGCTGAACCTGCCGCACAGCACCTGTCCGACCTTTCAGAGTGCCTTGACGTTTAATAAAGCCCAATGCAATGCGGTCTTAAGAGATGCGGGTATCCGTGTGCCGAGAGGACAGCTTTTCAATGCATTTCCTGGAATAACCGCATTCGAGCACTGGCGTTTCCCTGTTTTTGTTAAGCCCAATTGCGCTGGATCCAGCTATGGTGTTTCTCGCGTTGAAGAACCCAAGCAACTTGAATCCGCATTTGCCTACGCATTTACAGAGGGTCCACAAATTCTTGTCGAAGAAGGCATCACTGGAAAAGAAGTAGGCTGTGGCGTGGTGCGTACTGCGTACAATTTTGACACAAAAAGCATCGAATCGGACCAAAGCAGAGCCATTGCCATTACTGAGATCGTCCCCACCGAAGGGGCCTTCTTTGATTACGAAGCAAAGTATAAGGGAAAATCCCAGGAAATTACTCCCGCAAGAATTTCTGCTGCACTAAGTGCAAAAATCGAAGCGACTTCTGAGCGCGTTTACGATCTACTCAACCTAAAAGGGATCGTCCGTATCGACTACATCATTGATGAAAATGAGGAACCCGTGCTGATTGAGGTGAACAGTATACCTGGATTGAGTCCGGCGAGCATTATTCCACAGCAGGTGGCTTCACGAAATTGGTCGTTAAAAGACGTGTTGAGCACACTCGCTGAAGAGCACATGGCCGCTCATAAAGAAAAGAATAGCTAACTTCGACCTATGGCACGCATTGCACTTTTCCCAGGATCCTTTGATCCCATTACACTTGGTCACGTAGATATTATCGAACGTGCACTGCCGCTGTTCGATGAAATTAGAATCGCCGTGGGAACCAACAGTGCTAAAAACTACCTCTTTTCTTTGGCGCAGAGAATTGCTTGGATCGAGGAAACTTTTGCCGCTGAATCGAAAATCAAAGTCGTCACCTACGACGGACTAACGGTAGATTTTGCACAACAAGAGGGTGTGAACTTTTTATTGCGCGGTCTTCGTAATCCCGCAGATTTTGAATTCGAAAAAGCCATTGCTCAAGCGAACCGCGAAATGACCCCTGAACTTGAAACCGTCTTTCTTTTAACGAGTGCGCGCTATGCGTACATCAGTTCGAGCATTGTCAGAGAAGTCTTCAATTATGGCGGAGATTTCACAAAGTTTGTGCCTTCTTCCGTGAAGCCTTAGGCGTCCTGAATTGCGAAATCTTGAAAAACTTCTTCTAGGCTGTTGTACGAAGGGATTTCTGCAAGACGCTGTTTGATCAGCTCAGGCGTCGCCCAGTATACAGCGCTTATTCCTTCCGCTGTTTGCGGCTTCAGTTTCTTTGCGTAATCCGTTTTCATCGGGAACCAGTACGTTGTCTTCAGTGCAAACGCACCTTTATGAATGTAGCAATGATAGGTCTTAACCGCTGGCCCCGTGATTTCACATCGCTTGACACGACACTCTTCTTCCACCTCACGAACTGCACAAACGGCTATAGATTCTCTCGACTCTAACTTGCCTTTAGGAAGGTCTAATTTCCCATTTCGCTCAATGACCAACAAATGTCCATCGGCATTTCTAACCCAACCACCACCGGCTATGATATGATGGTGTAAGGTCAAAAACAGGGACCAGAAATCGTGTTCGATGCCGATCTCAATCACCTGTTTCGCAGGCTCTTTATAACATCCTTTTAACCACTTTTGGACTTGCCTAGCAGTGGATAAAGTGTTGATAAACTCCGGCGCAACAGCACCCGGCACCACGACCAATATGGCCTTATGAATGAAAACTTTGGTGTAATTTTGGAGCATGATACAAAACAAACAAGTTGCCCTTCGAACTGCGGAGAGCTTATTGCAAATTAAGGCCATCAAATTACAACCGGAAAATCCATTTACATGGGCTAGTGGGTGGAAAAGTCCAATTTATTGTGATAACCGCCTCACACTGAGCTTTCCAACCATTCGAAATTTCTTGAAAATTGAATTTGCAAAGCAGATCGAAGAGATTTATGGCAAGCCCGATTACATTGCCGGAGTTGCAACAGGTGCCATTGCTATAGGCATGCTCGTTGCGGAATACTTAGGTGTACCGTTTGTTTATGTTCGCGACAAAGCCAAAGGTCATGGACGTCAAAATCAGGTAGAAGGGTATTTAGAAAGCGGCGCATCTGTCATCGTAATAGAAGATTTGATTTCCACTGGAGGCTCGTCTTTGAAGGCTGTTGATGCTTTGAAGGAGGCCGGTGCCCGTGTTATGGGGATGTTGGCCATTTTTACGTACGATTTTGAATTGTCACGAACCAATTTTGACAAAGCAGGCGTTCGACTCAACACCCTAAGCGACTACCACCATCTTCTTGAGCAAGCAGCACAGCAGGGCGCCATTCTAGAAGACCAGATTGCGCTTCTCAAAGAATGGAGAGAGCAACCTGACCAGTGGGGACAATAATCTAATTAGGATCTACCCACTTCACTTCATCCATANCATAGGNCTGTACATTACCGTCCTTAAAGCGGAGCGTTAAACGGCCATTATTAGCAACGGCATCTACCGTTGCCGNCATTTCCGTTCCATGAATGAGGTAGGGTTGCGGTTGATCTTGACCCCACAACACTTCCTTGTAGGCATTGGCCAGTTCCCCCGCACCAAAACTGCGTGTGAGCTCATGCGCAAACCGGTGTTGAATTGCTCGTGCTACCTCTTCAGGAGTCTGTTTAGCACCAACCCACTCATTTAGAAATGCCGCCCGTTCAAGCGCATCTTCCGTCCGGTTTACGTTGATGCCTATTCCAATGCTACTGCTTTTAATTCCCATACCCGACCAGTGGTTTTCGATCAACATACCGCCCAATTTTTTCGTTTTGATCATAAGATCGTTGGGCCATTTAAACAAGACCTCTTNTGGCAATAGTGGCTTCAAGGCGACGCAAACCCGCTGGTTTACCTCAAAACTCTCCTTTAACGGAACAGGCCATTTGACATAAATGGACAATAACATNCTACTTTCAGGGCTGTCGTGCCACTTTGACACCCCGCGGCCACGCCCCATACTTTGGTGCCCCGCGAGCACTGCGCTGTAAGATTCTAGATCTCCATGCTGCCGCAGCATACGCTTTATTTCAAGCTGCGTACTATCTACTATTTTTAACTGATAAAAGGGAAGAATTCCCGACATTGTGCCCCATTATTGATCGAATGCCGAAGATGGCATATGTTTTGGTAATTTAAGAACAAATACACAATACATTTTAATGCATACAAAACCCGAAGCTTCGTCTGAGCTCGTCAAGAAATTTGTCGTAGAAGGACTACAGGAAATCAAAGGACAGAACATTACTGTTTTAGACCTACGAGAAATAGAAAATGCAGTCACCGATTTTTTCATCATCGCAGAAGGAAATTCGAATACGCAGGTAAATTCTTTATCCGACAGCGTGCACAAAGTGGTGCGCGAAAACGTTGGAGATAAACCGTGGCACATTGAAGGACGTGATAATTCGGAATGGGTACTCATGGATTATGTCACCGTTGTGGTGCACATCTTCCAAAAAGGAATCCGCGAGTTTTATGATTTAGAAAGCCTTTGGGGCGATGCGGAAGTAACAACTATAGAAAACGATTAGGCCTTATGGCAGATAATCCCAACCAGAATCAGATCGACAAGCTGAAGAAACAGTTTGCAAAAAATAAAGGCTCAAACGGCGACGGGAAAAAGCCCGGTAGTCCAAAAAAAGGTGGCAATAAATTCAACTTTTATTGGATCTATATCATCGTATTCGCCTTGTTCATAGGCATGCAGATCTTTACCGCAATGAGTTTTAGCACTAAAAACTCCACCTACCAGGAGTTTGAACAGGCGCTTGAACTAGGTGATGTCGACCATGTAAATATTTTGAACGATCGCAAGGTACAGGTCTTCATTAAAGAAGAAAGCCTGCGCGAGAGTGAACGCTATGATGACGTGAGCAAGACGAATTATAGCGACGCAATCAATCCCGGCCCACACTATGTCTTTGAAATGCCTTCAACAACTTTCGAAGACCGGATTAAAGATTACTACGAAGAACGGGGCATAAAAGACCGTATACCCGTCAACTACCAAACGCAGGATAATTTCCTAACCGATATCATTTCGTGGGTTTTACCATTGGTATTGATGGTGGCAGTTTGGATGTTCCTAATGCGTCGAATGTCTGGAGGAGCCGGCGGTGGTGCTGGTGGCGGTTCTCAAATTTTTAATATCGGGAAATCGCGTGCTAAAGTCTTTGATAAGGATACCGAAGTAAAAACCACTTTTAACGATGTTGCCGGAATGACTGGCGCTAAAGAAGAGGTTTTAGAGGTAGTAGACTTTCTGAAAAATCCAAAGAAATACACTGACCTGGGTGGTCGCATCCCAAAAGGTGTCATGCTATCCGGCCCTCCGGGAACCGGTAAAACATTGCTTGCAAAAGCAGTAGCCGGTGAAGCAAAAGTTCCTTTTTTCTCGTTATCAGGTTCTGATTTCGTCGAAATGTTTGTAGGTGTAGGCGCGTCACGCGTTCGCGACCTGTTCAAACAAGCCAAAGAAAAATCCCCTTGTATCATCTTCATTGATGAGATTGATGCGATCGGGAGAGCCCGAGGAAAAAACAACTTCTCTGGTGGAAATGATGAACGTGAAAATACGTTGAACCAATTGCTTACCGAGATGGACGGCTTTGGCACCAATGAACACGTCATTGTTATGGCTGCTACTAACCGTGCAGATATTCTCGATCGTGCATTGATGCGTGCAGGCCGATTCGACCGCATCATCTATGTGGATTTACCCGAATTGACCGAACGAGAAGCCATCTTCGGCGTTCATCTTAAGGGCATCAAGACCGACGATTCTGTCGATGTAGCACTTTTAAGTAAGCAAACCCCTGGATTCTCCGGTGCGGATATCGCCAACGTATGTAATGAAGCTGCGCTTATTGCAGCGCGTAAAGAGAAGAAGGTAGTAGGAAAACAGGATTTCCTAGACGCCGTTGACCGTATTGTGGGGGGTCTCGAAAAGAAAACAAAAATCATTACTGAAGCGGAAAAGAAAGTCATCGCCTACCATGAGGCAGGACATGCTGCCACGTCTTGGTTGCTCGAACATGCGGCACCGTTAGTAAAAGTAACCATCGTTCCTCGGGGTCGTTCCTTAGGTGCAGCGTGGTACTTACCTGAAGAGCGCCAAATCACAACAGCCGATCAAATGCTGGATGAAATGTGTGCTACCATGGGCGGTCGCGCTGCTGAGAAAGTCATCTTTGACAAAATCTCCACCGGTGCCCTGAGTGATCTTGAAAAGGTGACTAAGCAAGCCCGAGCAATGGTCACGGTCTATGGGTTAAACGACGTATTGGGTAATGTCACTTACTATGATAGTCAAGGTCAGAACGAATACGCTATGGATAAACCGTATTCTGAACAAACCGCCGAAACCATAGATCGGGAAATCAGTAAAATCATTGAAAAGCAGTACGAGCGCGCCATTGAAATGCTGGAGAACAATCGTGAAAAATTGGACCAGCTTGCGAATCTATTGCTTGAAAAGGAAGTCATCTTTAAGGAAAATGTAGAAGAAATCTTCGGAAAGCGTCCGTGGGACAAAGAAGAAGAAAAAAAGGAAGTTACCGCTGAGGCAACACCCGCTTCACCGGCCGAAGCGCCTACCTCGGATGAAGTAAAAATAGAGGAATCTACTGAGGATACTAACAACGTTGGGGTTGAAGAACAAACGGATACCTCCACTGATGTCGCTGCAGCGAAGGAAGAATAAGCCTTTAGGGTAAAGTAGCACCGCAAAACCGCGGCCCGTTGGGCCGCGGTTTTTTGTTAATAGCTACGGGGCGCGGGCAGTTGTATTTGCTTTACACGTATTATTTTTGATAAAACGTCAATCGTGCTATGGCAAAATCCTCTGGATTTTTTTCTAAACTTAAATCCAGTCTCCTCGGTAAAACTGAGAGGACAGAGGAAAGTGCTGCAGGAAAGTTCGCACCCAAACAAGAGGAGCCTTTAGACGTAAAGTTCGTTCAGACGTTCACGGAAGGTGGTGGTAATTTCATGTACTGTACGAGCTTACAAGAAGCCGTTCATGCACTAGAACAATATGCTGGTGATCAGCAATGGCGTGGTGTATACATTTCAAGTCCAGCCATAGCAGATTGGAGTAATCACACGAAATTGGACACCACTTTTGAGAACGACGGCCAGTATCCCGCTGTACTGAGTACCTGTGAAGCGCTCATTGCATTTAATGGGGGTATTATGATCCATTCACACCACACCGGTGGCAGAAAATTAGGCGATCTCCCAAAACACCACATTCTTATTGCGCACACTTCTCAAATCGTACCCAATCTTAGAGACGGTCTGACTGCAATCAATCAAAAATACCGTGATAATAGACCTTCTAACATTGCGGTAATCAGAGCGCCACACGATCAAGCCGTTGAATTGGCCTCTGCAGACCCAAACAAAGGAAGAACAGTCTTTTTAATTTTGATTGAAGACGAAGCCTAATGGGAAAGCGCGCACTCTTCGGAGGGATTTATGCCCTGGTTCTTATCGGAACCTTTGGATACAGTGACTTCGGCCCGTATTTATTGGCAGTATTCACTGTGCTTTTACTCAACGAAGTTGCGCGAATTTTAGATGTTCAAAGCAGGTTTCCATTACTAGCGTTTACCGCTTCCGCCCTTGTGCTTGGCGTATTTTTTGGCTGGGGCAGTCCCATGGAACTCCTATCCTCCACTTTATTTATCGGTGTATTGCTCGCCCTTACACTGCTGCGCGCTCAACGTCCAGCGCACGAAATGCGCCGAGGTTTATTCGCATTAGCCTATATATGGTTGCCTATGGTGTATCTCATTCAAGTCGCTGAAGATTTCCCCTGGCTCATTCTTTTCATCTTCATTATGATTTGGTCCAGCGACACCTTCGCTTACCTCGCGGGCCGACAGTTCGGCAAACGTCCTTTGGCTCCAAAACTCTCTCCAAAAAAAACTATTGAGGGTTTTATTGGAGGCATCATTGGCACTTTGATTGTCGGCGTGGTAGTGAATCATTACATCGGATGGACCTCTACGTCGGCAGCGCTCTCCCTGGCTTTGACTGTAGCGATTACAGCGCCTTTCGGAGACCTGGTTGCCTCTTCCTTAAAGCGGGAAGCCGATATCAAAGATTCAGGTGTATTTTTGCCGGGTCACGGTGGCGCTTTAGATCGCCTTGATAGTTTTATAACCGCCGCTCCCGTGGCCGCTTTAGTTTATTATTACATACAACTCATATGACCATCCATAAAGAAGGAAAAGGAACACTAACGGTGTCGTTCATCGCTCTGTTCATCATTAATGCCCTGGTTCAATATTTGACCGATATACAATGGCTACACATCGCAACACTGGCCATTAGTGTCGTACTCTATGCGATTGTACTGCAGTTTTTCCGCAATCCTAAGCGTACGGTAACCTTGAATCCTGATGCTATTATCTGCCCTGCAGATGGTAAGGTAGTAACCATTGAAGAAGTCTTTGAAGATGAAATTCTAAAAGACAAGCGCATACAGGTATCCATTTTTATGTCCCCGTTTAACGTACACGTTAATCGTTATCCATTAGGCGGAAAGGTGGCAGAAGCCATTCATCACGAGGGAAAATTTCTTGTAGCGTGGCACCCAAAAAGCTCGACACTCAACGAACGCACAACCGTCACGATCGATAATGATCGTTGGGGAAAAGTACTGTTTCGCCAAATCGCTGGCGCCGTTGCACGCCGTATCGTTATGTATGCAAAACCAGGAGATCTCGCTCTTCAAGGTTCGGAATACGGCTTTATCAAATTTGGCTCTCGCGTAGATTTATTCCTGCCGCTAGATAGCGAAATTCTTGTCAAAGAAGGTGAAGTGGTAAAAGGCGGAATTACCGAATTGGCAAAACGTCCTTAGACGCTTTTTAAAGCCTAGGAAAGTAAGTTCTGAGCCCAACCCAGGACCAATTCGAATTGATCCTCACGGTTCATGTACTATTGTCTAGAGTACGTGCATCCTCAGCCGCAATGAGCGGAGAATCCGAACGTTCCATATCCGCTTTGTCTCGGGACTTCAGATTTTCGAGCACCTCTTGAAAGGAAACGGCTTGTCCTTTGAAATCCAATTCTGCTTTACGCCGCGCAGCCCGAACATCGTCAGATGCGGTCATAAAGATCTTGAGCTCTGCGTTTGGAAAAACTACCGTTCCAATATCGCGGCCGTCCATCACCACACCCCCATTGCGACCCATGGCCTGCTGTAAGGCAACCAAATGACGTCGTACTTCAGATAGTTTTGCCACATGGGAAACGACATGACTCACGGCCATTTCTCGAATTTCTTCTTCAACGCGCTGGCCATTCAAGAAAGTAGCGTTGCTACCGGCCGCATCCAACTCAAAGGTGATTTGCACTTGATCCAGTGCACCTTCAATCGCAGCAGCATCACAACCGCTTTCTTTGCTCACCCAACCCTTACGTAAGGCATACAAAGCCACTGCACGATACATCGCTCCAGAATCTACATAGACGTACCCCATGGATTTTGCAAGTGCCTTTGCAAGCGTACTTTTTCCGGTCGAGCTGTGTCCATCAATGGCAATTGTGAGCGGCTTGGTCATGAAGGAATAATTATAAATTCAGATTTAAAGATAGGGTATTCATACGCCCAGCAACACTGCGTAATTCATTGGCAAAGTGCAACTGGAATTTGGAAAAATAGACCGATGCACCCAGCGTAAAGCCGCCGCTCGTTCTCCGGTCAGCTAAGGCCATCTCAAATTGACGTCTAAAGCTGTACCCTGCCATAATATGCAAGCGTTGTGTAGGTAGAAATTCCAACGATCCATTTATATGACGTAAACCCAGATTTAATAAAGATTGGGTGCCCTGTGTCATTTGACCCGTAACGGGATCTACTGTCACAAGATTAGGATCGTCGTAGCCTAAATTAGGTCGATTCAGTTGATCGGCGACTAGTGTCCAACGAAATGGCGCATGTTCCAATTTTTGACCGAATGCCACTAAAAGATTCACAGGCAATGCTTCTCGAGTTCCTGCAAAAGTGGACAATTGCCTACCCGTATTTTTCAGTAACACAGCAACATCTACTCCGTTCTCTAAGCGGGTCATGGCTTGAAGATCCATCGCCAATGCCCAGCTCTGGTAACTTTCATAGGTTCCGTTAACTAACTTACCGGTCATTCCAAAGCGCCAGTTACGCCATTCCGCCAATGGTGTTCCCAGGGATAATGCTATATCCCCAGCATAGAAGATGCCCAAGTTATTTCCCCAAACATCTGTAGCCGTAAACTCCCCGTACTGAATGGTCTGCGCAGCCGCAATCACCGGATGTCCTTTTATCTTAAAACCATAACTGCCCTGAAGCAACTGAATGCCCTCCCCAAGTGCCGCTGCACTCATCTCAAGTTGAAACAAAGTGCTATCATTTAGTAGTAGCGGATTTTGCACCGCAAAGGCGCCTACAGGACCAGGATTGATGTAGGAGGTATTGCCTAGGGCAGAGCTCCCAGCAAAAACACTCCGGTCTAGAAAAGAGAACACGCCGGTTCCTCCGCTTTGCGCGAGGGCCAGCGAACTCCAAAAAACTGTTATAACAAGGGCTCTTATCAAGGCTTTTTAACTTCCACAGGTACTAGCTTCTTTGCATTTTTTACCTTTTGGTCTAAGATAGCTAAATCCAAAACTTCCCGCATTTCACCAACGTAATGGAACGTCATTCCCTTTAAATAATGCGCCTCAATTTCTTCGATGTCCTTACGGTTCTTATCGCAAAGTATGATTGTAGTAATCTTCGCGCGCTTTGCAGCTAGGATTTTTTCCTTGATCCCGCCCACTGGCAATACTTTCCCGCGAAGCGTAATTTCGCCAGTCATGGCAAGTTTTGCTGCTACACGTCTTTGCGTAAATAAACTCGTCAATGCTGTGAGTAAGGTGATGCCTGCTGANGGACCGTCTTTNGGTATAGCACCCTGAGGTACGTGGATGTTGATGTCGTACGACGTAAAAAGCTTAGGGTCGATACCCAGTTCTTCCGCATTGCTCTTTAAATAGGCCAGGGCAATGGTTGCACTCTCCTTCATCACATCTCCTAAATTTCCGGTAACGATTACTTTTCCACTACCTCTACTTATAGAGCTTTCAATAAATAAAATATCACCACCTACAGGGGTCCACGCCAATCCGGTAACTACTCCCGCATGGTGGTTGCCTTCATAACTGTCTCGTTCTCTAGAAGGGCCGAGAATAGTACCAATGGTATCTTTCTCTATTTTGACGACCTCCGCATCACCCATAGCGATGTCCTTTGCGGTGTGACGAATGAGTTTTGCCACCTTTTTGTCTAACGAACGAACGCCACTTTCACGAGTATAGCCTTCTACGACCGCCTTTAATTCAGGCTTTCCAATGCTGAATTGGTCCTTCGTTAATCCATGATTTTCAAGCTGCTTCGGCACCAAATGACGTTTGGCAATTTCCACCTTCTCCTCAGTTGTATAGCCGGAGACATTAATGATTTCCATACGGTCCAGCAAGGCGGGTTGAATGGCACCCAGGTTATTCGCGGTAGCAATGAAGAAGACCTTACTGAGGTCGTAACCCATTTCCAAATAGTTATCGTAGAAACTGTTGTTTTGCTCTGGATCTAAAACTTCTAACATGGAGGAAGAAGGATCACCACCTACGCCGTAGCTTAATTTATCTATCTCGTCCAAAATAAAGACTGGGTCGTTCGAACCGGCCTTCTTCATATTTTGCAAAACGCGTCCTGGCATTGCGCCGATATACGTTTTTCGGTGCCCTCGTATTTCAGCCTCATCGCGAAGTCCACCTAAGGACATGCGCACATAAGGACGACCTAAAGCCTCTGCTATGGACTTACCTAATGAAGTTTTACCTACCCCTGGAGGCCCGGCCAAACAAAGAATAGGGCTTTTCATATCTCCCTTAAGCTTGAGCACGGCAAGATGCTCTAAAATGCGTTCTTTCACTTTTTCCAAACCGTAATGGTCGTTATCCAGTGCCTTTTGAGCCGATTTCAGATTTATACTTGCATCACCCTTGCTCTCGAAAGGTAAATCCAACATGAACTCTAAGTAGTTGCGCTGAATAGCAAATTCAGGCATCTGCGGATTCAGCCGTTGCAACTTACGCAACTCCTTCTCAAAGTGTTCTGCGGTCTTATCGTCCCAAGTCTTTCCTTTTGACTTTTGACGCATTTCTTCGATATCGCCTTCACTACTATTCCCACCCAATTCTTCTTGAATGGTTTTCATCTGTTGGTGCAGGAAATATTCGCGTTGCTGCTGATCGAATTCGTGCTTTACTTTATCGTGAATTTCATTCTTCACCTCGAGCATTTTCAATTCGAGATTCAATCCTTCCAACACCTTTACTGCCCGATCTTTCAGCGAATCTAACTCCAGAACCTCTTGCTTTTTTTCGAGATTCATGCTGCTGTTCGATGCAATAAAATTGAGTAGAAACGTATTGCTCTTGATATTATCCAATGCCGTTTGCGCCTCACTAGGAATGTGCGGGCTTTCTTGAATTAATCTTGCCGCGATCTCCTTAATGGAATCCATAAGTACGGTAAATTCCGCATCATCCTCAGCTGGAACAAACTCGGGTAGGAACTCCACCTTCGCCATGTTGAACGGTTCGGTCTCCACCCACTCTAAAATCCTAAAGCGTTTTTTACCCTGAATGATGATCGTAGTATTGCCATCGGGCATTTTAAAACTCTTTACGATCTGCGCTAGCGTTCCAGTCGGAAATACCTCAGCTTGACCTGGGTCTTCCGTATTGCCGTCGCGCTGAGCAATCATCCCAACAAATTTCTGATCCTCTTTAATGCTCTTAATCAAGCGAAGACTTTTATCGCGACCGGCAGTGATAGGCGCAACCACACCCGGAAAAATCACCGTATTGCGCAAAGGCAAAATAGGGAGTAACTCTGGGAGTTGGTCGTCCTGAATTTCAACCTCTTCGTCAGAGGTCATTAACGGAATAAATTCCGTGTTTTCGCTGATAATATCGCTAAGTGACAATGTGTCCATATTCATCCAAATCAATTAGGGTTTGCCCCAAATTCTGCGTCATGCTGTCATTTAAGGTCAAAAAAGGGCCGCTCTTTTGGAGGGCCCTATATATGGTTCAAAGGCTGTGCCGAACTTATTGCTCGAAGAAACCTAAACTCATTCCGAATTTAAACGTGATGCTTCCATCGAGTGCATTGCGCTCTGCAGGGTTCGCATCTAAATATTCCGCAGTGTAATTAAAACCTTCCACGTTAGAAACGCCAAATCCATTGTAATAGATACCTAGGTTGTAAAAACTTTTCAGCGACCTACGAATTCTCCAACCAAAACCAACAGCATACGTGTAGGTATGACCGGTACCTGGATACAAGGCGATTTCCTCAGGGTATTGCGCATTCGTATTTAAATGCGGCTGGTAAGTCAATGCACCAACTCCAACATGAATAAAGGGGGTATGGTGATTGCGTTGATTGTATTTTCCAAACGGGATAAAATGCACATTCGTAAACACGTTTACATTTAAAAGATCCGTATCAACCTGATAATCTCGCGTTGCGTTCCCATGCAGATTATCGTGACTGTATATGCTTCCATAGTTTACATCCGCACCTACGCTGAGCAAACTGTTGAAATTGTATTTGAGTTGAGTCCCTAATCCAAAACGAGCCTCTTGGGTC
>P_2C_Liq_1_UnCtyDRAFT_1000252_pt1 | contig 23085 bp, 25 predicted proteins | sample Pon2CUnioCityCA_2_FD_10234 | JGI IMG/M metagenome (IMG submission 10234) | reverse complement strand
TTGACGGCAAAGTCTTTACGTTGCCGACTTACCTTGAGATGCTTTCTTGCTAATCTATTTCTAGCTTTCTGTCGATTCTTAGACCCTTTCTGAGTCTTAGCGAATCGACGTTGAAGGCGCTTAAGCGCTTTCTCAGACTTTCTTAGGTGTCTTGGGAGACGCACGGTCTGACCGTCTGAGTCGGTGTAGAAATGATTCAGTCCGACATCTAACCCGACAGTTTTTCCGGTCGGTTCTCGTTTCTCCAGGCGCTCTTGGTCGATACAGAACTGAACGTAGTATCCATCAGCGCGACGGACAACTCTCACCCGTTTAATCTGCTTTAACTGATAGAAATGCAAGTCACGAGTCCCCCACATCTTAAAGCTTCCCGCTTTGAATCCGTCAGTAAAGCTAATCGTCCTTCTGTCCTCTGATAGCTTCCAACCTGAGGTTTTGTACTCGACTGAACCGTGAATCTTGTATTTCTTGAATTTAGGGAACCCTTTTTTACCGTGAATCTTTTTCTTGCAGTTCTCGTAGAAGCGAGCTATAGCTGCCCAAGCTCGTTCCGCAGACGCTTGACGAGCCATTGAGNTTAGCTTTCTTGCCCAAGGGAACTCTTTGGCCAGAACGGCACAGTAGATGTTAAGTTGATATCGTCCAACTTTTTCTCCCTTATTATCCATCCAGTATCTTAGGCAACTGTTACGAACAAACCGAGCCGTACGAATGGCTTCATCTAACCTTTTGTATTGCTCGTCTGTCCCGCTCAGTTTTGCTTCAAATACCAGCATGGGTAGGCTCATTTATCTGGTATGATTACAACGGGAGTCTTCTCGCGGGGGTAGATAAATTAAGAATAACCGGGTCGCCCTTAACAATACCTTCGCCAAAATTAGGGAATCAGGGCCACAAAAACGGTTCAAACCCTTCATTGACAAGGGTTTCAGGCTTTTAAACTTACATGACCTGAAACCCCCTCTATGCAAGCATTTCAGAAAAATGGCGAAGGTATTGCCTTAAGTGACCCCAAACTTGGGAGTCTCTGTGGAAATTCAGCGTGGAAATTCAGCGTGGAAATTCAGCAATTTTTAGGATTTTTCCTACTTCTGGCCGTGGCCATTGCCGGTATGGGAGTGATGGTTTGGGCCTATGCTGGCAGTGGTAGCCGGGCCGTCTTATTTGTGATGCCGGTGCAGACTCAGGAAAGTCTGGGAGAAGCCTTCGATGCGGGCTGTCAGGCCTTTAGTGAGGGGGAGTATGCTCAAGCGATCGCCGCCTTTGAGAGAGAATTGCGATCGCACCGAGGCCATGCCGAAGCCTATCACAACCGAGGATTGGCCTTTGCCAACCTACGCCAAGACGACAAAGCTGTTGAGAACCTTCTCAAAGCCAGTCAATGTTACGCCGAGGCGGATCGCCCCGAAGCCTTAGAGCAACTGCGATCGCAACTACAAGCCATCAAAGCCCGCAAACTTGCCCAAAGCCAATAAGCCTACCTCAAAACCATCGCAACCCCATGCCGAGAGCCTTAATTACCGGCGCATCCTCAGGAATTGGTGCCGAATTTGCCCGCCAACTTGCCCCCCAAGGCTATGACTTAGTTCTCACCGCGCGATCGCAGTCAACCCTAGAGAGCCTGGCCGCCCAACTGCGCCAGAATCATGACATTGAGGTGGAGGTGATCCCCCTGGATTTAACCGAACCGAACGCCCCGAGTCAGTTATATCAACACACCTGCGATCGCCAACTCCAGATTGATCTCCTCATCAACAATGCCGGGTTTGGGGACTACGGAGACTTTGCCCAAGGCGATCGCACTAAACTCTTAGGCCTGATGCAACTCAACATCATCGCCTTGGCCGATTTAACCCATCAGTTCTTACAACCGATGCGATCGCGCCACTCAGGAACCATCGTCAACATCGGCTCCATTGCCGGGTTCCAACCCATCCCCTATCTCGCCCTCTACGCCGCCAGCAAAGCCTTCGTTCTCAGCTTCAGCGAGGCACTCTGGGCAGAAAACCAAGCCTTTGGAGTCCAGGTGATGGCCATTTGTCCCGGCCCCACCGAAACTCAGTTCAACCAAACCGCCGGATTTCCCCAATCCGACTCATCCAGTTCCGCCCCCGCCATGGCCAAGGTCACCTCAGTGGTCGCCGAATCCCTCCAGTCCATGAAACGGGATCATGGCAGTACCGTCGTCGGAGGCTGGGCCAACCACATCATCACCAGCCTTCCCCGTCTCTTACCCCGAGATACCCTCGCCAAAGTCGTAGGTGAGCAGTTTCGCCCGCCCACGACAAGCGGCGAGTAAGCCCCTCTAAGCCTCAGCGAAGCCTCACTTAACCCCCTCTTGGACTTGCGCCCCATGACGACGGGGATCATCCCCCTGAGCGCCTAAATTGGGCGCTGCCGTCACCTCAGAAGTCCGGCCCGCTTGGCGATTATAGGGGAGTGGCGTTCCGGCCAATAGAGCCTCCAGATTTGCCGCCACAATCGTAGGTGGCTGTTCGCCAATGGTTTGCGCCATCGCCTCTCCCGTCTCATCTAAGAAGACAAAATGGGGGATACCATCGACCTCATATTGGCTCATTTCCGGCAGCCATTTGCTATTGTCGACGTTGAGCATGACAAAATTGACGCGATCGCCATAATCTTCCCGCAACGCCGCCATATCCCCCGCCATCGCCTGACAACTGGTACACCAATCGGCGTAAAACTCCACAAACGTCGGTTGCTCATTCCCCAAAGCCACCTCCAAGGGAACCGACCTGTCCGCTAAGCTAGACAAAGAGGCCGTCGTTCCCTGAGTCTGAAGTGCCAAAACAATCAAGACACTGAGAACAGCGGCCACCGTAACCACAATAAAATTGCGGATTCGCACCGCTAGAGTCGCCTCAGAAGCGTCGAGGTTTGTATCCAATGGTTTCTCACCCATGAGTTCGTTTGACAGCCTTAAACAACACTCTCTCTAGTTTAAAGCCCCAGCCGGGCGATCGCCCTTGAGACCCTAGTTCCCATGAAAAAGCGCGTCACCCTCACCTTTCCCCGCCAATCCGTGCAAATGCCCGTCACCTACCGACTGGCCAAGGATTTTAACATCGCCTCCAACATTATTCGCGCCCAAGTTGCCCCCAACCAAATTGGCAAACTGGTGCTAGAACTATTAGGAGACATTGACGAAATCCACGAAGCCATCGAATGGATGCGTGCCCAGGATATCGCCGTGTCCATCGCCAGTGGCGAAATCGAAATCGATGAAACCGCTTGCGTGGACTGTGGCCTCTGTACGGGGGTTTGTCCCACCGAGGCCCTATCCCTGCATCCTGAGACCTTTGAACTACACTTTACGCGATCGCGCTGTATCGTCTGCGAACAGTGCATCCCCACCTGTCCCGTTCAAGCCATTTCTACAAACCTCTAATTGCCCCAATTTGCCAATTTTGCCAATTGTTTCAAGTCCGTCATGTTGATGTTTTAAATCTTACCGGTTTAGTGCCACATGGGTCCTCTACACCTACTCTCAACCGTTAAAACCCGCTCTTGGCTCTCATTTAGTATCTTTCTGCTGGTTTATATTAACCTCGGTTGGATTCTCCTCGAAGACCAAGCCTCCTGGAGACTTTGGCTTTTAACCTTAATGATGACCATTGCCTTAGCCGAAGCCCTCGCCTCACCTTGGTCTGTTATTCGCAACATCTGTACTCGCTGGTTAAACTCTAACTTTCGGGGATTTTTAACCGCCATGACAGCGGCGTTTCTAGCCGTTGTCTTTTTGACGGAAATTTCTCTTTTTTCTCACTTAGTCCTCTTGATTTCTGCGGGATTACTCTATCGATTAGATGCAACAATCATGGGACTCACCGCACTTCAATCCTTGCTCTTGATTTTTGTCACTGCCATGCTGGGCTTAGGAATCGGCAGTCTATCCTATTTTATTGTTTACGGATAACCCCAATTCAAACACTACAAAAACAAAAAAATATGACCCAATTTCCCCATAAATTAGTGCGCGATCGCATCCCCGAAATCATCAAAAAAGCCGGTAAAACCTGTAACATTGAATATCTCGATCGCGAACAATACCGGCAAGCCCTACGAGACAAACTCATCGAAGAAGCCCAAGAAGCCGCCCAAGCCAACGGTGACGCTCTCCTGAGTGAACTAGCCGATCTCAGCGACGTGATCGAAGCCCTCTTAAAGACCTATCAGATCAGCCCGGACACCCTAAAACAGATTCAATCCCAACGCCAGCAACAACGAGGAGGCTTTGAGCAACAAATCCGCCTCTTGAGCGTCTCAAGGGACGGCGAATCAACCAACCGCGAGATCCCACGCTAGACTCTAACTAAGCTCATGAGACGAACCGCCGGACTGACTCCCACCGTCTAGTTAGCTGTCCATCATGAGCGAGCCGACCTCCTATTATCCTCTATGTCCCTATGGCTATGGTTTATCATCCTGTTTCATCCCTAACCGTGAGCCTGGGGTTGCTGCTCGGTTTCCTCAGCAGTCCCCTCACCCCAGTGAACGCACAATTGTCAGCCCCGAGCCAAGAAACCCCCCTAAACTCCCCGAGACGAGTCGTTCAGTTCTCTCCTCCTGATCGCGGCGCCCCCGAATCAGCCGAAGGAGGCGCAACCCGACGCTCTGATTGCATTCATGTTGTCCCCCTGATGCCCCTCGACGACACTCAGACTTACTTTGGTCTGACCTATCAAGAGCATCCGAGCTTATATTGGTATATCGCCAGCGCTCAAGCCGGCTTAGAAACAGCCAAAATTATCATTGAACGAGATAACAACAGCGGGGACATAGAAGAAGTCCACCGTATCACAGTCGCCTTACCGCCCACGCTCAACGAACAAGAACATATTTTACGGTTCTCTCCCTCCCCTGATGAACCCGGCTTAGACATCGGAGAGACCTATCGTTGGTATCTCGAAGTTCAGTGCAACCTAAACAATATCCAAGATCCAACCACCTTAGCAATTTATGATGGTTGGATTGAACGAGTCGAACCCGAAGCCGAACTAGCCAGCCAGCTAGACAACAGTAACGACCCTCAAGAGACGGCTTATCTTTATGGAAGCGCAGGGATTTGGTTTGACTATTTAGACGTGATGGTTAACCGCCTCGATGCCTGGCCGCAGATCCTGAGAAACTTAGATCTGATTGCGGCCGACACCCAGATTGAGATGACCGTCTTAGACGATACCCCCCAAGCCTCGACCGAGAGACCTCAAATTGAGTTGTTCTCCGTGAACCGCGATCGCTCATCAGATGAGCGCTCATTCGATGAGCCTCCATCTGACCACGAAAGTCTGCCAGATCCCGACGATGCCGGAGAATTGCGGTTTTAATCGTGAAGGCCGAGATTCGACTACCGAGCCAGAGATTAACATCACTCAACAACTGCAACTGAGACAATTGCAACTGAGACAATCCGGCTGCTTTCTGGGTAGGGAACCCGCCATCTTGGGTGCATCCAATGGTCTTCCCAAACTAAACTCTCATGTGGGATAAACTGCGACAACAGATTTGGCGGTGGCGAGGCATTTGGGCGATCGCTCCCACGACAACGTTAGTCATCTTCCTGGTACGAGCCACAGGAATCCTTCAGGGGCCAGAACTCGCGGCCTTGGATGCCTTCTTTCGTCTGCGGCCCACTGAACCGATCGACGAACGCATCTTAGTTGTGGGCATTTCCGAAGCCGATCTACAGGAATACGGCCATCCCATTAACGACAAGCTCCTGGCCGAAGCCCTGCGACGCATCGCCGCCGGTGAACCTCGGGCTATTGGTTTAGATATCTATCGGGATTTACCCGTACCGCCCCCTTATCCTGAGATTGTCGAGAAATTTCGGCAGCAACCGCAATTGTTGCAGGAGAACCCGCCCCTCGAACCCGGCTATGCTGAGCTAACACAGCTCTACCGAGATATCGAAAATCTCATCGGTATCGCCAAAATCACTGGGGGAGCCGAACGGGTCGATCCTCCTCGAGTCTTAGCTGAATTGGGGCGCATTGCAGCCAATGATTTACCTCGGGATAAAGATGGCCGGCTGCGACGGGCCTTTCTCTATCTCACCGATCCGCAATCCCAAGAGGTTGTCCTCAGTATCGGCTTACATCTAGCCCTACTCCACCTCGAAGCCGAGGGAATTACCCCGCAAATCACCGAGGATGAGCGGCAATGGGTACAACTGGCAGACACCATATTTGTTCCTCTCTCTAGTGGTGATGGCGGCTATGGTACTTTTGACGATCGCGGCTACCAAATTTTTATCAACTACCGGAATAATGGCCAAACCTTTGAGACCATTGAACTACGGGATATCTTAGAAGGGCGCGTCTCTAGCGATATCTTTTTCGATCGCACGGTGATGATTGGCCATACCGCCGAGAGCTTAAAAGACTTTTTTGATACCCCGTTAAGCATTCAAGCCAAGGGGATTGAGAAAACCTCAGGCGTCGAAGTGCACGCCAATGTCGTCAGTCATATCCTCAGTAGCGTCCTCGATGGGCGATCGCAACTTCTCACCCTCCCCAACGTCCTAGAATGGACCTGGATTTTCTTGGCCGCCATCTCGGGGGCTGGCTTAGCTTGGATTTGGCGCTATAGCGATCGCGCTATGCGGCTATTAGGGCAAATTCTCTCAGGAACCCTAATTATTGGCATCAGTTATCTGGCGTTTTTACAAGGCTGGTGGATTCCTCTCCTTCCTCCCCTGTTGGCTCAAGGAATCGCCGCGTTGTGTGTTGTCGCCTATGTGGCGCGATCGGCGATCGACATTCGCCATACCTTTAGTCGTTACCTCACCGACGAAGTCGTCGCCACCATCCTCGAAACCCCCGAAGGATTACAGTTAGGAGGAGAACGCCGTAAAATTACCATCCTCACCTCCGATTTACGGGGATTCACGAGCATTTCTGAGCGACTTCCTCCTGAGAAAGTCTTATCCATTTTAAACATCTATCTCGAAGCGATGGCTGATGCCATTACCGCCTATCAAGGAACCATTGATGAGTTTATGGGAGATGGGATTTTAGTCCTTTTTGGCGCACCCACTCAACGAGAGGATGATGCTGAACGGGCCATTGCTTGNGCGATCGCCATGCAACAAGCTATGACCCAGGTTAACCAACAAATGAGCGAGTTAGACCTGCCAACCTTAGAAATGGGTATTGGGATTAATACCGGAGAAGTCGTTGTTGGTAATATTGGCTCTCTCAAACGCACAAAATATGGCGTCGTCGGATCTCAAGTTAATTTAACCTATCGCATTGAGTCTTATACCGTCGGCGGACAAATTTTAGTCACAGAATCCACCTTAAATGAAGTCGATAACATCGTCGATTTTGACGGCGAAGAAAAAGTTTGTCCCAAAGGTGTGATTCAACCGATCTCAATTTATTCAGTCGTGGGAATTGCAGGGAAACATAACCTCAGTCTATCCCGTGATCAACTCCCCCTTCATGACCTCCACCCGGCTCTATCCATCTCCTTGACTCCCTTACAGGGCAAACAACTCAGCGATCGCCAGTATCAAGGTCATCTCATCAAACTCTCACCCCATGCTGCTCATATTACCTCAAATTATACTGCTAAACCCTTGACAAATATAAAATTTATGATAGAAATTCCTCAAACAGTGGGAGAGGGAACTGATGAGTTTTATGGAAAAGTCATCAAAGAGGATCACTTGCCCTCAGGCTGTTTTGCGATTCGACTCACCGCTGTTTCTATGGAACTCAAAGCCTATTTTGAGCAGCTTTATCAAGCCAATTGTTCTCAACCTTCCTCGGTTAGTCAATCCTTACCCCCGACCTAGAATTTGCCTTTTTTTCATGAAGGACTAACCCTTAAAAATCCGCAATTAACCGCGTCCAAACCGCACATAAATCCGGCGTTCCCGAAACTTGCACCTGCCGAGCCTCATCCTGATACAACAAATGCAACGTCAAATACGAGTCCGGTAACTCCCGTAAACGCTCAGCCCATTCAACCACCATCAACCCCGGCTCAACCTCCGAACCTTCCCAATATAACTGAGGCTGTAACCCCTGAACCTCATAGGAATCAAGGCGATATAAATCCAAATGATACAGAGGAATGCGACCCTCATCATACTCATTAATGAGCGTAAACGTGGGGCTAACAATGCGATCGCCAATCCCTAACCCCGCGCCAATTCCTTGAACAAGAGTCGTCTTACCCGCCCCCAACTCCCCTTGCAACAGTAACGTCGTCCCGGCGGGTAATCCCTGGCCGAGTCTTTCACCCAGGCGGTGGGTAGCGTCAGCATTCGCAAGAAACAGATCCAACGAGGTCATAGAGCAGTCAACAAGCCAATCACGACGTAACAATCAATACAGGCAAACTCTGGCATCATCTTACAGGGCGCATTACAGGGCGCATCAGCCTCGGGTTTGATAGACTGAGACCCAACTACCCACATTACTGCAACTCTCCGAAATCATGAAGCGTCGGTCGTTTTTCAGACAAGGATTACTAGCCCTAGTTCTAGCCAGCCTTACCCTGCTTACTTCCCTAACCGGCTTGAGTCAACCCGCATGGGCCATGGGGGGAACCCTTCCTTCCCTCAACGAAGTGGCGCCAGAGTTCACTCTTACGACTAATAGCGGTGACGGGAATGTATCCCTATCCGACTATCGCGGTCAATGGGTGGTTGTTTACTTCTACCCCGCCGATTTTACCCCCGGTTGTACCCTCGAAGCGCGACGCTTCCAGCAGGATTTAGCCAAATACCGCGATCGCAACACCCAAATTTTAGGCATTAGTGCCGATGATGTAGAGTCTCATGAGGAATTCTGCGACTCCGAAGGGTTGCGGTTTCCCCTCCTCTCCGATGAGGGTGGAAGCGTCAGTCAAGCCTACGGGTCCTGGATTTACTCCCGTTCCGTGCGCCATAGCTTCATTATTGACCCCGAGGGGATTCTCCGCGATCGCTTCGTCAAAGTAAACCCCTCCATCCACAGTCAAGAGGTTCTCGCCCACCTCGACGAACTCCAAGGTGCCTCCTAATCCCCGTAATAGCCCTCCGGGGTAATAAGATAGGTCGTCCAATCCGCTTCAGCCCCCATCTGCGGAGGGCCATACCTCGCTAAACGCCAGGTTTTGCCCTCCTTTTGTCCCTGGAGATAAAGATCAAAGGGTTGCTTGGGCCGGGTTACCGTTCCGGTGGGGAGATCGATGCTTAAACGATAAGTTCCCTGAAGATGGTAGCCCGGTAAATCTTGAATCATCACCGGTGCATTATCCGTCACTCGCACCCGCTCAACCCGCCAGGTGGGAGTTTGCGCCAATCGTAACTGAGAACTTAACTGCGCCTGCGTCTGTTCCAATTGCAGGGAAATCGCATCGGCCACTAAGTCCGTATCAAAAAACACCGGAACTGCCGAACAGGCCGCCAACATCACCACCAGCAGGCTCATCAGAAGCCAACGGGATACTAACCTCAAGTTTGCCACCAAAAACCTTAACTCGTGATATCTCCAGGCAAACCTACCATATCCCCATCGAGAATGGACAGTGACCTCCCGAATGAGTCAGGAAAATTCGACCCAGAACGCCGAAAACCGCGTTAAAATCTCAACGATAGCGTTGCATTTGCGAGGTTGACCGTGAACGACAAAGACCCAGATTTTTTCCGAACTCGCCTGTCCTGGACACGACTCCCTCAGCGGTTCCTTCATTCCCTGTTCGTCTTCTTTGGCCTGCTGGTGTTGGTGGGAACCCTGTTTTCGAGCTTACCCACTCTCCCCGTGGCGCAAGCGGCCCCGATTCGACAACAAACAGAAGCTCCCGGACAAGTCGTTTACCAAACCCGCCATACCCTCAAGGATAGTTTGGGGAACACCTGGCAGGTCATCTTCTACAAACGGGTTGAGAACTCCGAGCAGAGGAATCTCAATCTACGATTGGCGGGATTTCCCGGAGCGGTTGAGTTTCAGCATCCCAAACCCCTACGGTTAACCAGCTCACGGGGGGACAGCTTAGAAGCCGCCGATGATTTTGCCGAAAACCCCCCGGGTCCTAATATCGGTGAATATGATTTTCGTGACATCGCCAACCGTCTGCCCTCCCGCAGTTCTCTGGAATTAAGCTTGCCTCTCAAGGAGCGATCGGCTACTCTACAAATTCCGCTCCCTGTCGTCCTAGAATGGCAGGAAGTTATCAAAAAATAGCTTATTGCCCAAAAAAGCATACCTTTGGGGTTGCCCGTAGATCCTTTCTGTTCCCTGCACCGTACTGAGCCTGTCGAAGTGTTCCCTGCACCGCACTGAGCCTGTCGAAGTGTTCCCTGCACCGCACTGAGCCTGTCGAAGTGTTCCCTGTTCCCTGTTGCCTTCTCCCAACTATGCTTAACCCCAAACTCGATCGCCTGTACCACGAAATCAAAGGGGTTATCCTCGCCAAACAACATCCTGTAAGTGGATTACTCCCCGCCAGTACTGCCATCACCGAACATGGCGACTATACCGATGCTTGGGTGCGAGATAACGTCTATAGCATCTTGGCGGTTTGGGGCTTAGCCCTGGCCTATCGCAAAATTGATGCCGAACAGGGACGAGCTTACGAACTCGAACAGAGTGTCGTCAAACTGATGCGGGGGTTGTTGCGTTCGATGATGAATCAAGCCCATAAAGTCGAACGCTTCAAACATACTCAAGATCCCCTTGATGCTCTTCATGCCAAATACGACACCAGTAGCGGCAATCCTGTGGTCGGTGATCATGAATGGGGACATCTCCAGATTGACGCCACCTCGGTTTTTCTGGTGATGTTATCCCAAATGACCGCCTCGGGACTCCAGATTGTTTTTAGCCTCGATGAAGTCAATTTTGTGCAAAATTTGGTCTACTACATTGGCCGAACTTACCGCACCCCGGATTATGGAATTTGGGAACGGGGCAATAAAATCAATCATGGCAAGCCGGAACTGAACGCGAGTTCCGTGGGGATGGCGAAAGCGGCGTTGGAGTCGATGGAGGGTGTTAATTTATTTGGCAGTCGTGGGGATCAGGCCTCGGTGATTCATGTGGTTCCTGATGATATTGCCCGCGCCCGGATTACCCTAGAAGCCTTGCTTCCTCGCGAGTCGAACTCCAAGGAAGTCGATGCGGCGTTGTTGAGTGTGATTGGCTTCCCGGCCTTTGGGGTTGACGATAGCCAGTTACGCGATCGCACTCACCGTAAAATTGTCGATAAACTCCAAGGAATCTACGGCTGTAAACGCTTTCTTCGCGATGGTCATCAGACGGTCATCGAAGATAGTAACCGCCTCCATTATGAGCCGCAAGAACTGCAACAGTTTGAAAATATTGAATGTGAATGGCCGTTATTTTTCTGCTATTTATATCTAAATCACCTGTTTATGGGAAATCGGGAAGCGGCCCGTGAGTATGGACAGAAAATTCAAAATATTCTGGTGGATCAAGATGGCTGGAAACTGCTTCCAGAATTGTATTATGTACCTGAAGAAGCTTTAGAGGCTGAGCGAGAAAATCCCCATTCTCAACCTCGGTTGCCCAATGAAAATATTCCCTTGGTTTGGGCGCAAAGTCTTTATTGGCTTGGAGAAATTCTTGAAGAAGGATTGATTGATATCGGAGATATTGACCCCCTTGCGCGACATTTACATAAACGCAAACCGTATCCGTCGGTCGTTCAAGTGGCGTTGTTGGCTGAAGATGAAGAGTTACAAGATGAACTGGCAAGTTATGGAATTGCCACAGAAACTCTTGCTGAAATCGAGCCGGTTAAACTCAGTGAAGCCCAAAACTTAGCGTGGATTTATCATCAAGTTGGACGCAATGATAAACTCAATCTAACGGGGCGACCGATTCGTTTGGTTCGCAGTTTAACCACCGCGCAAGTCTTTCGCATTCGGGGCGATCGCGTCATGTTTTTGCCCTCGTTTGTCAATCCACAGCAGTTTTATCTGACTCTAGATTATCACTTTCTAGTGGCTCAAATTGAAAGTGAAATTGCCTATGTTTCGCGTCATTGGTACAACTTGGGTCGTCCCACCCTGGTCTTAATGTTGACCCGTAAATTAGTTGAGACGGGTCAAGAACCCTTATTACAACTGATGTTGCAATTACGGGATGGCGATTGCAAAGGAACTCCGGTTCGTTTAGGGTCTCTCAATCAATTGATGTTGACCGCTGGAAGCGAGCGAATCGATGATTTGGAAGACTTTGAATTTTCCCAACCCTCTAATACCGAAGCTGAACTGCGCAGTTCCTATCTTCTCTATAATCCTGCGAAAAGTCGCCCCCTAACCCCGACTCAGGAGTTTAGTTTGGAATGCGAACGGGATGGCCAAGTGTTGATTCACCGTTTACGGGAGTCGGAAAATATCTACGAACAAGTTGAAATTCTCCATGGCCTAGTGACCTTAGAAGGCTTAGACTTTGACACGGGGTTAGGGGAAGGAACCCCGGTGACGGTAGCTGATTTACTCGAAGAACTCTATAACAAAGCCAGTCATACTGATATAGGCGATGCGGCCGACGTACAATGGTCTGTTGTTCGCTATGCAGCGGGGTTACTGGGTAAAGCCAGTTTAGGCTTAACTGAAGCGGTCACCGATATTGTGGTGCGTCAAAAACAGTTAGCGATTGGCAAATCCTACAGTGAGGAGTCGATGATTACCAGTCCTCTCCCTCATAATGAACTGATGGAGAAAATCAATTGCTTCTGTCATGAAGATGTCCGCGATCGCGTCCTCACTCAAGAAATTGCCATCTATCTGGGTTTAATGATTCAAGCTGAACCCAGCTTATTCGATGGCTTGTTAACCCTGCGAGTTGGCTATCTTATTTTGCTGCTCACCAGTGAAATTGTCAGTGAATTTGCCATGACTCAGGATGAAGCCTACAGTCAACTGATGCAACTGAGTCCCTTTGAGATTCAAACCCGCCTGCGGGATGCGATCGCCGGTTACACAGGCTTTAACCGTCGCCTACAAGAGCAAGAATCCCTCCATATCAAATCCTCCAAAACAACCATTGACTGGCGGGTTCTCCCCCAAGATATGACCGAAGAAACACCCCCCGACGACTGGCTACGTCAACGTCAACGNGATGGGGCCGCCGGACGGGTTCCCAAACAGTTTTATCCCCGAGTCTGGCAAATCCTTCAGAATTGTAAGGGCCTCGTCATTGGCGATAAACTCGAAAGTCGCAACCGCATCGAGAGCGAATATATCCTAGCCGAGATGACACCAGGGGAGAAAAACTTTGCCCTACGGGTTGAACGGCTGTTAAACAAAATTCGGGCTCCCCAATATCGCCATCTCACCATTGAAGCCTTAATGGAATTACAGGCGATTTTCGATCGCAACCCCGAGTTAGAAATCGACGACTATATTGTCTTAGACATCCTCATCGGTCACGCCGTGCGCCTGTCGTGGCAACAGCATTATCCTGAACGGATTGACCGCTATGATGAAGACCGAGCTGCCGCCTGGAGTCACTTCTATGAGGCTTCCCCGCAAATTTGCGCCCAATTCATCGCCCAGGCNTTTGAATTCCTCAGCCAAGACCAGTCGCCTCCAGTTGAGTCAGACCCACCCGTGGTTAACCATGAATCCTAGGCCACTTCATCGGCGGTGTCATCCTCGATAATGTTGGCGTTGATAATCTCTCTGAGATGGTGCAGCAATTGGTCAGTCTGTTCCAACATCGAGAGATGGCCACAGCCGTCGAGTTCGATGACATTAGCGCCGCAACAGCGTTTGAAAAGGGGGTGGAAACTGGCTAAATGATGGACATATTTCGGTTCCATAATCATATCCTTAGCCCCGGCGATGAAATAGACCGGTTGCTGAAGCTGGGAGACAATATGGGGCAAACGATGCACCTCCTCCTCCGTGGTCGAGTCGAGAAGCGCTCCTAAGGCCGCATCGGCATCGGCCATCACCCAATCAATGACTCGTTGTTGTCCCCAAGCAAAGGATAGAGGCTGAGCCACGGCGGCTCGGGTAAACAGCCAGCAAATGGCAGAAACTTGACTGAACCAGCGCCATCGCCATTGGACAATCCGCTGGCCGACCGCTCGGAAGCGTTCAAATTCTTCTTTGAGGTAAATTCCACCGCCGGCGTTGACACAAACAACTCCTTTCACCCGCTCAGGGAATAAATGGGCCGTCCACAACGCCAAGGTGCCACCGAGGGAATGGCCCACGAGCCAGACTTCGTTGAGATTGAGTTGTGCGAGCAGGTGGTCTAGGTCTTTGGCATAGTCGGCGGGACTATACCCCATGGGAGACGGACAATCTGGGGACAGTTGGGAGTCGCCAAAGCCCCGTAAATCGTAACTTAAGCATTGGTGCGATCGCGATAGGCGATCGATGGCAGGCTGCCAATAGTGACGACTAAGCAGCCAACCGTGAATGAAGACCAACACAGAACCGTTAGGGACGGGATCAGTTAACTCGTAAACGTGTTTGACCCCAAGGATATCAATGGTTGCCATGACTCTATCATAACGCCAAGGGGGACTCTTTTTCCGCTGCGAGTCCCCCAGGGAGCAGAGCTGACTTAGGAATTTCCTTGACGCATCTGTTCCATATAGGAGCGAGGGGTGAGGCGGCGGGCCAAATTCCAGAGTTTCCCCCGAACAGCGGCGGGAAGGTAGGACAGGGTCAGGCCAAAGATGGCTTTACGATTGGAGGCATCCTGTTGTCGATACTCTCGTAGCATCTCTCGGCCTTGAGGGAGTTGATTGGCTTCGATGTAGCGTAGGCCGAGTAATAGGCGGGTGTCTTGGAGACGCTGTTGTCGGTTTTGTTCTAAGGAGGCGCGGTCGTGAAAGTCGAAATACTCTAGGTATTTGAGTTTATCTTCGAGATAGCGGATATCCCGTTGCAGATTTTGCTGTTCGGCGTGGACTCGATATTCCATGAGACGTTCATCGAGGTAATAGCCGACGTTTCCGGCTAGGGCCAGCCGCACTAAGAGGTCATTATCTTCGCAGTTTTGCAAGTCGGCCCGCATGAACCCCACCGCGTCTAAGGCGGGTTTACGAAAGAGGGTGGTTCCTACTTGCAGACTTTGCTGAATAAACACCACCTCCAGCAAGTTCTCGATGATTCCAGTCGAGAGGGAGTCACGTCCCCAATAGCGAGAGTTTTCTTGTGTGGCGGCTCCATCGCGCTGGTTGGTTTCGTCAATCAGCCAATGGTCGCAACTGACAAAATCGACCTTGGTCTGGTTATCTAAGATGGCCACCATCTGGGTGAGAAATTCCGGGGTGAGGCGATCGTCGTCGTCAAATTTGATAAAGTAGTCTCCTTCGGCCGCATCAAAACCGGAGCGCATGTTGTTGCTTTTGCCGATATTTTGGGGATGGCGTAGGTAACGGATGCGATCGTCTTGCTGTTCGTAGGCCTGCATTAAGGTGGGGGTTTCGTCGGTAGACCCATCATCACAGACAATCAGTTGCCAATCCTGAAATGATTGTTTGAGGACACTGTCTACGGCAAAGGGAAGCAGGGTTTGCCGGTTATAGGTGGGGATACAAACGCTAACTTTAGGCATTAACAACTTAGTTGACAAACTAAATGCTTTGGGGGACTTTGGGGGCGATCGCCTCTAGTATAGTCTGGCCGGTCTGCGATCGCCGTAGCCGGCCGTTAAAAACCCGCGCCAAAGCAGATTGCTTCGTTGCGGGTCGCGTTAGCCTTTAAGCTATTGGGATACAAGACGCTGACCGACTGACTCAGTCAGCGTCGCACCTTAAAAAACTTGTCTAGTACAGCGCTTCTTCTTGGTGGGTTTCGATGGTGCAGTCGGAGGTGGGGTAAGCCACGCAAGTCAGCACGTAACCCGCTTCAATTTGGTCATCGTCGAGGAAGGATTGGTCAGACTGATCGATGCTTCCTTCAGTGATTTTACCAGCACAGGTCGAGCAAGCGCCGGCACGGCAGGAGTAAGGCAGATCTAAACCTTGTTCTTCGGCGACATCGAGGATGTACTCGTCATCGGGAACTTCGATCGTCGTGTTGAGACCTTGCTCTTCGTTAACGAGCGTGACCTTGTAAGTAGCCATGAAATGATCCTCTCTATATCTATAAGTTTTCCTAATCCTACAAATCGGCATCTAGGACACCGACCTGAGTTGTTTAGGTATCTTCTATCTCTGATATTACGGGAAAAGCTAACGGATGCAACCCCTAGATCGGGAATCGTTGTAACGAAATTTATTATAATAATTCCTAATTCAATGTGGATTTGCTTATGGATGGCATCGGGCCAATCTGAAAATCAGTCAATCCAAGTCTTGGGGTCTCAACACCTCAAGGCTTGGACAGAACTGGGTTAGAGTGATGATTAAACAGGCTGAGACTAGAAAAACAGAGAAATGCTCGAAGAACCGCCGATTCGCGTAGGTTTAGTGGGAACTGGGTTTGTGGCTCGCTGGCGATCGCAGTCCCTCGAACAAGACCCCCGCGCTCAGCTCGTGGCTGTAGCGGGCCGCACCTGGGAGAGTACCTGTGAGTTTGCCCAAACCTGGGAGGCGGTTCCCTGTCGAGATTGGCAACACCTCGTCGAACGCGAAGATCTCGATCTGGTGGTTATCTCAAGTCTAAATCATCAGCGGGCGGCGATCGCCCAAGCAGCCCTCACTCAACACAAACACGTGCTAGCGGAATATCCCCTGGCTCTCAATCCCGCTCAAGCCCAAACACTTCTCGATCTAGCTCAACACCAGCAGAGATTGCTCCATATCGCTCATATCGAACTCCTCGGAGGGCTGCACCGGGCCTTTCTCGACTATCTGCCCCATCTCGGCGGAGTCAGTGATGTACGCTATTGCACCATTAACCCCAAACATCCCGCTCCTCGGCGTTGGACCTATTCCCTAGAGCAATTTGGCTTTCCCCTCATCGGCGCACTGTCGCGACTGCATCGTCTGGTGTCTGTCTTTGGTCAAGTCGAGTCTGTCACCGCCCAGACTCGTATTTGGCCCGGGGCCGAGTCAGACTATTATCGAGCTTGTCTGTGCAAAGCCCAACTGCGGTTCACCTCGGGAGTCTTTGCCGATGTGATGTATGGTAAAGGCGATCGCTTTACTGAGAAAGAACATCTCCTAGAAGCGCGAGGCGTTGGGGGCCTGCTACATCTGACCCCCGACGGCGGCCAATTGCGTCAGGGAGAGCAACACGAGGCGATCGCCGTCGGCTCTCGACGGGGCCTATTTGCCCAAGATATGCAGCGAGTCTTAGCTTATCTGTGTCAGGGACAACCCCTCTATCTCGATCCTCGTCAAAGCCTCTATACCCTCACCGTTGCTGAAGCGGTACGCCTAGCCGCCGCAGAAGATCGCCCCGTGCGACTAGGGAATAGCAACAGTCTCTAGTAAGCGGGCAATAATCGCTTCTCCCTTGCGGCCGCCGGCGGGAATTAGACGGTGAGTGAGAACGTGGGGGGCCATAAATTTCACGTCATCGGGAGTGGTATAAGTCCGCCCTTCTAGGAAACCATAGGCTTGGCTGGCCCGTTGTAGAGCCACCGCACCTCGGGGACTGACTCCGAGGGTCACGTCATCATCGACGCGGGTGCTACGGACTAAATTCACCATATATTGCTGTAAGGGAGCTTCCACGGCAATGGTGGCCACCTGTTGGCTGAGGTGGTGTAACTCCTCGAGACTCAAACAGGGCTGAAGTTGCTCAACGGGGATGCGGCTGGCTAATCCCTGCAACATTTGCAGTTCTTCGGCTTCACTGGGGTAGCCGAGGGATAGTGAGAGCATGAAGCGATCCATTTGTGCTTCGGGAAGGGGGAAGGTTCCTTGATATTCAATGGGGTTTTGGGTGGCGATGGTGAAAAACGGCTGTGGAACCCGTCGCGATTGGCCATCGACGGTAACTTGTTTTTCTTCCATCACTTCGAGGAGGGCGGATTGGGTGCGGGGGGTGGCCCGGTTAATTTCGTCGGCCAGTAAGACATTGGCGAAGACGGGACCCGGTAAAAATTCAAAGCTACCGCTTTGGGGGTTCCAGATGTTGGTACCGGTAATATCCGTTGGGAGAAGGTCTGGGGTGCATTGGATGCGCTGAAATTTCCCGCCAATGGATTGGGCCAGGGACTTGGCCAGAAGGGTTTTACCGACACCGGGGACATCTTCGAGGAGAGCATGGCCCCCGGCGAGGAGGGCAACGATGACTAACCGCACGGCCTCATCTTTGCCCACAAGGGTTTTGCTGAGGTTGTCACGGAGTCGTTGTAGGGGTTGTAGATGATCCATGGTGGCGGTAGATGGGGTCAGAGACGGTGGGGGAAGGGAAGGGTCTCTAGGTGCGATCGCGCGGTTTGGCAGTCTTGGCGAATTTGGGCTGTTAGGGCGTCGAGACCGGGGAACTGCTGTTCGGGACGTAGAAAGGTCATCAGATGGAGGCTGAGGGGGCGATCGTAGAGGTCGCCGTCCCAATCGAGCAGATGGACTTCGACGCTCGGGCGATCGCCGGCGACGGTGGGGCGACAGCCGAGATTCATGACACCGGGGTGGTGAGTTCCATCGTCGAGTTGGACCCAGGTGCTGTAAACGCCCCAGTGGGGTAGAAATTTATCGTCGGGAAGCTTTAGGTTGGCGGTGGGGAAGCCGAGGGTGCGGCCGAGTTGTTGTCCGAGTTCTACGGTTCCGTTGAGGCGATAGGGACGACCGAGGAGGCGGTTGGCCGGTTGAATTTGTCCGGCGGCTAGGGCTTGGCGAATGGTGGAACTACTAATGCGATCGCCATCGAGTGCTTGCAGTCCGCTGATGCAGGTGTCGATGTGGTACTGTTGGCTAATCTCTCGTAGCCGCTGACTGTTGCCGGAGCGATGGCGGCCGAAGTGGAAGTTTTCACCGACGCTGACCCGTTGAGCGTTGAGGTAACGACAAAGAATTTCTTCGACGAAGGCTTCGGGGCTGAGGCGGGCTAGGGTTTTGGTGAAGGGAAGCAGGACCAGTTGTTCGACACCGAGCGATCGCAACTGCTCAACTTTTTCTTTAATTGGGGTCAGCAGCGGTCGCCGTTGGCCGCTAAAAAACTCTTGGGGATGGGGGGTAAAGGAGACGACGGTGGCGTAGCTGCGATCGCCACGCTCGGGCTTGAGGCGAGATCTCGGCTCATGCTCACGACCTTCGCCGAGAACCTGAGAGACGGATAAATCCCGTTGAGGGGTCTGATGGAGAATTTTTGCAATCACCGCTTGATGGCCAAGATGCACACCATCAAAATTCCCTAAGGCAACATTAGCGGGACTCAGGGCGGTTGTTAGAGAGGACGTGACCCACACAGGCGTTGTACGGTAAACAAGAACGACGGAACATCCGGGATTGGCGCAACGGGTCTCCCAGTTGAATCAAACTTTAGCATGGGCCGGCATGAAGGCACCGGGAGTGGGCGCAATTACCACGGTCATTCCTTCTCGCGCCAGGAGACTACTACTAAAGGCGGCTTTCACCTGTTCCCCCATTTGATCGAGAAATTCATCGTTATGGAGGGGATCGTGATGGAAAATGACCAGCCGTTTCACATTGGCGGCTTTGGCCACTTTGACGGCTTCTTGCCAGGTCGAATGTCCCCAGCCTTTCTTGCTCGTTTTAGGGTGATGATATTCTTCATCCGTATAGGTGGCGTCGTAAATCACCACATCAGCATCCTGAGCGAGTTTGAGGACGTTGGGATCGAGGCGATCGCCATAATGTTCGGTATCGGTGATGTAGGCGGCGGCGTAGTTTTTCCAATTGACGCGGTAGCCAACGGCTTCTCCTGGATGATTCAGATGGGCCGTTTCGACACGAACCTCACCGAGTTGAATCGGCTCACCCACTGTAAGATCGTTGAAATCCAGTTGCGCCCCCATAATTTGTAACGGCACCGGAAAGTTTGGGTGCAGCATCTGATCATTGAGTCGTTGCTCAATAGTTGCCCCGTTGGGGGCTACGGCACCATAAATATGAAACGTATTCCCTTTAATGAAGGCGGGGATAAAAAAGGGAAAGCCTTGAATATGGTCCCAATGGGTATGTGTAAAAAAGAGATTGGCTTGGATGGGCATTTGTGACAGGAGATTCTGGCCAAGGACACGTAGGCCTGTTCCTCCGTCAAAAATAAGGCGCTCACTGCCAACGCGCATCTCAACACAAGGCGTATTTCCGCCGTATCGGACTGTTTCGGGTCCAGGACAGGCAATACTACCTCTAACGCCCCAGAAATGAACCGTGAATTGGTCGTTCATGCTAGACATGGGTGGTTTTCGCTTCGGTTGGCCAGAGCGCTTCAACTGTCAAGTCAAGGTCAAGGTTAACGTCAGTAAGCCTATGCGTCAGCTAAGGGGGTCGGAGACAATCGCTCCATGATAACCCAGCCTACTCGGTGGTCATCTAGCTCAGCTTACCGGGTTGATGCCTAGATTGAGAGGGTCGCACCCGGCTAAGTCCAACTCAACCCTTAGCAGGTCAGTTAGCAGGTCAGTCAATGAATTTGTTTCTTCACTAGCCTAACCTCGATTGTTCCGGTTATAGCAAACCGATCCCCCTAGACCTGAGCTCAGCCGTGCTAATTGGCCAATATCCAGGGCCGTCTTAGGGCTTGTTTCAGGGGCCAAGACGGGACTGTATCGATGACCATTTTAGCTTTGTCTAGCTTAGCAGGAGACCTCAATAACTGTCTGCTCAATGTTGACAACACCTGACTCTGGGGTTGGGGACATCGGAACGCAAGAGAGTCAGGACAGTTTATGATGTTAGCTTAGCCCGATCGCCGTTACAGTTCTTCATCCTCAGCACCGACTTGTTTGAGATGAATGTGTTTGCGTCCCAAGGAAATTTCAAATTCATCCCCTGGGTTGAGTCCCATCTGTTTGGTGTAGGCGGCACCGATGAGCAGGTTGCCATTAGACTGCACACTAATACGATAACTCGCACTGCGTCCACCGCGACCATTGGAGGGTTGCTTGCTGTCGAGTTCAATTCCCTCAGCATCAATGAGTGCATTGAGGAATTTCATCATGTTGACTCGTTCTACACCATTTTTCGTGACGGTGTAATAGCCACATTCTCGGGCTTTTTCCTCTTTGGGCAGACTTCCCAAGGCTCGCACTTTGTCAAGCAGTTCATTTCCGGTCAAGGCATTTGGATTGGTGTTACTCATTAATCTTCTCTCTAAGACGATAGACAACCGTTATTCGCTATTGTATCTTAACGGAAGTTTCTTTAGACTAAAAGTCTAACATTGATATCAATTTTCTCAACGTTCGTAGCTGTTTTCCGTCCCTGGACGGGTCTTAATCCTTGACCGTTCGACCGAGAGACAAGCTGGCGAATCTTGCTGCCGAAGATGAAACTAACGACCCAAGGTCACTACAGCGTCAAAGCATTGTTGGATCTCCGTTGTAACGGTTGCGATCGCCCCGTTTCTGTGCGGGAGATTGCCGAGCGGCAACAGTTACCGGCACCCTATTTAGAAAAGTTATTGATTCGACTGCGACAGGCGGGGATCGTGCAATCTGTGCGGGGTGCGCAGGGAGGCTATCAATTGGCGCGATCGCCCGCTCAAATTTGCCTTGGCGATATTTTAGAAGCCGTAGGTGAAACCCTAGATCCCTTACCGCGTCACCATCCCAACGCTGAACTGGCCGAAGATTGGGTCACATTCGTCCTCTGGAATCAACTCCACCAAAAACTCAAACAAGCCCTTGATCGCATCTCCTTAGAGGATTTGTACCATGATGCCAGAAGTTGGCAAGCGGCCCAGGGAGACCAAACAAGTTTCGTGGTTTAGTCAAAGAAGAAGACCTCGCCGGCCACTCCCGAGATGAGACGGTTACCCAAAATCTGCGCCTAAAATCCTCAGGCGCAACCCTTCGGCTTTCCCCAAGCTTTAGCCCCCGATGGCTGTTAATCTTATAACATCACCCTGTCCCCCTTGCTCCTCCATTGACATCTTGTCATGATGAAAGTTGTGGAAATTCTCTCGGCTGAAGAAATCCGCCGAACCCTGACCCGTCTAGCGTCACAAATTTTAGAAAAGTCCGGTCATCCCGATCGCTTAGTCTTACTCGGGATTCACTCCCGAGGAGTCCCCCTGGCCCATCTCTTGGCCGAACAGATCGAGGCGTTAGAAAACGTCCCGGTTCCCGTCGGTTCTCTCGACATCACCTTTTATCGAGACGACCTCGATCGCATTGCCGTTCGGACCCCAGAACGCACCGAGATTCCCTTCGATCTCAACGATAAGATTGCCCTACTCGTCGATGATGTTATCTATACTGGGCGAACCATTCGGGCCGCCTTGAATGCTGTGCAAGAATACGGTCGGCCCGAGGCAATTTGGTTAGCGGTTTTAGTCGATCGCGGCCATCGACAACTGCCGATTCATCCCGATTTTACCGGCAAAACCCTTCCCACCTCCAAAGACGAACAAGTGAAATTCTGGGTCGAAGATTGGGATGGTCGTGATGCGGTCGAACTGCTCAAACCCATCGAACATGGGGACATCTCTTAACTGCATAGACAATCAATGCACAGACAACCGTTCAAGAATCTGGGATTTTGGCTGATTGCCCTGATTGGCGTTGCGATCGACTATCTCAGCAAACGCTGGGTGTTGGCTCACTTCAGCCTCGGACAAACCCAACCCCTCATCCCTAATGTCTTCCATTTCACCTTCGTCACCAACACCGGCGCCGCCTTTAGTCTCTTTGAAGGCAGCGACTGGCTCAAATGGCTCTCTCTGGCGGTGAGTCTAGGATTGATGGCCGTTGCCCTTTGGGGTCCCCACCTGAGTCTTTGGGAACAACTCGGCTATGGCTGTATCCTCAGTGGTGCTGTTGGCAACGGCATTGACCGTTTCCTCTGGGGAGAAGTGGTCGATTTCCTGCATTTGCCGATTATTCCCTTTATCAACTTCCCCATCTTTAACCTAGCCGATGTGGCCATCAACATCGGCATTATCTGTTTGCTGATCCTCGCCTGGCGACAGCCTGAACCTGACCCTTAGGGGGGACTTAACTGTCAACCGCTAACTGTCAACCGCTAACTGTCAACCGCTAACTGTCAACCGCTAACTGT
>P_2C_Liq_1_UnCtyDRAFT_1000251_pt1 | contig 23099 bp, 20 predicted proteins | sample Pon2CUnioCityCA_2_FD_10234 | JGI IMG/M metagenome (IMG submission 10234) | reverse complement strand
CCCCAGAATCTACCGGTTTGAAAGGTGATAAGCTGGTAGGGAATTACTATGTAAAATTTGACCAAGAATATAAAAAAGAAATAGCGAGTTTAATCGAGTCAGGAAAAACAGAAGAAGAAGCTAAAAAACAAGCACCATCATTACTCGCAGCACAAGAAATGCTCCGCAAGTGGGAACAAGGTGACGCTGCTGTTGTAGGGCTTTGGAAGAAAATGAACGGTTGGGTTTATGATGGTTTTGATACGACTTATAAAAACCTAGGAGTTGATTTTGATAGTTTGTATTATGAGAGTAATACTTATTTGCTCGGTAAAGATGTAGTTCAAACAGGACTGGATAAAGGTGTTTTTGAACGCGATCCAGATGGTTCTGTTTGGATCGATTTAACTGATGAAGGATTAGATCGTAAAATAGTTTTACGATCTGATGGTACTGCCGTTTACATGACTCAAGACATAGGAACAGCGATACAACGTGTAAAAGATCACGATATCAACTCTATGGTATATACCGTAGGTAACGAGCAAGACTATCACTTTAAAGTATTGTTTTTAATCCTTAAGAAATTAGGCTACGATTGGGCAGCAAACCTGTATCATTTAAGTTATGGTATGGTAGAATTACCATCGGGTAAAATGAAATCTCGTGAAGGAACCGTAGTAGATGCAGACGAGCTTATGGAAGAGATGACTGATACTGCTAGAGAAATTGCTCAAGAACAAGGCAAACTAGACGGAATGAGTGATTCTGAGAAAGAACACCTGTATAAAATGATAGGCTTAGGAGCTTTAAAATACTTTATGCTTAAAGTAGATCCTAAAAAAAGCATGATGTTTGATCCTAAAGAATCGGTAGATTTTCAAGGAAACACAGGACCGTTTATCCAGTACACGCACGCAAGGATCAAGTCTATTTTAAAGAAGTCTGGTTTTAATGCTGATCAATTGAAAGTAGCTACAGATCTTAAACTTACTGATAAAGACGCGGCGGTAATCAAGTTACTACAGCAATACCCAGATACCATAGATGCGGCGGCAAGAAATTATAGTCCAGCACTTGTGGCAAACTATGTCTATGAACTCGTGAAAGAATTCAATTCTTTCTATCAGAATGTTCCAAAAATCGTAGAAGAAACAAATGCAGACATGAAGCAATTCCGTTTAGCACTATGTTATAAAACAGCTGCGGTTATCAACTCTGCCTGTGGATTACTAGGAATAGAAGTTCCTGAGCAAATGTAGATGTAGTCTTTGAGTTTATGAGTTTATGAGTTTGTGAGTTTGTGAGTCTGTGAGCTTTTTGAATATCATAACTTGATTGATTGTTTTAAAAACATCAGATAGACTCAACAAATCACGGTTCAATTTCCGTTTTCCCAACCCTAAAGGGTGCGGAAATTTATAGCTTCACAGAGATTTCAGTTTTAAATTTTAATACAAGAAAACCTACCCTTTAGCGTCAGGGAAAAGTTTTCGGGTATTATATAAAAAGTAACACCTGTCATTACGATTTCGTCATGGCCGAAAGAAAGCATTGTGCTAGTGATGAAAACCAGAGATTGTGATAAACGATAAGTTCACGTCGCTGTAAGATGAGATGTTGAATCTAGTTCAGCATGACAGATTTTGAAAAATAAGACTAATGACTTAGGAATATAAAAATTATGATTTCTTCAAACTATCCATTTTTTTCCCGATCTCTTCTGCTTTGGCAAAAGCTGCATCGGCAGCAGCGCGGTCTGACTTAGATAATTTGTGGAAATCGCCCATAAGTTTTTGATACTCTTCTTGTAGTTTTTCTAACTCACTTTTCTTTTTAAATAATCCGAACATAATGGTTGTTTTTAAAGGAGTCGTTAAATATAGCGTTCATTACTTTTTAAAATCAAAAACAAGTTGACTTTATAAACGTCGTGGCGATCCCAGTGCAGCCTAGAGAAATAATCTACTGGTTATAAAAACGCATGCAACTCTTAAAAGATACTTATTACCTACCAGAATTTTACCCATTTGATTAATGAAGGCTTTACAAATACAACTTAATTTAAAAACTTAGAACTTTGTAAGAATAATTCTGCTTAAAACCTCACAACTCAAAACCATCGTCACCTCATTCTTAAACATTAGTTTGTTTTATAATATCAATTAATAACAATGATTTGTTCCACAAAACTGACAAATGTCATGATTTAAGGCAATTCATATAAATACTTTAGCAGTCTGTTAGCTAATACTATTTTAAGTGACTTATAATCAAACTTATAAAAACTGGAAGCGTCTTTCTAAAGATGCTATAGATGCTCATATTCTAGAGGCACTCGCCCAAAATATTAACTATTATGATAGTTTAAAAATGGGTGTGCCTGCATCGCATCTCGACAAGCAAGAATTTGCACCAGATTCTCAAATACTAGATGGTTCTACATTTTTGAAAACACTTATCAATAACCCTAACCATATAGGTGTTCATACAGACACAGACCTTTCTGAACCTTATTTCTCTGGAACCCAAAAGCTAGAGGCTCAGGTCATTAAAATTATAAGTGATGATATCTTAAAAGCTCAGCCCGATACTATAGACGGCTACGTTTCTTCTGGTGGTACTGAAGGTAATATACAAGCCATTTGGGTATATCGTAATTTTTATAATGAGACACTTCACTTGAATAAAGATTACAACTCTATAGCNGTAATCTGCAGTGAAGATGCTCATTACAGCATGGATAAAGCGTCTAATTTACTGAATATAAAACTAGCCAAAGTTGCTGTAAATAAAGATACACGAGCCATTAAAACTGACCACCTTAAAGAACAGTTAGAAAAATTACAACAGCAAGGTGTAGATAAGTTGATCTTAGTATGTAATATGATGACGACCATGTATGGCTCCGTAGATGCCCTAGATGATTACATGAATGTGATCAAGCAATTTCCATCCATGAAAGTAAAAGTGCATGTAGATGGTGCATATGGTGGTTTCTTCTTGCCATTCACGCATCCAGACCAGCCACTTACTTTTCAAGATAATCGTATAGACTCTTTTACACTAGACGCACATAAAATGCTCCAAGCACCTTATGGAACTGGAATTTTTGCAATCAGAAAAGGCTTGCTCAAGTATAGTCTTACTGACAGTGCTCAGTATGTCGCAGGAATGGATTGCACACTGGTAGGCAGTCGCAGCGGTGCAAATGCGATCAGTATCTATAAAATATTGATGAATTACGGTCCTTATGACTGGGCAGAGCGCATGCTGGCACTCGCACAAAGAACAGAAAGACTTAAAAACCAATTGGCTCTTTGGCATGTGCGGTTGATTCACTTTCAAGGCAGCAATATTATAGCCATTCATAAAGATTATGTATCCTCAGAGATTGCAATAAAATATGGACTTGTCCCTGACAATCATCACCAGCCAGAATGGTTCAAAATTGTGGTAATGGATCATGTAAAAGGCGATAAAATCATGCAGTTTCTTAAAGATTTTAAACAGAGCTTATTAAGTCATGATAAGGTTCAAGAGCTAGAAAAGATAAATAATAACGCTTTCGCGAAAGCGTAACAAACACAACCACTCAAACATTAACAGCTATGGAAATTAAACAGATTTACACAAATTGTCTCGCACATGCGGCTTATTATGTAGAGAGTGATGGAGAAGTTGCGATTTTTGATCCATTGCGGGAAGTACAGTCTTATTTAGATATGGCTAGTGCTGCAAATGCTCAAATAAAATACGTTTTTGAGACACATTTCCATGCAGATTTTGTGAGTGGACATCTAGATTTAAAACTCAAAACAGGTGCGACTATTATTTATGGACCTACTGCAGCACCTTATTTTGATGTACTTACGGCTACTGATGGACAGGTTTTTAAGTTAGGAAATGCAAGTATTAAAGTGATACACACTCCAGGACATACCATGGAAAGCACTTGCTTTTTATTAATAGATGAAAATGGAAAGGAGCAAGGTTTAATCACAGGAGATACACTATTTATAGGAGATGTAGGGCGACCAGATCTAGCTCAACACGTTCAAGCAGATTTAACCCAAGAAAAACTAGCAGGAATGTTATATGACTCCTTGCGAGATAAAATCATGCCGCTTTCTGATGATTTAATAATTTACCCTAATCATGGTGCTGGTAGTGCCTGTGGTAAAAAAATGAGTCATCAAACTACAGATACTTTAGGGAATCAAAAAGAGCACAATTATGCCTTAAGGGCTGACATGTCCAAAGAGGAATTTATCAAAGAAGTACTTATGGGACTGGCGCCGCCACCTGCTTACTTTCCACAAAATGTGATGTTAAACATGCAAGGTTATGCTCATTTACATAAGATTATGGAAAAAGCACTTACAGAGCTAGAAATAAGAGAATTTGTAATTGCAGCGGTAATGAATAAAGCCGTGATTCTAGACACACGTAACGCAAGTGATTATGCAACAGCCGCTATTCCAGGTAGTCTTAACATAGGTCTTGATGGAGCGTTTGCAAGTTGGGTAGGTACAGTGATTCCTAGAGTAGATCAGGCTATTATCCTAGTTTGTAATAAAGGAACTGAAGAAGAAGCAGTAACACGTTTAGCTCGAGTAGGTTTTGATAATTGTTTAGGGTTCTTAAAAGGTGGCATTCAATCCTGGATAGAAAGTGGTAAGCCTTTAAGAACAACTACAAGACTAGAACCAGTATCTTTTTTAGAACTATTACAAGAACAAGACATACAGCTCATAGATGTACGCAAAAAAAGTGAGTTTGAATCTCAGTATATTCAAGGAGCCATTCACATGCCGTTGAACAAATTACAAGATGACGTTGTGACTTTAGATAAAAATGGCAAGTACTTACTTTACTGTGTAGGCGGTTACCGCAGTATGATTGCTGCTAGTATTTTAAAAAATAACAACATTAAAAACGTTCAAGATTTAGTAGGTGGAATTAACGCACTACAAAATACAATTGCACCACTTACAGCATATCAAGAACCTAATACTTTATTATAATGAGTACAGATCATAAAACTTCAAAATGCGCTAGCTGCGTGTGTACCGGCTGTCACAACTTTAAAAATAATAAGGAGAAAGAAGCCCTATTAACAAGTCAGGAGGAATCTACTTCTCAAACTTCCAAGCGATAAAGCGTGTTTTCTTATTACCGCTATTCATAGGGATAATTTGATAAGTGGCTTTAAGTTTAGTGAGTTGTTTTTCTAGTTTAGGTAGGTTTTCTTTGCGAGAAATCAAGCTAGTAAACCAGCCTACTTGTGATTTATATGTGACACTTTCTTTAATGAGCCTTTTTACAAAAAGAGCCTCACCACCGTTACACCATAGTTCGTTAGATTTTCCAGCAAAATTCCTTTTATTAACAGTGTTTCCTAGGTTTTTATTCTTGCGAGCATTGGCTTTTACAGCTTCTTCCTCGCTACTATAAAATGGTGGATTGCACATCGTGAAATCATACAGCTCTTGCGGTTTAATGATGTTCTTAAGAATAGAGCCTTTGTCATCTTGAAATCGCAGTTTGATATTAGAAATTTTACGGGATTTAGGTAATGTGATTTTTTCTTGTAACGCTTTTGCAAAAACGTAACTATCCTCATCCACCTCAGTACCTACCATTTTCCAATTAAAAATAGCAGTTCCCAGAATAGGATAAATCATATTTGCTCCTGTTCCTATATCCAGTCCAGTAACATTTTTCTCACCTACTAAATCGGCTAGGTGTAAGATGTAGTCCACACGACTAGGCACCGGCGGACTCAAATAATCCTCTGGCAGTTCCCAGTTATTTACTCCATAATGTTGCTTAAGAAGTGCAGTATTGAGAGCGAGAACAGCAGCCGGATTTGTAAAATCTATACTTATAAGACCATCTTCCTTAGTGATAAAATAAGATTTAAGTTCAGGATAGGATTCTGATAGTAATTCCAGATCGTAACCGTGCTTGTGTTTATTATTTTCGTGCATGGGACAAAGATAGGGTAGTATTCTAGTTTTTAGTTGTTGAGTTTGTGAGTATTTGAGCTGGGGACTTTGAGTTTTGTACTATGAGCTGTGAGCTGGTGGTTATAGAAGTAACATACAAGCTGGCAATTTTCAGATTTGGAAATTGCAATTCAAGATTTGTGATTTTAATTTGCGATTTAGAAATTGCGCAATCTTCAAGAAACGACGTTAAACAACCATCCCAGCCTTCTCTCAATGCAAGGAGTTGAAATGGTAATTAATAATTGACAATCGGTAATAACTATTTGTGTCATCAAATAGCAAATCAGCAATCTAGGAACTCTTTAAGTTAAAGATTAGATTTTAATTCGACTACCTTTGCAAAAATTAGTTGGAATGAAGTATTTTGAAGAACTAAATCTATCGACACCATTGCGTAATGGATTGAGCGATTTAGGTTTTACCACCATGACGCCTATTCAAGAGCAAGCCTTTCCCGTAATCTTATCGGGTAGAGATATGATAGGAATTGCTCAAACTGGTACTGGTAAAACATTAGGTTACATGTTACCATTACTTCATGAATTAAAATATGCTGAAACGCTAGATCCACGCATTCTTATCATGGTTCCTACTCGTGAGCTGGTGGTTCAGGTTGTAGAACAAATAGAATCTTATGCCGCTTACATTAATGTAAGAGTTCTAGGCGTGTATGGTGGAACTAATATTAATACTCAAAAGAAAGCAGTTGCTGATGGTGTAGATGTCTTGGTCGCAACACCAGGTAGGTTATACGATCTAGTCGTTGCACAAACGGTAAGGTTTAAAAACTGTAAAAAAGTAGTGATTGATGAGGTAGATGTGATGCTGGATTTAGGATTTAGATTTCAGTTAACTAATATCTTTGACCATTTACCTAATAAGCGCCAGAATATCATGTTCAGTGCTACGATGACTGATCAGATCGAGGATTTTATCAAATCTTATTTCTACAATCCTGAAAAAGTAAGCATAGCAGTAAGTGGAACACGATTAGAAAATATACAACAAACCTGCTATCCCGTTGAGAATTTCTATACTAAGGCAAATTTACTCATGGATTTGCTCACTGATGAGGAGGAATTTCATAAAGTACTTGTTTTTGTAGGTAATAAAAAGAGCGCAGATCGCCTGCAAGAAGTCATGCTGGAGCGTTATGGAGATGAGATTGCCGTGATTCATTCTAATAAAACACAAAACTACAGACTGCGTTCCATTGAATTATTTGATAGTGGAGAACGCCGCATTTTAATAGCTACAGATGTGATGGCACGTGGACTAGATCTCGAGAAGATCTCACATGTCATTAATATAGATGTTCCATCCTTTCCAGAAAACTATATGCACCGCATAGGTCGTAGTGGTCGTGCAGAGCAAAAAGGTAAAACCATACTTTTCTATACTGATAAAGAACAAAAAGATAAAGAGGCGATTGAGGCTTTAATGGATTATAAAATTCCAGAAATTCCTTTTCCTGAAGAAGTGGAAATCTCTAAACAAAAAACTCCTGAAGAGAAACCCGTGGTGCGCGAGTTATTTAACCCGCATAAGGTCATTGAAGAGGAACGTGGAGCTTCTTTTCACGAGAAAAAAGAAAAGAACCAAAAAACAAATCAAGGAGGTAGTTATCGTAGGGAAATTGCCAAAAAGTATAAGAAACCTAAAACGCGTGGAGATAAAAACGCAAACCGACGTAGGAAAAAATAAAAAAAGCCTTTTAAGAACTTCATCTTAAAAGGCTTTTTTAAAGAGTAATTACTGTGTTTACTCAATAACAGTAAGGGTTTTAGTTTTTAAAGTCATTTTCATTTCTTCTGGCATCATTTCAGACTTTGCGACTGTAATGTCACCTTCTAGTTCTTGTTCTATAGTGGCTTTGGTAATCCATCCTGTATTACGATTGATAATATAGGTAGCACTGCTAGGACCTTCCAGGTTGTAGGCTGCTTGAACGCCACTAAAATCTGTAGTAGATCCTTGAGGAGTCTTAATATCTGCCGCTGCTGTTATGATATAAGAATCAGCAGTTACACTTTCTAGAGTATAAGTTGTAGAGGTTTCAAAGGAAGCAATAGAGTTAATGGTGGTGTTTTGTGTCCATGTATCACCTTCTTTAACTGCTTTTTTAGGTAGTATAGAGGTTAACTGCTCATAGCTTGTGATTTGTTTTTCAGCATCTATTTCTTTTTTCATGGCAGCTTCTATTTGAAGTAATTGCATTTCAGGCATTTCCATTCCCTCAGTAAGACCTTCTAACTGTGCACTGTTATCAAAACTTAAGATTTTACCATATCGATCCATGGTGATTTTAATAGGATCTTCAATCATGTTTTTAAACATCACGTTCATGGGGTTAGATGCTGGTCCATCAGATGACATAACATCACTTCCCATAGAAGTTTCAGTCTCGTTGCTCATCTTTTTAACCTGGATATCTATGTAATAAATACCATCTTTAATATCAGTCACTAAAAAGTCTGATTGAGTGGAAATGACCATAGTCATATCCTGTGGCATTCCATTAATTACTTGGGCTTGTTCACTGGTTACCACCTGGTTTTGTGGATATACACCACCTTTTTCAAGATGGTAAACAATATCATGTTGTGCCGCAGTCACTAGGCTTATGAAAGCCGCAATAAAAAGTATGTTTTTTTTCGTGTATGGTTGATTTAAGGAGCTAATTTAGTGTAGGAATTTTTCTTTTCTGCATATTTAACGTTAATCTAACGTTGCTCAAAAGTGATAAGTATAGAATATGGTATTTTTGTTCCTTATAATTAATGCACTATATTTTTGAAGAATACTCTCATTTTAAGCTTGTTCTGTTTTTTGGTATGCGCTTTCGCGAAAGCGCAATCTGTAAACACATCCTACTTATGTCTAGCAAATGGTGACATAGTACTGGCAGATCTAGGAAACTGTACCTCGCAAGTAGTCGCTACGCACTCCTCATCTTTATTTGATATCGCCCAAGGAGATACTAATGATACGCTATATGGAATACGTAATGATGAGTTATTTTTAATTAATCTTGTAAATGGTTCAGTAAACTCATTAGGAACCTTAAATGTAATAGGTTTTGCGGGTAACTTTAGAGTAGATTCACTTGTAAAAGAAAGTCCAGGTATTCTGTTAGGTGTTCATACAAATGCTCCAGGTGCTCTTTTTAGACTTGATGTAGCAGCTATGACAGCTACGTTTATAGGTAATACTAATTTCCCAAGTGCTGGAGATCTTACTTACTTTAATGGAAATTTATACTTAAGCGCAGATTCTAATGAGCTCGTGCAAATAGACGTTACAAATCCTAGTAATTCTAACCTGGTAGGTACTATTCCTTCTGTAGCTGGATTTAATAATGTTTTTGGTGTAGTTACTGTAATCACAGCTAATCCATGTGCTGTAAATCCTACTTTTGAACTAGTTGCTACAGGTGGAAATGATACCCGATTTGTAAATGTAAATACCGCACAAACTACAGCTAACTGTCCTAATTTAGTTAATGCAGATATTTTTGGAGCTGCTGAGGTGGCATCAGATGTGATATGTTCTATTTCTCTAGATATAGAAGATTCAAATGGTAGCGCGACACCAGAGTATTGTGAAAATGCAAATACCATTCTCAGTACTACTGCTGATCCATTAACTCCACTAGGAGTTTATAGTTATGAATGGCGTGTTCAAGGGCAAGCTGGTGTAGTAGGAACTAGCGCCATACTACCTATCAACATTTCAAGTACTACGATTTATGAATGTACGATTACAGATAGTGGTCGTGTAGCGCCTGATAATATTGCTACGGCTACGATAACGGTTACTGTAAATCCACTACCGGTTTGGAACCCTATTTCAAATGTAATAGCTCATTCTACTTATACTTTACCAGGGATTACAGGAACTAACATTCCTGCAAATACAGCTTTTTATGATAATCCAGCTTATACGGGAACGCCATGGAATACCGGTGATGTGCTAACTCCAGCATCGTTTGCTACTAATCCAGCTACTATTTATGTATATGGTGTAGATGTAAATGGATGTGAATTAACAGAGCAGTTTGACATAGAGTTTGTAGATGCGCAGGTAACCATAACTCCTGGTGGAATTCAAGATGTATGTGCTGGAGACATGGTAACTTTAACAGCAACACCTGCTCCAGTTACAGCTTATGGCGCATATACTTATAACTGGTCAGATTCTCAAGGAACCTCTTATCCTAATACGGCGAGTATTACGGTTACTGCAAATCTAACTACAACAGTAACTGTAACCGTAAATGATTCTGGTGTTGAGAATGGAACAGGAATGGGATTTGACATGACTGATATTAATGTATTGCCTGTATTGGATATCAATGCAATAGGAAATCAAAACGTAACCGGTAGTTTTACTTTTCCTGCAATTACCGGTACTGGATTAACTGGTGGCGAGGCATATTACACGCAACCTAATGGTTTAGGCACTATGTATAATCCTGGAGATACTGTGACTACGGCAGATTTTGCGGTGTTACCCATTGCGCTCTACATTTATGATGATAACGGCAGTTGTAGCGATCAAGAAAGCTTTATTCTAGGTATAACAGATGTTCCTATGCTGGTTCTCACTCTGAGTTCTAGCAATGATAACTTTTGTGCTGGAGAGACTGTAACGCTATCAGCTACGGTAAATCCTGCTATGGCTCAAGGAGCTTATAGTTATGAATGGCGTGAACAAGGAACGACAGTAGTACTAGGAACAAGTGATGTTCTTACTCTAACTCCTTTAACCAGTACTGTCTATGAATGTATAGCAACAGATAGTGGAGCAACAGTTAATAATACAGCAACTGAGGTGATATCCATTAACGTTATCACTACTCCAGAGATAAACCCTATCGCAAATCAAAACGCCATAGGCAGTTATATGTTACCTACTATAGCAGGAACAAATCTCAGTGGAAATGAAGCTTTTTATACTCAACCTGGTGGACTAGGAACTTCTTATGTGACTGGTGATGTCATAGATATTACAGATTTTACCTCTTATCCAGTAACCTTATATGTTTATGATAATAATACTAGTGGTTGTGAAGATGAGATCAGCTTTGAATTAACCATAGATCCACAGGTAATTATAGTGGTTCCAGAACCAGAAGAACCTTTATTTATAATACCTGATTATGTAACGCCTAATAACGATGGATTCCATGATTTCTGGAATATTGAGATTAATAGTGCAGATGTGATAGTAACCGGTATTTTTATTTTTGACCGTCATGGTAAGCTATTAAAACAACTGGCGGCAGATGGAATAGGCTGGGATGCGAGTTATAATGGTAATCCTTTACCATCTAGCAGTTACTGGTATGTATTGCGTTACCAGTACCAAGGAACGCCCCAAGAGTTGAGTGGTTTTTTTGCAGTAAAAAGGTAATTTCATTAAAAGTGGCACAAGTATTGAAAACTTCTTAAACAATTAATAAATAGGGTTCCTTTTAATTATATTGCGAACCGTTAAAAAAACAATTATGAAAAAAATATTATTACTAGTAGCTATCGTAGCCTCATCGTTTTCATTTGCACAGACAGGATATGTAGATGCTGAGTTCTTATTATCTAAAATGCCAGAAGTAAGCGCTGCTGAAACCCAATTGAAAAATTATACTGCAAACCTTCAAGCAGATATTACTAAAGCAGAAAATAACGCAAATGCACGTTTTCAAGACCTTCAAGCACAGGCACAAGCACCTGGTGTTACAGATGAACAAAAACAAGAACTTGTAAAACAAGCGCAACAACTGGAAGGAAGTTTAAATACTGAAAAACAAGGAGCAGAATTAAAGCTTAAAGTAAAGCAAAGCGAGTTAATGCAACCTATCTATGATAAACTTAATGCATCTATAGCTAAAGTTGCAAAAGAGAAAGGATATAAACTTATCGTTTCTGTAGCTTCTGTTCTGTTTGCTGAAGATTCTGTAAACATCACTGACGCTGTAAAGGCAGATTTAGGACTGTAAGGAATCACTTTATACATGTTTAAAACCGCTCTTTGAGCGGTTTTTTTATACCTTCTAGTTCAGGCATTGTAGTTTATACCAAGAACAACAATTAATTATTCCTTTTGGCATAAGAAGTTCATATTTTATTACATTTCTATTCAAATCAGTATCTTTACCTAAGATGTTTAAAATGCTTTTTTAAACAGTAATAAATAAGAGTTCAATGAGATTTATATATTATAAAATAGCTTCTCACATAAGAGCGATGTGGTAACCTTATGTGATTTTTCAATTACTTATATTTTATAATAAATTCAAATTAATACAACTATGTCTAAAGAAATTAAAGATTTAAAAAACCTTGCAAATACAGAGTATTCCCTAAAAAAACTATTTAGTGAAGCCGAGGATTTTTTACCATTACTAGGAACTGATTATGTAGAACTTTATGTGGGAAATGCTAAGCAAGCTGCTCACTATTATAAAAGTGCTTTTGGATTTCAGTCCTTTGCTTATGCAGGTCTAGAAACCGGCCTTAAAGACCGTGTTTCTTATGTATTGAAACAAGGTAAAATTAAACTAGTACTTACTTCTCCTTTGCAAAAAGATGGCGATCTTAATGAGCACATTAATGTTCATGGAGATGGTGTAAAGGTAGTTGCACTATGGGTAGAAGATGCGAGAAGTGCCTTTGAAGAAACCACTAAGCGTGGTGCAAAACCCTATATGGAGCCTACCGTAGAAAAAGATGAGCATGGAGAAGTAGTGCGCTCTGGAATTTACACTTATGGAGAAACGGTTCACATTTTTGTAGAACGTAAAAATTATAACGGTGTCTTTTTACCAGGATTTGAGAAATGGGAATCACATTATAATCCGGAACCTGTAGGGCTTAAGTTTATAGATCACATGGTAGGAAATGTGGGCTGGGATGAAATGAATACATGGTGTAAGTTCTATGGAGAAGTTATGGGGTTTGCTCAAATTATCTCCTTTGCAGATGATGATATCGCTACAGAATACACCGCACTCATGAGTAAAGTAATGAGTAACGGTAACGGTAGAGTAAAATTCCCTATCAACGAGCCAGCCGAAGGAAAGAAAAAATCTCAAATTGAAGAATACCTGGATTTCTACAATGGTCCTGGAGTGCAACATATCGCTGTAGCTACTGATGATATAGTTGCCACGGTAAGTGCTATGAGAGAACGTGGAGTAGAATTCCTTTATGTTCCAGACACTTATTATGATGATATCTTAGAACGAGTAGGAGAGATTGATGAGGATATTGAATTGCTTAAAAAGCACGGTATTCTCATAGATAGAGATGATGAAGGTTATTTACTGCAGTTATTTACTAATAATGTTCTGGACAGGCCTACTATGTTTATAGAAGTGATCCAGCGCAAAGGAGCTCAATCCTTTGGAGTAGGTAACTTTAAAGCCTTATTTGAAGCTATAGAAAGACAGCAATCACGTAGAGGAACCTTATAGTTCCCTGTTTAATACTAATCATAAAGCCCGAAATCATTCATGATTTCGGGCTTTATGATTTCTACCATTTTAAGATTTAACTCAATAGCATAAAAACAGCCATCACTATCATGATCGCGTTTTCTATAAATGTCGCTTCGGTCATGGGAAGTTTTAAGGCAGTTCCTAAACAAGCGCATTGGATCGATTTTTTATCCAGTAAGGTCTTAGTAACTCCTATAGTGGTAACCCCTAGAATCACTAAAGTTGCTATTAATGCAATATCTACTTGTAATCGCATTAAAAATAGTAATCCCAGTGCGGTTTCTATAAAAGGATATACCCATCCATAAGCAGGGAGAATTTTAGCTAAGGGATCGTACATTCTAAAAGAAGTAGGGAACCCTTTCAAATCGAGCATCTTGAAAAAGCTAAAAACGATATAAAACATACCCATAAAATCCAGCATTGCTTCGTTCCAGTTTTCCCTGTTGTAATTTAGTAAAACAGTAGTCACAGTGATGTATCCCAGTATTAAAAATAAAGGTTTGAGTTGTTGAAGTTTAGATGGTACAGAGTCCGCTTTCGCGAAAGCGGAATTTTTAAAATCATTTTTGTGTTCCGTAATTGTGTACTTGTCAGGAAGAGCATTCTGGAGCTTTTCTAAGGCTATATCAGAACTCACTTCGATAACAGCTTCTTCACGATCCAAGGTGACCACAGCTTTTTGAACCTCTTGTAAATCATTCAGCCTGTTCTCAACGTCAGCGCGGCAGCCGTTACAGGTCATTCCTTTTATGGAATAAATTTGTTGCATTATAATTGAGGTAAATAAAGGGTTAAATTCTCACCAGTGACTCCATCTACATGCCCAGCAATAATACTCTTGTTATCTGTTTTAAAATGCATGTGTAGAAAGGTGGTGTGGTGCGTGAAAACAGCTTTGTGCTTTTCAGAATAAAAGCCTAAAATCTCAACTTCTTCATTTTCAAGTACACCATGCGCTCCAGATTCTCTATGCTTTTTATGGCTATGCACCATATCTCCTGCTGGCCACTGAATCACGTGCCAGTTAAGATTGGAAACGGTTCCTTTGATTAAAAATGGAAAAGGTTGTGTTATATCCACACCTTTTTGAATAGCATGATCTTTAATTTGCTTTTCTAAGTTTTTATGATCGTTAAATGATTCTAGTGCAATTTCATTATTCCATTGCTCCACCTGTGCATAAACCAGTAGCGCAGCTTTATGGTTAAAATCACTCATTATGTTTACATGTTGATCTGCACCTGTTTTACTCACATAAGATGTTCCATCAAAAATCTGGATTTCTCCTTCTAGATGTTCTAGCGCTCCTAGTGCATAAAGATGAGGTAAAGTCTCTAGAGAATCTAGAGAAGCAGTAGCCTCTAGATTCCCAGACATTAGGTTCATTAAAGCACCACGATGTTTAACGGTGGAGTTCATAGGGTTCTTCTCACCACAGCTTATAAGCGTGATGGCTAGAAGTAGTATGTATAAGTTATGATTTCTCATTTGTAATCTCTTTTAAACTATATTTTACCAGTTCGCCTTTACGATAGTTTGTTATGTAAAGTGTTTTATCATTAACAAAAACATCTGTAGGTTTATCGATACTGGTTTCTAGAATTTGTTTTAACTCATAATTCATATCAAAAACAAGGATTCTCCCGTTTTCAAAATCAGTTAGATAGACTTCGGTTTTAGTTACAAATATACCAGTTGTAGCATTCATATTTTGATTTGTTCCTATAAGAGCTAAACCATTTCCTGTCTTATCAAACACTTGCCCTCTATGATTATAAGCATCGGCCACATATATTTTATCCTCGGTGATCTGTACATCAGTAGGGTAGTAGAGTTGTCCTAGTTCTTTACCTTCAGTACCTATACTCATCCATTGTTTTCCATTATTATAGAGAATACGATTGTTATAAAAATCGGCTATGGCGATTTCATTTTCATACACGCTTATTGCTGCAGGTGCGTCAAGTGAGTCGTTTATTATAAGATAATCTCTTTTGTTATCTCGCATCACTGCAATGGAGTCACGTCCATATTCAGGAACAAAAAGAGCACGTTCTTTAAGTATAGAAGTAGTTACTTTATCTGTTATTTGAAAATTTGCTGCTCCAAAATCGATATGCATAGGTCTTTCAAAACCATCTATTTCAATAAGTATGTCACCAGTTTCACTTACTTTAACCACACGATTATGGTCACCATCGCTTAAAAATATATCATTACCATCCAAAGCAATCCCTATAGGGTTGATACCGTCTAGTGCTATGGTTTTATCAAACTGCCATTCCTGTGGAACGGCAGTTTTTTCTTCACAAGAAATAAGAGCTGCGGCAACGGCCAGAATAACTATTAAAACTCTCATTATTGTGCTCTTTTATATTTACAGCAAGCGTGCAGGTTATCATAGGCTTCATCTGTTGCACGTGTTCCTTTAGTATCGTGACCTACTTGAGCGGCAGCTTTTTCAATAGCTGATTCACTCGTCTTATTAGGGTCATATTTCACGCTTAACATTTTAGTATCTACATCCCATACAGCACTAGCCACACCAGTTATAGCGGTTGTTACTTTCTCTATACGAGCTTTACACATTCCACACATACCGTTTACGTACAGTCTTGCTGAGGTAACATCTTGGAGAGCAATTTCTTCACTTTTTTCATTTGTCTCTATACTGCCGTCGTAACGTGTGATTTTTGAATCATTAGGCGTGTAACCAGACTTAACTACTTGTGCAAGCACAGTTTCCATAGTTAATGGCTGTTTTGCTGGATAAGTAAAAGAGAAATCTCCCGTTTCTATGTCTATAGCAATATCTTTAATTCCTTTAAATTCTTTAAACTTTTTTTCTAATCCGTATGCACAAAACGGACAGCCTAGTCCATCTACTTGTATTTCATACTGGTCTCTATCTTTTTTAGTCTGCGCATATGTTGTTGTAAAAGTGAGTAGCCCTACTATTATGCTTAAAATTATAGTTATTTGTTTCATTGTTTTTAGTTTTTAAGCGCATGGAAATGCGCTGTTATTTTTGTTTATACTGGTTTATTGTGTTGTTTCGGTGCCATGCTTGTACCGTTAAAAAGTATATCGTGTTCCCAGAAATATGGAGTAGTTCAGAGCACGATTTGCATCTATTTCTTGTACCAGTGGTAATTGTACTGCTAGATCAAAGGTGATATTCTTGAGTGCATACTGGACTCCTTGAGAATATAATAGTTGATACCAGTCGCGTTCATGTAACCAAACACTGTTGTATTCAAAATAAAGATTAAGTTGTTTATTAGGATATTGTGGTTTTAATAAGGGCAACCCAAAACCTAGTTTTGCTCTAAATTCATCTAGTGTACCGTTAGGCATAGAGTTATATCCTATTTCTCCAGATATTCCATACTTGAGTGTTTCCAGTCCAGCCACGACACCATAATATCCAGAATACAGACCTGTTGAAATGTCCATAACATCTATTTTATCTCCAGTAGGTAAGGTTTGTAGTGTTTTTGCCACCATACGGAAGGTTTTACCGGTACCATCCTTACGGAAAAACTGGTACTTTCCCATAATTTTTACATCTGCAAGTCCGCTGCCACTCACATCACTTAAGTCATAAGTGGTGTAGGGAAGATGCAGTGCTACTAATGAGTTCTTAGTAGGTAGGTAATGCAGCATTACCGGGATATAGGCTATGGTTCCTCGTTCTGTGTTTCTTATTTCTGTAAGCGTTTTAGTGGTGAAGCTATTGCCTCCTAGCATGATGGGTTTATCTGCTGTGATGGGTGGACCTTGTGCATACGCTTTCGCGAAAGCGAAAACCACAAAAACCACCATAATAATATGTTTCATAGTGTTTAATATAGAAGTAGCGCAATGGTTGCGCTGTAGATAAAATGTTGTTCAATCAAATAGTGTGAGAAAACGACTTTATCTAGAGAAGAAAAGACTGGTGCAATACAGGTATGTCCCGAGTGACCAGAGGTGGCGAGTAGGCTATAAAAGTGTGTTTTTCACGATAATCGCCAGTAATCGTGAAGAGGTACGTATTTGTAAAAAGTGTAATAAACTGCTGCTGTTCTAAACTGAAGTTATGCCATGTGATTTTTAAGTCATCCTGTCCTTGAACGACTTCTATAATGTCGTTACAGCATTTTTTTTCTAGGGAAATAGCGCAATTATCAGCCATGCCAGTAGTTTCCATACCACAACCATGTGAAGGAAGTATAATGGAAACATCTTTTAAAAACGGCCCACAAAAATGTTTGTGAACACTAAATGAGAGCGTTGAGGTAAGTACCACAGCAGCTAGCAATGTCACAAAAAAGCTTTTAAGCGTTTTTAAAATCATGTGGTAAAGGTACAAAATATGTTCTGAAATAGTTGATAGGAGAGTTATACTATTTATTAAGACTTTATAAATTTAATTAGGTATTATATACTCTGATCATAAAAAAAAGCCAATCACTTTATAGTAATTGGCTTTTGATTAAACTATGTCTTAGAGGCCATATAATTGCTTAGATCCACTGATTTAATTCCTCTCAAAAGTGAGCATGTGAGTTCCTCAATTATTACACTTATATCGATAGTGACGATTTGAATGTCACTCTAGTAAACCAAATCATAGTTATGGACACCGCTAAGTGATCAATATGAGAGCTGTTCAGGTAAACTTGTGGTAGAAAAGCTCTCTTTTAAACATGAGACCGCTATTTAAAATTAGTTTTGTGTAATTAGATTTTAGCAGTCACTTTCAAATTCAAGCTCGTCATCACCGAGTCTAAACTCTATTTCAGCTTCGTCAGACTCTCTTTCAAATTCATGTAAGTTCCAAGCGTTATTAAAATCAGGAAGTCCAGTTATGTTTATAGTAAATATGATGTTGGAGCCTGTTCCATTAGCTGTCCAAGTCCCATTAAATACATTAGTATTATCTGTCACTGTAATTGTGCCATCGTTATTAAATGTAAATGTATAATTGTCATAATTGTCTTCGAGATCTGTATCATTAATTTCTAGACCATCTACCATCCATACATTACAATCTGCAAATAAGTTTTCTAAGTCTGAAGTGGTACAATTCTCGCAATCATCATCGTCAAAGTCGTTATCATCATCTTCATCACAAGAATCTTCGGCTAGTTCAATTTCGTCTTCTAATTCTTGAATATTATTAACGGTTTGCATCGTTCCATCGGCTAAAATGATTGTAATCGGGAAGTTGATAGTAACCGCTGCATAATCGTCTATATCATCGATAAATTGATACATTTCATTATCATTGTTAATGGTTATCGTGTTGATAAGATCATTATTTGCATTAAAAATGGATGCAGTGATAGGGTATTGAAAATCGATACATTCTATGTCGTCATCTAATTCATTATCGTCGCTGCAATTTGCACTTAATGCGGCTAGTTCTGTATGATCATTAACGACTACTGTAGAAAAGTCTGGAAGAATTACAGTTACTGGATAGGAAATAATTACGGAGTCTACATCATCATCAAAAAGATCAATGATATCTTCAATATCTTGGTATCCATTAGTATTGTTAATGGTAAGTATGGTGCCATTTACCGTAACAGTTACAGGTAGTTGAATGCTTAGACAACTGGCATTATCTATAATGTTATCAAAAGATCCATCATTACTTGCGGTTTTACTCATGAGGTCAGCTATTACTGAGTTTGCAGTAATTCTTTCTTGAGCACTAGGGCTCGCAGTTAGGTCCTCTTCATTATTACAAGAGACTAATAAGGTTACTATTCCTAATACTATAAAAATGGATTGTATCGTTTTCATTATTTGATTTTAATAGACTACTAGAGAAGTAGGTGTTTTTAAAGATTTGATTTAAAGCTTAATAAATAAAATTTATAGTGACGAAGATACTTTAAATTTATGGATTAAAAAAAAGCTGTTAAGGCAATTTGCGTTTGATGAAGTAAAACCTTTTAAAAAACCTAAAACCCTAACTAATCTCCTTGCAGCGTTGAGCTATGATAGTGGAGATAGTGCTCCAGAATCTGAAGTCGGACTTTTAGAGTTCATAGGGTGATTTTTTAAAAACTCAAGAATGATCCTCAATCTTACAAGACATTCTTGTCTGAATTCGGTAGGGAATTAGCATATAAATTATATGATTCTGAAGGCTATAACCTAGAGCAAGAGTTAGATGATGAATTAAAAAACTATCTCATCACTTTTGCCGATGTATTTGATTTATCCTACGTTAGCATGCACACAGTAAGAGAAGTTTTAGAGGTGATAAAAACTAACTAGGTTATATATTTATATGATTGTAGATCATAAATATTCTGATAGAAACCTCAAAGTTTATGTTCCTTAGTTCTTAAAATAGGTGAGTATGTCATCTCATACCTATAATATAAAGTCAGTTATATTAGTTTTTTATAGGTTAAAATACTATATTTGACTAATATAATAGTTGTTTATGATTGATGTTTTAACAATAAAAGAGGTGAAACTGAAAATTGGCGAAGCTTGCAAACGGTTACGTAAATCTAATGATTTATCACGCGAGGAGCTGGCAGAGATACTTGATATCTCCAGAGCAACCATTCAAAACATTGAAAATGGTAAAAATGCGACCTTAGATAATATTTTAAAAATCGCCAATCACTTTGGCTTGTTATCATCTATTTCAAAACAGATTGATAATGCAAGTACAGATCAAAACGATATTTCATTATACTAAGATATGGCGAGAGATAAGAATATAGATGTTATTATGTTTGGCCTTGAAATAGGTAAGATAGGATATGATATAGATCAAAGGAAATCATTTTTTCAATACAACCCAATATATCTAGATAGTAATAAATACAAAAACCTATTCCCGTTTATCTTTAAACGCACTAAACCCGTACAGGTATTTACAGAATACCAGCAAGACACTTTTCAGGGTCTACCACCTATGATTGCAGATTCACTGCCAGACACCTTTGGAAACATTATTTTTCAAGAATGGTTAACAGCAAGAGGTATTCATAAAGTGACTCCACTAGAACAATTAGCTTATGTGGCAGATCGTGGTATGGGAGCTATGGAGTACAAACCTGTAAAAGAGTTACCAGAAACATCTACTATCAATATGGATGAAGTAATTACAATTCTTGAAAAAGTACTTAAACTTAAAGATAATACTTCAGGTGCTTCATTAGACGAGATGTCTCTACTCAACGTATTTAAAATAGGTACTTCGGCAGGTGGTGCCAGACCTAAAATACTGATTTCAGAACACAAAGAGACTGGTGTTATTATAGCTGGTGATAGAGAAATAAGTGAAGACTATAACCACTACCTCGTAAAACTGCATCTAGACGATAGTGATGGCTACAATAAAGAAAAAGTAGAATATGTATACTACTTACTTGCACAAGAAGCTGGTATCAATATGATGCCATCTAAATTAATAGAAGATAAACATTTTGCTACACTGCGTTATGACCGGCAGCACGGAGAAAAACAACATGTCCTCACCGTAACTGGATTAACAGGATGGGATTTTAAAAGCCAACCTGAAAATTCTAGTTATGAGAATGTGTTCAAAGTCGCTTTAGGCTTAAAAGTGCCTCATAAGGATTTACAGCAACTTTTTAAGCGTATGGTGTTTAACATTATCTTTAAAAATGTAGATGATCACTTAAAGAACCATAGTTTTATTTATGATGAAGGAAATGACTCTTGGAATTTAGCACCAGCCTATGATTTAACTTATGCACTCAACCCATTATTTACTTTTAAAAAAGCTTCAAGAGCGCTATCTGTTAATAATAAACGTACAGAGATAACTTTAAAAGATATCCTGACCATTGCAGAGCAATTTGCGATTAAAAACCCTAAAGGGATTATTAAAGAGGTTCAAGAACTAATACCTAGATGGATGGAGATAGCAAGTGAATTAGCTGTAGAACAAGAGATTAAAAGTCGTATTTATAATGATTTTCAAATTTTAAAATGAGAGTGTAAAATAAACATCATTTAACCATAAACAATTAAAAGCGTACAGCTTCCTTATGCAGCTACACATTTAAACAGCTTTACAATAAAGAATTTATGTTTTATCGTTATATTCTTTTGGTGAGACTCCTACGGTAGATTTAAAACTTTTGAAAAAAGCACTATAGGATAGAAAGCCAACTTCAGACGCAAGGGCTTCTATGGTATTAATTTTTAAATATCCGTGTGCAATTAAATTTAGTGCATTTTTTATTCGAATTATTTTTTTAAAGTCATTAAAACTAATTTTAGAATGGTATTTAAAAACATACACAACATGGCTTTTAGGTGTGTTTATCTTTAATGCTAAATCTTTAATTTTGAATGATTCATTAAAGTAAAATGGATTATTCAATGCAAGTTCCTCAATTCTACTGATATAATTTTCAATATCTATCTCAATTTTCTTTTTTAGGGTAGCATCCTGAGCATTGATCATATAAGAATTATTATTCATATTCCAAATGTTTTCAAATGTAATAGACTGTTTTTTGTATTCTTTTATTTTCGTTAAAAACAATTCGTAACCAAATAAAAACTCTGGTGAATAAAGAATTTTCAAATATAAAATAATCCATATTAATGCTGTAATCCACAAAAACTTTGGATTATACTCATTATGCCATAAATTTAATTTAAGAAAAAGAAATTGAAAAATATAAGTCAATAAAACAATTATGTAAAAAAGAACGAGGATATAGGTCCATTTTCTAATATAAGAGTTTTGCTTTTTTAAAATTACAATATTAAATTTTTTGTGCCATACATGTCTTTTTAACTGTTTTAAAGAAATAAAAAGATAAAATAAATTGTAAAAAATTAATAGGATGAAGCGTAATCTCAAGCTAAAGGGATTGTCAGAATATTGTAGACCAAAATTTATAAAAATAAATAAGAGAAAAGCCATTAAAATATGAGGTGCGTCATTTTTTAGATTAAAAGGCTTAGGGTCAGATAATTTTTTAAAATACAAATAAATCAGTGGTGATACATTAATAAAAATAAAGATATTAATTTGCTTAACAAAAGCTTGCAAATTAGAATAGTCAAATATTCCGTAGACAAGAAATCGAAAGGAAACTAAAATAAAGATTAAAATTATATAAAGGTTTATGTGGATATTTTTCTTATATCGGTTACTTACAATAAAGACAATGGTAAGACCAAGAATGGAAGTTATTAGGTAAATTATTTTTATAAAATCCATTTGAGTTTTAGTTAATTTGTACAAGTTCAAAAATAGACGTTTAGGTTATCTATATGTGTTTAATGAGGTTGTATAAAAGTTAAAAATAAATGTATATAACCACAATTAACATCTTCAGCTTAGAACTTAATTCAAAATATGAGGCCCTTAATTTTACGATATATAGCATTCAATTTTTGTTAAAATATCAAAATTAAAAATATACTTTACTTGTATAGAATTACGAAATGATTGTAAATAGTTGTATACACATTATTTACACTTATGAAGTATTGATTAATCATATAAATTTATAACTCGTAAATAAGATAAATCAATAAGATACCTTAATAGATTCGTTAATTTCCTTAATGAAGTCACTCAAAAACCAAAAAAATGAAAA
>P_2C_Liq_1_UnCtyDRAFT_1000250_pt1 | contig 23113 bp, 21 predicted proteins | sample Pon2CUnioCityCA_2_FD_10234 | JGI IMG/M metagenome (IMG submission 10234) | reverse complement strand
CTTCAGCGCAGCCGCCGATAAGTATTCCTTCAAAATCTCTGATGGAAGCTCAACGGCAACAGTGCGCGCAACCGACGTTGCTGTTGATGCCGCCACCACCAATGGCCTTGGCGAGCCTGACGATATCTTGATTGAAATCCAATCAGCATTGAGTGCCGCCAATATGAGTCACATCACTGCGTCTCTCACCGATGATGTGATCACATTGTCAAATGCCTTGGGCGGAAAGGTCAATATTTCTGATTTCAAATCTGACAGCACAGGTGAAATGACGGTTGCTCCGAAAGTTGGTCAAGGTGTTGCCAAAATTCTGAACGATGATGGTGCGTCAGGGTCCTATGACAGCATTGCGTCGATTGACGCGTTGTCGTCTTCCACTGCAACTCTTGCAGTCGAAGCAATTGACCGCGCTCTTGAGAATATTAACTCACAGCGCTCTGAGCTTGGTGCATTGTCAAACCGGTTGGATCACACAATCTCAAACCTTGGCAACGTTGTGGTGAACACTGAAGCCTCGCAATCTCGTATCGAAGATGCGGACTTTGCGGCCACAACAGGCGAGCTGACCAAAGCCCAGATCATGAGCCAAGCTGCAACAGCTATGTTGGCGCAGGCCAATGCTTCGAAGCAGGGCGTGCTGAGCCTGTTGCAAGGCTAATCGTTACTCTAAATCCAAAGAAAAGGCCCTCGCTTGCGGGGGCCTTTTTCACATCTAGCTCTCTGAGAACTTGAATGTATTCATAACTTAATAATGGCGGGTATATATGTCTTTCGGCTTTATATTTTGGTAATCCCACTATAATTATATTAATTATTATTAGAAAAAACCAGAGGTGGTGGAATGGCGCTTAAGATTGGGGCACTGCTTGCTATACTCGGGGTTGGTATAGTTGGGGTGTATGTCCTTATGGCACGGCCACACTTTTTCAACGTCGCACCTAAGCCGATCGTTGCTCAGGTACAGTTGGTGAACAACTGCCCCCTGCGTGAAAGCGCCTTTAGGGTGCAAGATTTGACAACGGGCAAGATCACGGCTTTTTCTGGTGGCAATGCCCGTGTCAACACAGTCACCACCCATTATTTAACGCTGTCTTTGGCCAGAAAATATGACGATGTGGTGTTTTCGGGAACCCCTGTGCGCGCCACAGAAAATATGAAGCTTACCGCTGACTGTCAGACCTCAGAAAAAGAGAACGCAACATTCCAGTCATTACGTAATTCACTGGGTGGACAATAAGTGGCGCATCACGATAGGGCGAAATCAACCCAAATTAAATGGACGGCTGCGATGCCTCAGTGTCACATATGAAAAAGTACACCCGTGCTTACAAGCCGCCAATCAGCACCTACAAGTTGATCACGCATATTGAGAGATATTTGCTCGAAGCCTCAAAAAACGGGCCCAACCTGAGCCAAACGAAAGAGCTTCAAGACCTCTTCGTTAAAGCGAAGGTGAGCCTGAAAGTCCTTCATGGCCAAATCGATCCATCTTATGGCGCGTTGGCAGAGCAACTGGAGGCTGTGTTGCTGTTCGTGGATCAAAAGATAACAGGGAAAGCTGACAAACGGGCGCTTGTTGAATACCAAAAACTGCTTGAGGCTGTTCAGTATCTCAAGCAGGGCTTCTATCCGAGCGTCGTCGATGACAATACCTCTACCTAAGTAATGTCATAACGCTTTGAGGTTGAGAGTTTGCACGGCCCAAAAGCTGTGATGCGGCTTGTTGCAAAACCTGCGCTTTGATCAAGCGCGACATTTCAACTGCAAAGTCTGCGTCTTCAATTCTGCTTTTTGATGCCGAAGTGTTTACCATTTGCTCGCCCATGTTTGCGATGGCGTGATCAAGGCGGTTTTCGATTGCACCCAACTTTGAACGCACGCTGTTAATCTGTTCCAACGCACGCGCAACGATATCGATTGCGGCTGTGGCGCCCTCACGTGTGGACAAGTCGATAGAGCCAATTGATCCAGCGTAAACAATATCATCACTTGAGGATAGAGTGCTACTAGAACTGCCACTTGATCCTCCAGAGCCTCCAGACCCAGCACCGGCTGTGCCAGCGGGTGCGATGGAGGATACACTGCCATCGGCCAAAGCATAGTATTGCGTCGAATTCGCAGCTTGCCCATCTTCCAGTTCAAGGCCAGTGCCCTGCGCGTCACTCACACCAAAGGCACTTTGTAATGTGGTATCAGTAATGTTGCTCAGCGCAACTTCGCTTGAAGTGCCAGTGCTATTTGATGCGATGATTATCGGGCTATTGGCTGTCACCGTCACAACGTCTGAGCCGAATGCAGTATCAATCGCAGTGTCCAGATCACTCGCCAATGTTGCAAAGCTACTGCCTGTGTAGTCTTTTGCAGCCAAGGTAACTGTATTGGTTGTGCCATCGACATTAATGTCAAAAGTCACATCTGAGGTGAAATTCTGAAGAGATGTAGCTGTCATACGTGCAAACCCAGCCAATGGGCTCGTTTCGGTGAACTCTAGGTATTCAACGTTGGTGAGCGTGTCTGTTCCGTCCCGCGAAGATGTATTGTCAACAATCGTCGTGACGCCGCCTGTCGTTGAGATAGAATAGTCATCCAGGTCGCCACTTAGCACGAATATGTCAGCATCGCCTGTGCTTCCATCAATCGTGTCATTGCCACCATTTCCTATAATATAATTGTTCTCGGCATTCCCCGTGATGGTGTCGTCTCCCGAACCGCCATAAGCGTTCTCAATAGTAACACCGTAAGCGATGGCCACATTGTCTGCGCCGGTATAGAGGACGCTGTGGATATCCATATTTGCTGATGTGGCCGAGGACAGGCCGTCAAATGCTGTCGATAGCCAGCTTTGCACGGTATCACCCGTGTTAAGCCCCTTACTGTCGAGCAAAGCCATTTGTTGCGCAACAGAGTAAGTTCCGATGGACGAAAACGACCCCGCCATCAGGTTTATGGTCGAAGCATTGACTTGGTTTGAGGCATCAAGCGTGTCGATCCCGTCACTGTCATATATCGTTTGCATCGTTTGTGGGGTTTGATCGAACGCGTAATTGGTGTCCTCTGTGCGAGTGTCTGTTGCCGCGCCGTATAAATATTGTGCCGCCAAAATATCGTATGGCATTGGCGTTGAGGCCGAAACGCTGGTCGTGCTGAAGCTTAACGAGCTACCAGACGTTTGCGTCCAAGTTTGCAGCTCGTCCATCGTATAGGCAGTGGTCACACCCGCAACAGTTTCATTCAAGGTGAGCATCATATTGCGGTCAATGTTAGTATACGACATAAAGGTATTGCGCTGTATGTCGTCCGCGTCAGAAAGCGTATCCCCCGTAATGCTGCTTTGATCAAATGGGTGGCTCAGACCGATTGCGTGCCCGACCTCGTGCAACGCCGTCTTAAAGCTGTAACCATGTGTTCCCACCCCATCAGGATCAAAAGCGCTATTATCCTCCAGCTCGAACCAGATATCCCCATTAACAGATGATCCGCCAGGTTGGTAAGCAAATGCTGCGGCACTGGAGCTTTGATCCGTGAAAGCAACACGAAGCTCGCCAACGCTATCAGAGCCGCCACTTTCGTCGACTTCGCTAAAATCTATGTCCAGAACATCATCCCAACGCTGAAACATTGTGTTGAGGTTCGTTTCATTCGATGAGTTTATGGAGTTCATTGCGGATGGACCATTTGCAACAGGAAGTCCGCTACCTGCGTTATAGTTTGAGTCATAGCCTGCTGTTGCAGCATCGTAATATGAATAAGTCAAGGTTTCACCGGCAGATGCGTCAATGTCCCAGCTCGTGCCAAGTAACATTGTATCAATGATACCTTGATTGCTGCCGCTACTCCCTGTCAAAGTGTTGAACCCTGCGGTGCTGCTCGTAATCGTTGCGCCTGTGTTTAGAGGCGTTTCCGAAGCTGACGGGGTGCTTAGGGGAGCTGTGGACTGCGCGCAATGTGAACAAGTTTCTGGGTTGTGAGCACTCGCAATGACGGTTTTGAAGTCTATCTCAACTGCAGCAATCGTGCCAGTATCTCCGTTGCCGTCAATGAGCTCGGTGGTTTCAAAATATGTATATTCGTCTACCGATCCGCCCGTGTGCAGTGTTATATCAAAGGTATTCGAATGAAACAATGATCCGACAAACTCCGACATTTCAGCCTCAGTTTGCAAAAGGGCTGTCTTCAAGTCGGCAAAGCTTTGCGAACTTGGGTCTAACGGGCTCATGGCGCCGAGTGTTGTCTTTATTTCGAGCAAATACTCAGACAGATCTCCTAGTGCATCGCCTGATATTGTGATCAACGCCATCATTTGCGAGGTTTCTGAAAGCCTGTCTTTCAAGATTAATGTGTGGGCTTCGCCTGATATACTTGCAGCATCGGTGCTTGATCCAACCTGTGACGATGTTTTTTGAGCGCCGCTTGACTCACTTTGAGACGTGCTTAGCTGCAGGGTTTGCATAAGTTGAAGGCTCGTCGCAGTGGTTGAAATTTGTGTCATCAAGTCGTCTCCTCGAAAGGATCAACGACCCGCCCGTGGATATATTTAGCGTAGCATGAAAAGATCTGTGCGCCTAAATTTTATGTTAGAATAACAGAATTAGAGAAATCGTATTTATCGTTGAGCGCCAAAATCATGGAGAAATTATATTTTGTATTATCAGGCGTGAATTTTTGTTAATTTATAATTGCGTTGCTACTTGGGGAGGGTTACGTCGTGGATACTTCGTATAGACGCATTCAGAACAGATGCCGCGCAGTCCTGCAGCACGCAAAGCATGGTGACAAAGGCAGTAGATACGTCGACTACTTTTTAGCGACCCTAGTAATAATAAACATTGTTGCGATTGCTTTGGAGTCTGTTGCGTCGATTTACGAACGGTTTGGAGTGTATTTCGATGCGATTGAAGCCGTGAGTATCTCAATTTTTACAGTTGAGTATGTTCTTAGGATTTGGAGTGCACCTTTGCCAATAGCGTCCGCGCCGAGTTTTTCAGTCCGGTTCAAACAAAGGTGGGCCTACATCACAAGTTTTAACGGTCTCATTGATCTGGTTTCAATACTCCCGTTTTACATCCAAGCCATCTTTCCTTACGTTGATCTGCGAATACTTCGCGCATTTCGTCTTTTGCGTATTTTGAAGCTTTCAAATTATAATTCCGCGCTGGAAGACTTGTTTGAAGCCATCATGGAGGAGCGCAGGTCGTTCTATGCAGCTTTGTATTTGTTTGTCATTGTGTTTATCGTGTCCTCCTCACTCATGTATTTTGCCGAACATCGCGTTCATCCGGATGGATTTAAATCTATACCGGGGTCAATGTATTGGTCTTTGATTACGCTTACCACTGTTGGCTATGGAGACATCACACCCGTTACGGTCGCAGGTAAGATTATTGCGTCAACGGCGGCGATATTTGGCGTGATCGTTGTTGCTCTCATCACGGGTATTGTTGTGTCTTCTTTCAATTCCCAGATGGAGCGGCGCCGTTTGATATTTGAAGACCAGGTGCGCTCGTTCTTGCTTGATGGAATCCTCGACAACAACGAAGAAAGAGCGCTTGAAGCCCTGCGCAAAGAGTTTGGGATGTCAAAGCGACGAGCGGATGAACTTGTGGAGCAAGTCAGGGCCACAAAAGCTCACGGACCGTAAGGCTGTAGCTTCATACTGGATGCGCCCATTTGTGTAAACGGTGGCTCCGACAGCGATCCTAGTTGTGTTGGGGGGAATGGGAGTGCAACTCTTCACGTGCCGCTGACACCCTTGCTCTTTTTCGTTTGGAGTTTTGCCCGCGGATGTCCTTGGAAGAGAATAGGTCATTTCCTGTGCTTTGGTTGCGCCCACCAAACATCACTCAAAAGCGCCGCAAAAGCGAGAACAGATGTCAATGCGAGGTGAGGACTTTACGCCCAAACACAATTGACACTATCTATCCGATACAAGGCGCACGGCCAAGCGTTGCTCTGGGAAGAAACGCCCATAGCTCTCACCTGTCATGAAGCTGATACTCCAACGGTTACGCGGCGCCACCCAGTTCTTATTTGACGTCCAATAGGGCTCTGCAGCCGTGTTAGGGAACAACTCAGCGTCAATTTTCGGCCCGTCACAGGTGTCGCAGACAAGTGTTTGCAACTCTGATTTTGTGGGCAAGCGCCAGCTGCCTCCAAGTTGTGTGTTGGCTTGTGCAATGGCTTGTTCAATCTCGTCAAAATTCAAGCGTTGTGCCTCACCAATACAGGTGAGCGTGTCTGGTTGCCATCTTTGGCCCAGACTACAGCGCAGCCAACTTATTTTTTGCACCAAGTCGTCAATAATGTGCCCACGCACATAATACTGCGCAGACGCGGGCTGACAGACCATTATAGCTATGGTAGCAAAAACAAAGCGCAACATAGTTTTCTCCGCGGGGCTATGGCATTTTAGTTAAAACGGAAGCTTGCAAGATTTGAGCCAGAGTGTGGCACATTGCATCTCTAGTATCATTAAATAGTTTATAGATCTTAAAATAAAAGCTGAATGGCTCAGGGTCTACGGGCAAGTTGGCATGAAAGTTGACAGTAATCTTGAGAATTTGACGAAAAGGCACAGTTTATGGATCTGGCATCACTGATTGGACTTATTGGCGCGATTGGCATGATTGTCGGCGCGATGCTTTCGGGCGGGGGGCTTGGCGCATTTATCGATGTGCCATCAATTCTCATCGTGTTCGGGGGTACTTTCTTTGCGGCAATGTATACGGCACCACTGCCTGTTTTTTTGGGTAGCTTTGGCGCTATGGCCAAAACATTCCTACCGCCCGTGAAGAAAATGGACGAAATGATTGAGCGCATGATCGAGCTTGCCACTGTTGCGCGCAAAGACGGTATGATGGCGCTCGAGGGTCAACAAGTTCCAGACAAGTTCTTTGAGAAAGGCCTTCAAATGCTGGTGGATGGCGCGGATGAGGGTAAGCTTGTGAAACAACTCACTCAAGAGATTAAGTCGATGAAAGTGCGTCACGAGCAAAATCAAGGATGTGTCAAGGCTTGGATTGATCTGGCCCCTGCGATGGGAATGATTGGAACGCTCGTGGGCCTCGTTTTGATGTTGGGAAACATGGCCGACCCTAAAGCGATTGGTCCGGCGATGGCGGTTGCTTTGTTGACCACGCTATACGGCGCGTTCATTGCGAACGTGTTGTTCATGCCGATGCAGACCAAGCTCGAAGGTTACACGGCTTACGAAGTGACCTATCGTGAAATGGTTATTGAGGGATTGCGTGGGATCGCGCGCAGCGAAAGCCCACGAAACATTCAAGACCAGATGGCAGCAAACCTGCCACCAAAGTTGCAAGCCAAACTTGAGGCGGCCTAATTAGCGCCTTTAAGGGTTTGAAACGTTAAGCTTTTGAGGAGCAAGCCATGGCCGACTCAGTCGATATGGAAGAAGAACAGGAAGAAGAAGAATGCCCGAAGTGTCCACCAGTCGGGGCGCCAGCGTGGATGGCGACGTTTGCCGACATGGCGACTTTGTTGATGGCGTTTTTTGTTTTGATCTTGTCTTTTGCTGAGTTTAACACGCCGAAGTTTAAAATGATTTCAGGCTCTTTGAAGAATGCTTTTGGTGTTCAAAAAGTGGTGCCTGTGGTCGAACAGCCCAAAGGAACAACCGTTATTTCTATGGAGTTCAGCCCGTCACCGAGCCCGTCGGTGACACAAGAAATGACACAGGAAACCACTGAGGTGCAGAAACCTGAAGTCCAGGTTGATAGCAAGCAAGAAGATGCTGTGGATGGCGACAAGAATGATGACTTTGGTCAGCAGGAAGGCTCCGGCCAAGCTGGCGAGACCGAGGGGCAAAAAACGGCTGCAGAAATGAACGCGGCTGAGCTTGGGGAGGCCTTGAAAGAGGCGATTGCCAGTGGAGATGTCTCTGTTGAGATGATGGGTGACAACGTGGTGATCAACTTCCCATCCGATGACAGCGAGGAAAAAGACTTGCCAAGCTTGCTTGAAGAAACGCTGGCGGCTCTGGCTGAAGCACGCAATGCAAGCGGACAAGCGGAGAGCGAAGTGTTGTTTGGTGGGCTGGAACAGCAGCTTAAGGAATTGTCTGAGGCTGCGAGCGCTGACCGTGACAGTGCTGGTCCAACAGAGCAAACAATTGTCGAGCAACAGCAAGAGCAAGCGGCGATACAAAGCGCAACCTTAACACAAGATCGCTTGGCTGTGGCGCTGACAGAAGAAATTTCTCAAGGTCTGGTTACGGTTGAGCAGCGTGACGGCTCAGTCTTTGTGACCGTTGGCGCGGGCGGCGCGTTTCCTTCGGGGTCAGCGGACCTTACGCAAGCTGCAAATGAAATTTTGAGCCGCGTTGCCTTTGCCTCGATGGAGGGAGACAGCGAAGTCACTGTAACGGGACATACGGATGACGTGCCGATTTCAGATGGTGCTTTGTTCCGTGATAACTGGGATTTGGCTGCGGCGCGTGCGGCGAGTGTCGTTCAATCGATGCAAGCGACAGGCCTTGTGGCCCCGGGGAAAATGAAAGCTGTGAGCTTGGGCGAAACAGCTCCTTTGGAAAGTAATGCGACCCCTGAGGGACGCGAAAAGAACCGCCGGATTGAAATTGAGATCAGCTACTAAAGCTGGCGTTCTTAACAGACCAATATTCGCGTCGTTTAAGATTATATGGCCGGAAAGGAGACGAAGGCGATGACGGTAGATTATCTAAGCACGCTCAATTCAAAAGGGTCGGGGCTCAACATCACCCAATTGGTGGGCAGTATTGTTGATGCTGAAATCGAACCTGCGAAGGCGCTTGTGAATGATAAGTCGAGCGCCAATGACCTTTCTGTATCAGAAGTGGGCATGATGCGTTCGCGGATGAGCGCCCTGCAAACTGGGTTACAAAGTGCGGGCACAGGGGGGCTGTTTAATCTACAGAGTTCCAACGACGCCGTGTCGATGACAGTGACGGACAGTAGTGCGTTGAGCGCTGGTGTTACGCAGCTTGGCGTGACGCAGTTGGCCAGTGTGCAGGTGTTGGAGTTTGGAGGGTTTAGCGCGGCGGACGCCACTCTGGACGCGGGCACATTAGCAGTGGAGGTTGGCGCCTGGGAGAGCGGCACTTTCAGCGCTAACACCGATGTGGACTCGCGTCTGATTACTTTGGGTAGTTCGAGCACGTTGAGTGATCTGGCGTCAGAGCTTGATGGGCTCGAGGGCATAACAGCCCAAGTTGTTGATAAAGGGAATGGGACATTCTCATTAAGTGTGGTCTCGGAGATGGGCAAAGAAAACGCCTTGCGTTTCACGGCGTCAACCGGTGGACCAACCGATTTTGACACAACAGATGGCTCAAATGAGGTGACGGCTGCCAGTAACGCGGAAATCGTGCTGAACGGCATCACGCTGGAGCGCCCTAGCAACAGGTTGAGCGATATTATACCAGGGGTTGAACTGACGCTTGCATCGGTAACGAGCGGTGCAGCAAGTCTAAATGTTGCGCAAGACAGGCTGGGCGCAACGGCGCAATTGCAAGCTTTGGTCACCGATATCAACACTTTGCGCGGCTATCTGGAAACGGCGACGGCACGGGGCCTGAATGGGGCTGACTCAGGCGCCTTGGCAGGGGACGCTGGTATTGCTGCGATTAAGCGGGAGCTTTCGGCTCTTACGACCGCGCCTCTGAACGGATTTGGCAGCAAGCCGCTCTATCTTTCTGAAATTGGTGTGCGCACCGAGCTCGATGGAACTTTGAGTTTGGATGAAGAGCGGCTCAACGATGTGTTTGAAACCGCGCCTGAAAAGTTTCAGGCTGTTTATCAATCGCTTAATACAATTGAGAAAAGCAATTTGAGCTTGAGCTTTGGTTTCACGTCGCAGCCGCCAGAGGGCGTATATGATTTTGTGTATGATGCTGATTCTGAAACTGCCACGATAAATGGACAGGCTTTGTCTTCTCGCACCAACAGCGAAGGTCAGAAGGAATTTTACCGTCTGACGGGGGATTTTGACGGTATCACAATCAAGGTTCTGGAAGGTTCGCCCGTGGACAGTGAAGTTTATATTGGTGTCTCGCTTGTTGATAAACTTTCCAAATATTTTGAGGGTGTCCTGGGGAAACAAGGCGAGATGTCGGCCAAAGAAACCTATTTTAGAGAAAAAGCGACTGAGTATACCGAGGCTTTGTCTGAGTTGGATGAACGGGCTGTTGTGCTGGAAGCGCGCGAGCTAAAGCGGTTTGCCAAAATGGAGCAGATGGTGACCCAGCTGAAGTCGACAGGGGAATATATTACCACCATGATGGATGCTTGGAACAAGTCTGATTAAGGTGTCTTGATTGCACCAGTCAGGCGTCTTGTTTTTTATCTATCACCAGCTTTTTCATTTTTTCAATCAAGGTTGTGCGCCCGATGCCAAGCCTGTCAGCTGCGTGGCTGACCATTCCATCGGTAACGCTGAGCGCGGCTTCAATCAAGACGACTTCAATGTCGCGCAGGTGCCCGCGCAGGTCTATGTCGTCGTAGTGCGAAAACCAGGGCTTGTAGTCTTCTGGCTTTGGCGGTTCTGTCATGAAATCTGCAAATTCGGGGCTCGGGTTTCCGAACAAGTCGCTTGTCGCTTCCCACAGTGCATTTTGTTCGGCAGGGGCCAGCTCGCTTGGGAGGCGCAGCGAGAGAAGGTTGTCGCGCACATGATGCCCAGTGACCTCGCGGCCATCAAACAAGGCAAAAGCTCGCTCTATAACATTGCGCAACTCGCGCACGTTTCCTGGCCAATCATAAGACAACAGGGCTTTTTGCGCGCTGTTAGAAAAGATTGGGGGTTTAGCCATCGGGTCGCGCGCGTGCCGCTTGGCGACCAATGCATCGAGCAGAAGAATAATATCTTCAGTTCGCTCAGCGAGCGCTGGAACCACAATTGGAAATACATTTAGACGATAGTAAAGATCTGCCCGAAAGCTTCCCGCTTCCACCATGTCCAACAGGTTTTTGTGCGTGGCGCAGACCAATCGGAGATTGAGAGGCACATCATCATTTCCCCCGACGCGTTGCACAGTGTGGTTTTCAAGAACACGCAAGAGTTTGGTCTGTAGGCTTAGGGGCATATCACCTATTTCATCGAGAAAGAGAGTGCCGTTATCTGACTGCTCAAATCTGCCTGCACGCCTCTTGTCAGCCCCTGTGAAAGCACCTTTTTCATACCCAAACAGTTCAGATTCCATCAGTTCTGATGGAATGGCAGCACAATTTACGGCCACAAGTTTTCCAGTGCGCCCGCTGTCTTCATGCAAGGCCTGCGCAACAAGCTCTTTGCCAGCGCCTGTGGGGCCAGTTATCAAAACGGGCCCCAAAGAGGGTGCTATGGTTTCTATCAAGCGCTTCATTTGCTGAGTTGCAGAAGCTGTTCCGACTATGATCTTTGATGTTGCTGAGCGCACATCTTCGGGCATGGTGTAACATCCGTTGGGTATTTTTATTTTAACCATCTTAGTATATGAACACCTCAATGATAATTATTGTTTTTAAAATATATTAAAATAAAGTTTTGCAGGTATTTAATTGCACCACAACAATATGCTAATCTTTGCCTGTTACCCCAGTCTCCTTTAGTTTGGGGACGACAGAGAGCGCATAATGACACCTAGCAAATCGACAGCTTTGGTGCCGGTTTCAGGCACAAAGAACACTGTGGCAAAGCACGGCACAAGCCTGCGGGCACAGCCATTATTGGCTGGCGAAGATGTAACGCTGCATAACCGTGAAGAGGTGCGTAAACACCTTCCAGACATTCTGGGCAGGGCTCTGGCTCGTGCTTGGCTTGACCCAGAATTTGAACACTACTTTAGCGCGAGGCCTTTGGCCGCGCTAGAAGATGGTGGAGTGCATCTACCGGCAACCATGTTGATCGAAGTCACGAAGTCGGTGGCTGATCGACCGAAGATTGTGGTTTATGAACAACAGCCGGGATCAAAGTTTAAGTCACGTGTTTTGTATCTTCAATTAGTGATGGTGGCTGGCAAGTGATTACAGAGACGACATATTTTCGTCATTATGCGGTGGCTTTGTTCGTTTGTCTTTGCTCACCAGCGTTTGCGATGGACAAGGACGAAGATGCCGCGTTTGATCTGGCGGTAGAAGCGGTGCATTCGCGCAACTACGCCGAAGCCATTGCGGGTTTTCGCCCACTTGCCGAGCATGGTGCCGCAGATGCGCAATTTAACATGGCCTTATTGCTAAAAGCGGGTTTGGGGCAGCCTCGAAATTATCTTGAAGCATATTACTGGGCCGTATTGTCTGATTTGGGCAACGAGCGAAGAGCGCAAGCGATGGTGTCTGAGTTATCAGAATTTCTACCAGTTGAAGCGCGTGCGGGGGTTTATGACAGGTTGCTCGCTCGTCTTGAAGTCCAGTTAGAGGCGGGAGAGCGCTCTGCGATCATGAAATATGCGCGTTTGTATGCCGAGTTTTTGGAGGAGCCAGACTTAGAGCGGGCGTATATTTGGTATTCCATTGCGCAAGCGCTTGGTATCCGCGGTGGCGCGGATGGTAGCGCGGCTTTATCTGACCAACTTGAGCCTGACGCATTGATTGCAGCTCAAACGAAAGCAGCAGAGGTTTTTGGCGCTTCATTGTTCTCGCAACCAACAGCATCCTCTGTTTCTGAGTGATCTTCAGCTTAGCTGAGGGGCTTGGCGGGATCAGGTGACTGTTTTGAATGAAAACGGACGATGGCGCTGATATCAATTGCCGAAAGGCCTGTCTCACGCGCGATATTCTCTGAGCTCACCCCAAGTTCTGCAAGTGCGATTGCCTCTTCAAAGCGCTTCTGCGCTGGGTTGACAGAAGGCGCCAGTATTACACTCTCTTCTGTCAATTGTCTCATGCTGATAGTTTTGATTTCGTTGCGCAAAGTGTTGACGGCACGACTCACAGTTTGTTGTGTCTGCACGTGGGTTTTTGCGATACTTTTGTTGAGACGACTATAAAGCCCTAATAATACCAACACGTTGAGAAAGGTTAACGTAACTGTAAAGGCTACCATAAGGAAAGTGTCTTGTGTCAGTAAGTCTTGGGTCATCATTGGCTTGCTCCTGTAGTAGAGCGCTTGATTAACCTCTGTTATCGTCCTGTTTTTGTGGAACGAAGGCTGCAAGCGCTTGAAGCTTCAATTGCAAATTCTGTTCCAAAGACGCGATGTTAGTGATCAATTTTTCAATTTCAGATTTTTTTTCTGCATCCAAAGGCAGAGCCGCTCCACCCGTTAGAGCAGGTGCCAGGACGTCTGACAACAACGTCTGTATTTCCTGCCAGTTGTCAGACAAGACGGCGGGATCTCCCGAAGAGAGGCTTGCGTCTTCTACAAATTTTTGGAGACGGGCAAGAGCTTTTTCAAGCTGCATTATGCGGCCCTTTTGCTCAGTTTATTGCCCATCACCCTTTCATCTCGATGTAGCTTTCCATCAGGCGCTCTGATACCAAATCAAGATTGATCGGATATTTCCCGTCTGCGATCGCTTGTTTAATACGCGATACGGCTTCCATATTGATTGGCGGTGTTTGCGCGAGCGCAGACACTGATGCCTTCACAGAAACCTGGCTATCTTCTGCTGCCTTTGGAGCATCGGGCACTGCGCCCATGCTCGCAACGGCTGAGCGACTGGAGGCAGCCTTGGCGTCTTGCGGCGCCGGTGCTGCCATTTGCCTTACGTTATGTTTAATTGAGTCAACCATGACATCCTCCTGATAATTACTTAACGACCTGATATCAGTTGATGTTAGCAATTGGCGTAACTTTTTTTGAATTTTCAACTAAGGCACTGATTTTTCTGCCAGAACGGGTGTTTATAACTTCAATAATATCACCAATTTGGGCATTTTCAAGCACTTCTCCAACGCTGGATACCTCAAACCCACCTACTTTTTGGACGATGTTTACAGCTTGTCCAACTTCCAGTGACCATTGATGTTCCAGGTGGCGCGCCTTGAGGGGCTGCATCGCACTCAGGTTTTGTTTGGCGCGCCGGCCGATAACATCTTCAGGACGAAAGAAGCCGCCCACCCTTTGGCCTGAGGACAGTTTTGTGAGCGCCACAATATCGTCGGTTATAACAGCGCCTTTTTTGACACTTGCGAGCAGCACCACGACTTCGGGTCCAGTTTGGGCTGTCTTGTCCGGCGAAACGGCAGCTTGTGGGCTGACTTGTCCCGTGCGCACAATGATGTGCCAATCCCGGCCCTTTTCAGGGCAGGCAACTCTGGCGGTCTCCCAGCTGTCATTGAATTTTGGTGTGACCTGAAGAGGGCTTGAGCAGCGGTAATAGCGGCGCCTCTCTGACACTTGGGGATCAGAGGTGATATTATGTCGGGCCAGCTCAGTCAGGATTGCCGCTTTGATATCTGCGCCTGTCACCACATCACTGGCGAAAGCAGTGAAGGGCATCAACGTAAAGACCAAGCCCGTCAGGATTATTGATCTGCAAATATTTGTAAGCCTCATTGCTTTAGCTCCATGAATTTTACACGCTTCCCTGCAAACTCGATGTTTTTGCGCGTGCTATCAAGTGGCCGCAGCGTAGAGCTATGAGGGGTGAGCGCAACAATCTCGAGTATTTCGTAGGCAGTGTCATGGCCTTCGGTATAGGCAAGGTGAAACTTGGTAAGGCCATCATTAAGGCCGAACGGCAGCACCAGCGCGCCATTCTGCACCTCAAGGGGAGCAGCTAGGGGCTGACAGGCGCGTTCTGTTAGCAAGTCTTTTGCCATCTCACTCAGGTTTTCAGCTATAGCGCCGGCTATGTGCTGTCGCGGATCGCCTGCTCTCGTCGCTAATGTTACGATTGCGTTGCGCGGGTGAAGCGGCAGCTCCAAGCTGCGTTTGGCTGATAACGGTGGCACGCCACTCAATCCACTGTCGAGAAAAACAGTGAGTGTAACAGGCAGAAGGCCTGTCATAACCGTAGATTTAGCGGCATGAACTTTGATGTGAGAGCGTAACGCCAGGCTATTGGGTGTTGTCTTTACCTGCGTAGAGACGCCTTGGGTGAGCGCAGCATAGCTATATTCTGACGATAAGGTGCTGTTGGTGGTGGCTGTGACTTGGCTTTCTAGCCGCACGCTAACCTGGTCCTGCGCCATCAAACTGTTCATCAAGGCTTCGGTTGTTGGCCTTTTGAGGGACATCAGCCATGGGGGGGCTTGATGGTCAACATTTAGTGTTGGTGGAAAAAGTGCGATGGTTAAATCTGCCCGCCGCTCACAAAGGGCAGGGGCATCAAGCTGCCCTACAACTGCGCGGATCTTGACGGTTGATGTTTTTGCGTTGGTTTCGGCACCGAGCACGGTGTAATCAAGTATCTTAGCATCGGGGCGCACCAGCAGCACATCACTCGTCAGCACCGATTGCGATATTGCTGTATAGCCATTTACCTTGGCGCCGCCTTTCAACGCCGCTTGGTATAGCGCTTGTTGCAGTGCTTGGCGCTCAAGCTGAGCATCAGACGCGGCGCCTGTTGCTACTGCCTGTCCCATGACCTCGACGGTTATCACGTCCGCATACGCCAATTTAATATGGCCAATTGCACCCAAGGTCGCAAAACAGAGTGCTACAAACTGTGAGGTAAATGAGAGCGCAACACGAGTCATTGTTAGAACCGGCGGTGAGCTTTGAGCACTTGGGCAACCGTTGCACGGTCAATCTCAAGGTGAACAGCGTATGTATCGGCGCCCTTGGGCTCAATCTTGACCGTCCGCGCCCCGCGAATGGCGCCTGCAACGCTTGCTCGCATAGTATCGGATTGCAGCACGCTTTCTGAGAGCTGTGTCTCACTCTCAATTGTGAGGCCATGGATCTGCTCGGCAAGTGCGCGCATTGCGTCCATGCGGGCGGCTCGTATCGCCATCAATCTACGCTGGTTGAGCGTTTTGCCAGGTTGTGAAGAGATCACCGAATAACCCACAGAGGAAATAGTTGGAGCAGGTGCAGTATTGACTGTTGCGACGTTCAAAACCTGTCGAGTGTGCCCAAGCTCACGCGCCTGAGCTTCTGATGTTAGCTGTGCAGCGGACTTTCCAGTGTTGGGGCTTAGCATATTGTCGAGCGTCATTTGACAGCCTGATAAAAAGCCAGCGACAAGGCCAACGCATGCAAGTTTGCGCAGGCGGCGGCGGGTGTGTGGTTGGTGAAGGCTGCGCATTGGGCGGCTCCTGTAAAGTGGTCGTTGCCCAATCTTTGCAGGAACTGTGCCAGCTTAGCGTTTGCGCATCTCTCAGAGTGTTCTTTGGCTTGGGAGACCCTAGTTGGCACAGGCTTTGCATATCTGACGCGACGGCGGCTCACACCGCAGAACATGCAAGGCGATTGGTTTTGACAGATAGGATGAAAATAAAACCTTTTGATGGTTTTGAGGGTGCAACGGTGCGCCTGACCTGTCGGTTTATTGACGGAGAGGGGCTGTCATGGAATTGACACGTAGAGCCGCGCTCACAGAAGACTTTAAAGCTGCCATCGGGAGCTCTGTGCTTCCCATTGGTATCTTGGTCTTGGTTGCCATGATGGTATTGCCTCTGCCTGTCTTTTTGCTCGACACGTTCTTTGTGGTGAACATCGTGCTTTCGCTTTTGATCCTCATGGTGGCATTGCACACGCATCGCCCGTTAGATTTTTCGTCATTCCCTAACCTTATTTTGATTGCAACTGTCTTGCGCCTGGCCTTGAACGTGGCATCCACACGCGTGGTTCTGAGCGAGGGGCACACTGGCGCAGATGCGGCTGGGCAGGTCATCAAGGCCTTTGGAGAGTTTGTCGTTGCGGGTAACTATGCTGTTGGTATTTTTGTCTTTATTATTCTTGTGATCATCAACCTTGTGGTTATCACCAAGGGCGCAGGTCGCGTCTCTGAAGTTTCTGCGCGCTTCACCTTGGACGCGATGCCAGGCAAGCAAATGGCGATTGATGCAGACCTGAACGCCGGCATCATGACGCCAGAAGAGGCCACGGCGCGCCGTCAGGAAGTGGCGGATGAGGCCGACTTCTATGGCTCTATGGATGGTGCCTCCAAGTTTGTGAAGGGCGATGCGATCGCTGGTTTGTTGATTTTGGCGATCAATATTGTTGGCGGCCTCATTATTGGTGTTGCACAACACCAAATGGCCGTAGCTGATGCTGCACAGGCCTATATTTTGCTCTCCATCGGGGATGGTTTGGTTGCGCAAATTCCGTCGCTGCTGCTTTCGATTGCCACTGCGATCATCGTAACACGCGTGTCGTCAACGCAAGATATGGCCCAACATATTGGCGGTCAGGTAAACTTGTCTCGCGCCTGGATCCCTACAGCGGCTGTTATTTTCATTCTTGGTTTGGTACCTGGGATGCCGAACCAGTTGTTCATGTTGTTTGCGGCGGCGACGGCGGCAGCAGCATACTTTGCGCGCAAATCAGAAGATTTGAGCGAAGCAGAGGCCGACTTGGACGCACAAGACGGAGACGCGGAGGAGGCCGCAGACCCTGAGACAGTGTTGTTGGCGGATGTCACGGATTATTCGGCAGTCTCTATGCAGCTTGGCTATGGGCTGATCAGCCTTGTTGATGAAGAACAGTCAGGCCCATTGGTGAGTCGCATCACGGGGATCAGGCGTGAAGTGTCGCGCGGGTTGGGGTTTGTCATCCCTGGAGTGCGCATTCGTGATGATCTGGCGCTTGAACCAAACCAGTATCGAATCCGGATTGGTCAAACGATTGTTGGAGAAGACGTCGCCTACCCCGATCGCAAGCTTGCTTTGCCGGGTGATGGATCTCGGGTGAAAATCGAAGGTATCGAGGTGAAAGATCCGTCATTTGGCATGGATGCTGTTTGGATCAGACCACAACAACAGGCCGAAGCGGAAGCCAACGATTACGTAGTGATCGAGCCTGACTCTGTTATATCAACACATCTTAGCCAGTTGCTGAACAAACACGCCGCTGATTTGATCGGTCAGGACGATGTTCAGGCGCTGCTCGATCAATTGGGTGAAGCAAGCCCCAATCTGGTAAAGTCGATCGTTCCAAAGCTGGTACCTTTACACGTGCTAACGCTTGTCCTGCGCCGCTTGTTGTCTGAGCGGATTCCAATCTCTGATTTGCGCCGGATCTTGGAAGGTCTGTCAAACCTTGTCGGCCCCAACATGAGCCCCAACGAAATGGCGGAAGCATTACGCCCTCAGTTGGCTCCCTTGCTTATCCAGCAGGTGTCTCCTTTGGGAACAGTGCTGCCTTTGATGACACTCACACCCGAGCTTGAGCAATTGATGCTACGAACAGTGCGCCAAAATGGAGAAGACGGGCTTGTGCTCGAAGGCAGCCTTGCGGAACAATTGATGCGCTCGATTAACGACACCAGCGAAAAACTGAGCGCTGCAGGTCGCCCGACCATTATGGTTGTCGCTCCACAAATTCGCCGTGTGTTTTCAGATTTTGTGCGTGCGCACATCCCCGATATGATCATTTTGAGTTTTACTGAACTTCCCGAAAATCGCCGTGTTGAAGTCTATGCCACGATTGGCGGCTTTGATGCTCTTGGCGCGGAGGACAATCCATCAGCGGTTGGCTCTGAGCTTCAACCTGAACCCGAAACCGTCTGAGGTATTAAACTATGCCAACAATTACAGTTATGGCGCCTGATAGCGCTCTTGCAATGGACGAAGTTATACGCCAGCTGGGCGACGGCGCTTATATTTTGTCAACGTCACAACAAGATGGGATGATCCAAATTAAGGCGACGAACGAGCCAATGAATGCGGTTCCAAAGCGCGCAAATGCCGTTCAAACCGTGTTTGAAGATGAGCTTGAACGACAGTTTGGAGGGGGCGCTGCGCCGCGTGTGTCTGTAACTGTGAATGATGGTGCAACTCGGCCTGGCGAGCCGGAGCGTCCAAAGCTTGTGGCTGTTTCTGGAGAACGTGTAAAAGCTGGGCTGTCGGGGGCCCGTTTGGGAAATGCGTTTGCTGAAAAAGAGCTTGAGGACGTCGAACCCGCCGAGGCAACAGAGGAGGCTGTTCGCTTGCGGAGTGAGCAACAGTCCGAGCATGCGGCCATACAGCCTGCCGATCTGTCACGCCGTTTAAGCGATTTGTTGGACAAGCCCACTGAGCCGTCAGAAAACTCTGGCACTCGTGAATCCGCAGCAGAGGTCGAGCCAATAAGTTTTGAGGCAGAAAACGTGCCTGCACCTGTTGATTTTGATGATCAAGAGCCTTCTCTTGAAACGCGGCTGCGGCGGTTAGAAGACGCCTTGGGCCTTGACCCAATCCAGTACGCTCCGCCAGCGGCCACTCACACCTCTTATGTGGGTCAAGACCTCCTACAGAACGGGGTTTCTGCGCCTTTGGTTGCCGCAGCTTTGAATGAATTGGCTTCCTTTGGGGAGGCCGAGCAACCTATTTCACAGAGTGATGTGGTCAGTTTGTTGGCCGAGCAAATGGTTTCGTCTCAGGCTAGCTTGGCACTCGATGCAGATGTCTTGTTTGTCATCGGGGCATCTGGCAGCGGAAAGACGACATTGTCTGCAAAATTCGCCGCATTGCTTGGTGAAACGCGGGAAGAGCGTGCAATCGCGCTTATTGGTTTACAGAATGCCACCTCGCCCCGGATGGGCCTGCTGACCCATTTGGGACGTCTCATTAATGTGCCTGTTCGCGAATGGGATATAGAGAGAACAGAGGAGTGGGCGGTCCCCAGCGCAGGCCAAAGCTTGATTGTGGATGTTTCATGCTCGCTTGAGGAATTGCAAAGTCTTTGGCCACTGCTTCAAGCCAAATTTGAAGGTAAGCGTTGTCATACTGTTCTTGCGCAAGGCAGTGGAGCGTCAACAGCACGCATTACACAAGTCTTGGATGCTGCTGCGGCCCTCAAGCCAGAGGTTGTTTTGACAAAACTGGATGAATGCGAATGTTCATTAGTCGAGCTTTCAGCTGTGATGACGGGTCAGGCCAAAATAGGCTGGCTGGCTGGCACGCGCTCCTTGGTTGGAAACCTTGCCCAAGCTAGTGCTCCGATTATGGAGCAATACATTGTAGGGTGTTTGACGCCAGAAAACCAAAACAACCCTGAGGCAAAACTGGATGCATCTGAATGACACATTCTATTACAATTGCGAGTGGAAAAGGGGGCGTAGGCAAGACTTGCGTCGCAGTTAACCTTGCGATTATGTATGCACGTCTGGGGCATCGGGTATGTTTGTTTGACGCAGATTTTGGTTTGGCAAATTCACATATTTTGATGGGTAAAAACGCCACCAAGACCCTTCGGGATTCCTTGGTGGGCGGTGTGCCTCTGGCTGAAGTGATTGAGCGTGGCCCGCAAGGAGTTCAGCTGTTGGCTGGCGGCAGCGGGCTGGTTGACATGATGAATATTGATGACACCGCGCGGTTTCAGCTTATTCGAAATGTTGATGCACTTAAGGAGAGCACAGACATTTTAATTACGGATGCGCCCGCGGGGGCGAGCGAAAACGCACTGTCTTTTGTTGCTGCCTCACAACGCGTTTTGGTTGTTGTGGTTGCTGAGCCAACAAGCTTCATGGATGCTTACGCAATGATAAAAGCGGCACATTCCGAGCACGGTCTGCGTCACTTTTCGATTGCGATCAACATGGCGCATGACAACGCTGACGCTCGTCGCAACTTTGAAAAATTCAGTGCGATTGCTGCAAGGTTCTTGGACGTTGAACTGACGTATGCAGGACACGTGCCGTTTTCGGCCGCAATGCGGCGCTCTGTTGTGCAGCGTAAGCCATTGCTGGCCGCAGCAAACAACACTCCTGATAAGGAGTTGCTTGCATTTAAGGCCTTAGCGCAAGCCGTTTTGAAGGCCCCTGTTAATACCTATGACGGCATTCGATTTTTCGCTGATAAAGCTTCGGAGCAGGAGATCATGGGATGACACTACGTGGGCAATATTCAGAACAAAACCCGAAGCCCGAGGTCTTGATAGAGGCCGAGCTTCAGACTGTTCGACGCATCGCGTTTTACTTTCATGGCCGTGTCAAAGGTGCAGTGGAGGTCGATGATCTCGTTCAAATCGGGTATCTTGGTTTGATTGATGCAAGCCAGAAATATGTGAAGAAGGCGGGCGTTACCTTTAGCAGCTACGCAAAAATTCGTATCCGTGGAGCGATCGTTGATTATCTTCGGCGAAACTCAAACTTATGCCGCTCCACAATTGCTATGAAGCAAAAGGTAAACACGGCAACTTTGGGTTTGGAGCGCAAACTACAACGTGCTCCGATGGATGAAGAAATCGCAAATGAGTTGCAGCTTAGCGTCGAAGAGCTGCGCAAATGGCAGCAGGCATTTGAGGCCAATTTGCACCAGTCGATTGATGAAGTGCACGATGAACACTCGATTTGGTTTGTGTCTGATGATGCCAATCCCGAAGAAGCTTTGAGCAATCAAGAGGTCAAGCGTGGGCTGCGTGGAGAATTGGCAAAACTATCTGAGCGTGAAGCTATGGTAATGCAGCTTTACTATGTTGAAGAGTTGAACGTGTATGAGATCGCCGAGATTTTGGGCGTTACAACTGGGCGTGTTTCACAAATCAAGAAAGCTGCAATAAGCAACTTACGTTCAGGTATGCGGAGCTTCCTAGGTCAGACGGAAAACAGTGCTGCATAAAAGGGCCATTGCGGATTGAGCCACGCTCTCGAACATTTGGCACTGACGAAACGACGGCGCTTTAAGATAAGTTGAAACCGCTGGTGAGTTTGAGGGGCTGTGTGGTGATGCGACAGTGCAGGAGCTTGAAACCAAGCGTCAGCGGCACCCTACACAAGTGAGCACGGGCAAATGGCAAGCGGTTGAATGTATGGCAGCCGTCGGATAGCATCATACTTGCCCCAATCTGGGTTCTTAGGTGGTCGACACTGGGGGTGTCGCTTGATGGGTGTCATGGACATTGTAGGCAATCGATAATGGACCGAACATTGCGCAAGCAACATCCGCAGCATAATATCTGGTCAAACTTGTTGAGAGCGCTGTCGATCTCGAGGCCCAATTATGTTCTCCTCTCGGGATCATACAACGTAGTATCCTGCTGGGCAGTGGGTGCAGTGACATTATGTAAATTTAAGTGAAAACGGTTATTGAATTTGGTGGTCATTGTCACTTGAATGACGCATACAATTTTGACTTGTTGGATTCCCAATACGTTTGGCGCCAGTTTTTGCATTGAAGCATTGGACGACGCAGGAGACTGTCCATTTAGGTGAAAGTTCAAACGGCTTCCAGCCGAACAGATCATCGACGACTGGATTGGCTTCCACCACTCCGAACGAGCTCGCACCGCCAAGTTACACGCTCGTCCGAAACGGCACACTTCAACTCACACAAGGTCATGCCAGAGGTATACGTCCAATATGACGTCGCGCCTCAGTCCAGCGATATGCTTCAAGCCGCGAGGGGGCGCAAGCGGGTGTTTGGCGGGCAAACACCCTGCTACGTCGCGCTGATTGAAAACAAAAACTCCTCGCGCTTAGCGCGAGAATTTTTTGTGTTTCAATCTCTTAGGCTCCAGTGCATCCGCCCCAAGGCGGCGCTTTTTGTCTTCCTCATAATCTTCAAAGTTGCCTTCGAACCATTCGACGTGCGCATCGCCTTCAAAGGCGAGCATATGGGTACAGATGCGGTCAAGGAAGAAGCGGTCGTGGGAGATGACCACGGCGCAGCCGGCGAAGTCTGTGAGGGCGTCTTCGAGCGCGCGCAAGGTTTCGACGTCGAGATCGTTTGTCGGTTCGTCGAGCAGCAGGACGTTGCCGCCTTCTTTGAGCAAGCGCGCCATGTGGACGCGATTGCGCTCGCCGCCTGACAGCAAGCTGAGCTTCTTCTGCTGGTCGCCGCCTTTGAAGTTGAAGCTTGAGCAATAGGCGCGGGAGTTGACCTCGGCGTCGCCCAGCTGGATGATGTCGTTGCCGCCCGAGATTGCCTCCCAAACCGTTGCGTTGTCGTCAAGATCGTCGCGGGACTGGTCAACATAGGAGAGCTGCACCGTGTCGCCATAGGTGACGGAGCCTTCATCTGGCTGTTCCTGACCTGTGAGCATTTTGAAGAGCGTGGATTTACCCGCGCCGTTCGGGCCGATCACGCCGACAATGCCGCCGGGGGGCAGGGCA
>P_2C_Liq_1_UnCtyDRAFT_1000248_pt1 | contig 23166 bp, 17 predicted proteins | sample Pon2CUnioCityCA_2_FD_10234 | JGI IMG/M metagenome (IMG submission 10234) | reverse complement strand
CCTGTGTTTCGGGACTCATCGACAATCCCTTGAAGCATCCCCTGGGCCACCCCAGTCCCAACCTGCTCCAAATTCCCCAAGGCGGCGGCGACTTGAGTCGATAACAGACTAATCTGTTGTTGTAGTTCAGCCACCGCCACCATCGGCTGTTGCGTCTGAACTTGCAAGCGTTCGAGTTGTTCGTGAACCCCCGATAAATCCATCTGAGGGGGCGCAACCGATTCCTCGTCGGCGCGAGTGGCTTCCTCTCGTACCCGTGAGAGTTCTTCTTCAAATTGGCGTTCAACATCGAGGCGAGTTTCCACCACGCGATCGCCCAAATTGCGTTCGAGTTCCTCCTCATGGCGTTGTCGATTGACAAAATTCATCACCAGAGCCAGAGCCAGAGGGGCCGATACATAAACCAACTGCTGAAACACTAAAGTCGCGGCAGTTCCCAACACCACCCCAACAAGGGATAATCCCTCTATAGAATCGAGCCAAGTTGAATCGGATGATTTCCGTGCCATCTGTCTGATGCTCCTGTTGAAACGTCTAGCGATCGCGAACAAATTTCCGGGGATGGGTTATTGCACCCGTTATTGCACCTGTTGCTGGGCATATTGCAGATTACCTTGATACGACTCAGCGCGATTTTGGGCCACATCATATTGGGGATGATCTTCCGGGACCGCCTCCATTTGGGCGATCGCCGTCTCCCAGAGATCAGCAATTTCCTGCCATTCTTCGGGCGATTGAGCCGTCTGGGTTTTTTCTGACGCCTCAATCGCCGCACTCACCGCCAAGGAAAAGGGATCGACTGGAGCTTGATTTTGTGCCTCAGACGGGACTGTTTCTTCGGTTTCAGGGGGGGTCGTCTCCTCGGATGACCCGCCATCCGTGCCGGTTTCCCCGTCGGCCTCCTCGCCGGTTTCCCCCGTCAACGGAGTAAACTCAACATTGCCCTCATCATCAACCTCGAAAAAGGGTAAAGCCCTGAGGAGTTCCGGGCGAGAGCTGTAAACGTAGTAGCCTCCCCCAAGAATCAGCAATAGCAAAACGGCCAGTACCGCCGCGACAGTGACGCCCGGTTTTTTCTGTTCCGAGTCCGCCTCAGCCTCAGCCGAATCCTCATCGCCCGCCTCCTGGTCCTCATAATCCTCCTCAGAGAAGTCTTCATCATAATTCTCCTCCATGGCCTCATCAAACCCCGGTTCCCCATCCTCATCGAGAAACGAGTCCGCGCCCACTGGCGGCTCGGGGAAATCCGTATCCGAGATGGCCGAGGGATCATCATAATCGTCCCCTCCCAAATCGAGATCATCCGTCTCCTCATCAAAGGGATTGGAACTGGCCAAAATCATCTCATCTTGCCAAACCGGGGTTTCTTGTCCCACTTGGCGGCCATACACTTTCACCCGAGCAACCGCTTCGACTTGCAGTTTCGCCATCCCCTCCCGAACAAACTCCATCGTTTTGTCCTGATGCGGCACGACATTTCCCTCGAACAGAACTTGTAAACAGCGCTCTTTGAGGGACGCTTTGACCGAAATGCCTTTCGCTTGGGTCGAGCGATTCATCAGGGCGGCGATCGCCTTAGGATCGCCCTGTTTTGCTTGAGCAAGTAACTTACCAGGGGTTGCGCTCATAAGAGATTCCGACCAAACGGGGAGTAGACAGTAGTACGAAGATGCCAAGAGACATCAGAAATCAGGAAAAAACGGGACTCCGATGCCGATGCCATTTTGATTTAATCATATCCTCTCTCTCTGTGCATCGACGATGACAGCCTCTATCCGGGTGACTCTTGAGCGCCCTCAGCGGCCTCCCCCATCTGAGCGTTTATCTGAGCGTTTATCTGAGCGTTTATCTGAGCGTTTACAAGGGCGACTCGTCAACTATGATGATAGGAATTAGATTTCAGGAGCGATCGCCCTCCTGACCCGTTTCTGTTATCGCCCCAGACTGTTTGACTGTTCACCACGAATCTCCCACGATAAATCCTATGGTTACTGGCTACGTTTCTCTAGTTCTCCATGCCCATCTGCCCTTCGTCAGACACCCCGAAAGTGACTATGTCCTAGAGGAAGAATGGCTCTATGAAGCCATCACCGAGACCTATATCCCCCTACTGCGGGTCTTTGAAGGTCTCAAACAAGATGGCATCGATTTTAAGATGACAATGAGCATGACACCGCCGTTGGTGTCCATGCTACGAGACCCCCTTCTCCAAGAGCGCTACGATGCTCACCTAGCGCAACTGCAAGATCTCGTTGAAAAAGAGATCGTCCACAACGAGCATAACGGTCATCTGCGCTATCTGGCTGAACATTACGCCAGCGAATTTGCCGAAACCCGTAAAACTTGGGAAAAATACCAGGGCGACCTGGTGTTAGCCTTCAAACAGTTCCTCGATAGCAACAACCTCGAAATCATCACCTGTGGCGCCACTCACGGCTATCTGCCCTTGATGAAGATGTATCCCCAGGCGGTTTGGGCGCAATTGAAGGTCGCCGCCGAACATTACGAGGAAAACTTTGGCCGTCCCCCCAGTGGGATTTGGTTGCCTGAATGCGCCTATTTTGAAGGCTTAGAGCGCATGATTGCCGATGCGGGCCTACGCTATTTCCTCACCGATGGTCATGGCATTCTCTACGCCCGCCCTCGGCCGCGTTTTGGCACCTACGCCCCCATCTTCACCGAAAGTGGCGTGGCGGTGTTTGCCCGCGATCATGAATCCTCGCAACAGGTGTGGTCCTCGGAAGTGGGCTATCCCGGTGCGCCGGAATATCGGGAGTTCTACAAGGACTTGGGCTGGGAGGCTGAGTATGACTACATCAAGCCCTACATCATGCCCAACGGTCAACGGAAGAACACCGGCATTAAATATCACAAAATCACGGGACGGGGGCTAGATTTAAGCCAGAAAGCCCTCTATGACCCTTACTGGGCGCGGGAGAAAGCCGCTGAACACGCCTCAAATTTCATGTTCAACCGGGAACGGCAGGTGGGACATCTTCATGGCATTATGGGTCGCCCGCCGATTGTGGTCTCTCCCTATGATGCGGAGTTGTTCGGTCACTGGTGGTACGAAGGACCTTGGTTTATTGACTATCTCTTCCGCAAGTCTTGGTATGACCAAAATACCTATGATATGACCCACTTGGCTGATTACTTACGCCTCGAACCCAACCAGCAAGTCTGTAAACCGTCTCAGTCGAGTTGGGGTTTCCGGGGGTTCCATGAGTATTGGCTGAATGACACCAATGCTTGGGTGTATCCCCATCTCCATAAGGCCACGGAACGGATGATTGAGTTGAGTCGGCGCGAACCCGCTGATGAGTTGGAATGGCGCGCACTCAATCAGGCGGCCCGAGAACTGCTTTTGGCACAATCGTCGGACTGGGCGTTTATTATGCGCACTGGCACGATGGTTCCTTATGCCGTTCGCCGCACTCGTTCTCATTTAATGCGCTTCCACAAAATCTATGACGATGTTCATGTGGGCAAGATTGACTCAGGCTGGATTGAGAAAGTCGAAGCCATTGACAACATCTTCCCGAGCATCAATTATCGGGTCTATCGTCCGTTGTAGAGAACCAACGTAGGGGCGCACCCTTGTGGTCGCCCTCTTCCTTCCGGCAAGCGGCAACAGGCATAACCCACTTCGTGCCTCTTGCCCTTTTTTATTCCCCAAAATGTAAAGTTTTATTAATAGGGTTGCGGGGTGAGACCCCTCACCGCTATAGTGTGTTTAGTAGATGCACCCTGATGGCAACGCCCAGATTTCGGTCTTGGGCGTTTTTTTTGGCAAATTTTAGGTGTCGTTGGGAGAAGAAGGGCGACTAGACGTTTGACTTGATAAGGGTTTTGGAGATTTAGCTAAGAGGAGATAGGTGGGGGTGTTGCCTTTACCCTTAATCTCGATTTCGCCGCGATAGGTGAAGTGATACTGGTCTTGTAGAACGTTATAGGTTTCCTGGGTGACTTGGATGGCGTCCGGTAAGCCGTGGGATTCCATACGACTGGCCAGGTTGACGGTGTCCCCCCAAAGGTCATAGATAAACTTTTTCAGGCCAATCACCCCAGCCACAACTGGCCCGATCGCAATCCCGACACGCATTGAGAAGTTAGGATAGTCTTCGAGGTGATGTTGCTCATTAAAGTGGGCTAGGGCATCTCGCATATCTAGGGCCATATCGGCGATCGCCTCAGCAAAGTCATCCCGCGTCTCAGGTAAGCCAGACACCACCATATAGGCATCCCCGATGGTTTTGATTTTCTCTAGGCCATGGATTTCGGCGAGGCGATCGAACTCAGAAAAGATCTCATTGAGGAGTTGGACCAACTCCGGCGGAGAAATGCGGGTTGATAGGGCGGTAAATCCGACAATATCAGCGAATAAAACCCCGGCGTGACTAAAACTATCGGCGATCGCCACATATTCGGTCTGTTCTTTGAGTCGTTGGGCGATCGTATGAGGCAGGATGTTCAGTAATAGCTTCTCCGATCGCTCCTGTTCCTCGGCGATGCGGTGATAGGCCGACTCCAACTGGCGACGGGCCATAAACTCCGATCGCCGCAGGCGTTCATAGAGATAGACCGAAAGGTTGCAAATAATGCAAGTCCAACCCAAATAAAACCATAATCGTAGCGGAGTTAAATTGGGCAGAGGAATTTGAGAGGGGATGTTTAGCCCGAGATCTAAGATTAGATAGGTTCCCAAGGCCATCAATTGGGCCAAAACATGAAGTCGCCAACGCACCGGAATCAGGGTGGCCTGTCCCAAGAAAATCGCCGGCCAAACCAGAAGGGACGGTACCAACAGTCCGGCGAACGCCCGTTGTACGAGAGGAATCAGGCTAACCGTTCCCGAGAACAACAAAAAGACCACTCCGCTATGTTTCTGTCCCCAGGGCGATCGCACCAACAACCCGCACCCTATCATCGCCACCAATGTCGTCACTTGCGTCGTCAACCACATCGGATCAAAGGAATCGGCGTCAAAATATAAACTCCACAGTTCCAACACCAGAAACGAGGAGTAAGCCAATCCCACCAGCCAGACTCCCAAACTGAGACGATGGCGAACAAAGCGATCGCGCCAAACCTCATACTCAGGCATTTTGGCTGTGCGGTTTATACCACATTTTTCAACAAAAGTCAATACACCTTGAAGATCTCGTCGCAGTCTCAATGGATTCATAAATTTGCGAGGCAAACACCTTGATGTAACCCAGTCGATTGAGCCAAGTTCCCTTTTAGGGTCGTTGCAACCATCCCCCAACTCCAATCGTTAATCCTCATCTTGGAGTCAACTGAGATCTCAACTGAGATCTCAATTGTGCCTTGATTTCAGACCCTTCAGACCCTCAACGGCGTTGACATGATAGTCCCTCTCCCGCCTGCAAAGGTTCAGAACTGTTGAGATAGTCCTCGACCCAAGCACAGCCTCGGGTTAACAGAGTTTGCAAATTTCCCAAACTCGGCAACAGCCACAGTCGCACCGTACCATCCTTACTCGCCGAGGCCAGCAACCCTTGCCGAGGATGAAACCCCACACTCAACACACTGTCCCCATGCCCTTCAAAAATCGACCTATTGGTTCCATCCAACTGCCAAAGACGAACCGTACGATCATCACTCCCCGACACCAACTGTAGCGGCATTCCCTCGGGGCTAAAACTGACCCAATTCACCCGGCCCGTATGACCCTGCATCACCTGCAACAACTCCCCCTCAAACGTCCACAGACGAACCTGATTATCGGAACTGGCCGAAGCAATCAAATCCCCCTGGGGACTAACACTGACCCAATTCACTGAACCCGTCGAACCCGAACCACTTTCAAACGTAGCCTGACGAGTTCCATCCCGACTCCACCGCCGTAGAGTGCGATCGCGACTCGCCGAAACAAACCCCGTCCCATCAGGATACCAAGCCACACTATTTACCGCCTCTTCATGAGCCTGAATCGTCCGTTGTCGCACCCCATCAGCCACCCGCCAAATCACAATCGTGCCATCATCCCCCGCCGTCAGTAACTGACGACTATCAGGACTAAAACTGGCCGTACGAACCCCCTGCTGCGGCGACCAAACCCGCAGCGCCTCATCTTGGCCCACCTGCCATAACCGCACCGTATCATCAGCCCCCGTCGAGACCAAAAAGCGACCATTGGGGCTAAAACTCACATTGACAACCGTATCCTCATGGCCTTGGAGAACCCCCTCTCGTTGACCATCGAGAGTCCACAATTGCACCGTTCCCCCTTCATGGGCCGAAGCCAATCGGGTACCATCGGGGGAAAACCCCACCGCCCAAACCTCCCCTTGTTTCGCCTCCAACACCGTCTCAACATCCCGCTGAAGCTGCCAAAAGCGAATACTCGTATCAGAACTCGCCGTGGCCAGTCGAGTTCCATCGGGGCTAAAACTGGCGCCCCAAACCGCATCACGATGACCCCGTAACGTTTGCAGTAACTGACCATCAGCCGTCCAAACATAGACCGTTCCCTCAGCGGTCGTCGTCACCATAAAGCGACCATCCCGACTAAACCGCAAATCGAGAATACGACTATCACTGACCGAGGGGAGCCGTTGAATCTCTTGATAGGTTGTCCCCCGTCGTAGCCAAACATTGCCATCAGCATCACTGGTGGCCAATTGGCGTCCATCGGGACTAAACGCCAAACTGGTTACACCACTCTCCTGGTCCGTTAAGGTTTGGGCCAGGGTTCCATTGGCCCGATTCCAGAGTTTAACAGTCCCATCGCGGCTGGCGGTGGCGAAGCGATCGCCGTCAGGGTGGAAACTCAAGCCTAAAACCCAGTTATCATGAGCAGCGATAACCTGTTCAGGGTTTTCGTCTTCCCTCCAGAGTTTAACCTGGCCATCGGCATCGGCAATAGCCAAGGTCTCGCCATCAGGGGAAATTTGCACATTGGTGATGGTCGCCTCACCATGATCGAGAACTCGTAATAACTGCCCCTGATGACTCCAAAGTTTAGCGGTTTTATCATCGCTACCGGTCAAAATCCGTTGTCCATCGCCACTGATGCTTAAACTGGTGACAGCTTTATCATGGGCCGCCAGTCGCTGTTGTAGAGTGCCATCGGGTCCCCAGAAATCCAGGCTATTTTCTAACCCCACCGTGACCAAAAAACTGCCATCTGGACTAAAACTAAGGTCAAGAATCCCCTTACTGGGGGTCTCAATGCGATTTTGTTCAAAGGTGACTTCCAGGGACTGTTGCAGTTGGGGGACAATTTCCCGTAATAGGTCAGGATCTGAGGGCTTGAGTTCCTCGAAACGTTCCCCGGCTCGTAAGCTCTCTAGGAGGGCAGAAAAAGAGTCCGGGGGGGTCAAAGGCAAATAGGCTTGTGCAGCGGCATTGCGGGCTTTAATTTCGGCGATCGCAGCGGTTTTTTGAGCGCGGATAGCCAGGTTTGCCACCACGGCCAACACAGCGGCCCCTAGCAAGGACACCAGCGCCCCCGTAATCCAAAATCGCTTCATCCGGGCATCGGTTTGCCGTTGTTGTTCCTGGGCCTGAGTCAGTTGTTTGAGGATGGCCTTTTCCTGACTCAGTCGTAGGTTCGTCTCCTGTAAGTCTGCTTGGGCCTGAACATCGGCCCGTTCCCGTGACAGACGAATAAACGCCACCAAGTAATCATGAACCAGTTGGAAGCGGGGTTCGGGGGCTTCGGGTAATAGGGAAACTAACCCGGATTTAACAAAGATTTCTAAAATCAGATCTAGGGCATCGCTGCTGTCGTTAAAGTCTCGGGCCAGTTCTGAATAGGCTTTAATGGGACGATGGCCCTGTTTATCGGTGAGACGATAGAGAAGATGACGGGCGGCGGTTTCGTTTTCGGGGCCACAATCTCCGATAACATCTTCGAGGAAGTCTTCAACGAGTTGTTGTTTGGGATTGGGACCAAGTTGTCGGTATTTGTCAAGGCGGGTGATGTTGTGATGCTGTAGTTGAGCGCCAATCAGTTGCAGTTCGATGGGGCGCACGTCACCGGATTCATTGGCTAAATCCTCGACGATCGCATCAATCAGGGCCGGTTCCAGGTCAAGATGGGGGCGGGTTTCGGTGAGATGGCCAATCAGATGACGGGCATCGTCAGGGCTAAAGCTACTGAGGTAGTAGAGATGGTCTTGATCGAGGAGATTGTGCTGACCGCCGGTGATTTCGAGGTGGCGATCGCACTCCAAAAGACAATGGATATAATCCTCTCGCAAGGACAACAGCACTTTGACATAAAAGATATCAAAACAGCGGTTGAGAAAGTCATAGAAGGGCAAACGCTGCTCGGATTTGGTGTTGGCGAAGAAAAATTCCTCAAATTGGTCAAAGATCAAAACCACAAAGTGATTACGCTGACTGGCGAATTTTAGGACATCGAGGAGATCGCCATAGGGGTCAGTATAAGGGTCAGTGGTGGTGGAATCGGGACTGGGGAGATCGAGATATTGGGCCAGTTGTTGCCGGGCGCGATCGCAAAGGCTGCGGGACCCGCAATCGCCCCAGTCATCATAAACCCGTACCACAATCGGCACAGGAGTCCGAACGCCGATACTGATCTGTTGTAGGGCGGGAACCAGGCCCGCGTCGATGAGGGAGGTTTTCCCCACACCTGAAGGGCCATAGAGAGTAATGAGTTTAAATTCAGGTCGCGACAGCCGTTCACGAATTGTCTCGATATCGCTCCATCGCGGTGAGGCTAGGATTTCTGGGGCGACGTGGCCGGGTTGGCTGATGGCTGTGCGGCTACTCTTACTGGGAGTATAGGGGAAATGTTGCCGTTGAGGTTTGAGTTGGCCCGCACCCATGAAGGCCCGAAATCCATATTGTTGTTCAATCGATCGTTGCCGCTGTTTGATGTGAAAGGCGGCTAGATATTGGTGATGTTGGCGGTAGCTATCCCGCAGGCGCTCGAGGAGCCGTAGGTAACAATGGGGGTCGATTTGGTGGGCATTCTCTTGTAAGGCCCGGGGTAAATCGGCTAGGGCGATATCTAGGTTCTCTTGGGCGCTGTGGGGGCGATCGAGATGGTGCTGGGCGTTGACGAGAAGCAGGCGAATGGTTTGACTGATAAGGAACTGAAAGGGGAGGGGAAAGGGGGATTGAATATTGAGTTGGGCCAACGCTTGTAGGGCGCGATCAGCCCAGGCTTGGGCGCGATACCAACGCTGTTCGAGACTGGCTATTGTGGCTAAAAAGCTATAGTCAAGGGCGAGATACAGGAGGTCGCCATGGGTCTTGTGGTGGGCGATCGCACGGTGGGCCAGTTGGCTGAGGCTGTCCCAGTGACCGAGGCGATATAGGGTTTCGCCTAGGATGGGCAAAATTTTGGCAACCGCATCGGGCTGCTGGTTCTTCTCGAAGAGATGGACGCAGGTTTGTAAATGCTGACGGGCGGTTTCGAGGGCGGTTTGACTATCGCGATGGTGGCCATGATCGAGGCGGCGGCTGTCGTGATCTCGTAGGGACACTAAGCTGAGATGGAGATGGAGGAGGGCTTGTTTTTGCAGGGAATCGGGACGTTGGGGCTGATCTTGCCAGTAGGTGAGAGCGTTGTGGAAGTAGCGGCGGGCGGTGTTGAGGGGAATGTGTTGCCGTTCGTAGGCGTTGCGGCCGACGAGGACTTGGACGCGGGCGGCTAAGTCAGGGCTTATATGTTGGTGTTGCTGTTGTAGGGCTTCGAGGGCGCTGCGAAGTTCTTCACGATCGCGCTCTTGAGTGAGGGTCGCATTGGGATACCATTGGCCAAAAGGACCATCACTTTGCAAAAGTTTTTGTTCGAGGCGATCGCTTTGCTGACGCAGTTGTTGCCGCAGTTGCTTGGGGCTGAGGCTAAAGTGATAGGTAATACCCCAACTTTCAAAGTCGGGAACCAGGCGGATGAGTTGGTTGAGGAGGCGATCGTTGACCCAAAGCAGTAAAGGACAAGGAAAATGTTTGCGAAATTCCTCTCGGACGGGGTTCGCTGATCGCAGTAGGCGATCGGGGTCGTTGGCGGTTTCTAAGCCGCTGAGGGAAAGGACGGCGGGGTGATGAGGGCTGCGATAGGGATAGAGGGCGTGAAAGAGGCTACAGGCGTTGGCTTGGATGTGGACGGTTTGAATTTGCAGGGGGGTGGTGGTTTGTAGGGTCTCTAGGAGTTGCGATCGCAGGCTTTGGTAGTTGCAACGGACAAACATTAGTTTAAATTGTCCCTCGGCGGCTTCGAGGCTAAAACGGAGTTCGTCGAGGGTGTTTTGTTGAGCCGGAGTGGGGCGATCGCGAAGGGGGCGAGAATCGCCATCACGGCTGGGAGAGAGGGAGGGTTGGTTCATGGTACGTCATCAGCAGATGTCAGGTGTCAGTTGAACGTAGCTGTTTTGAGGAGAGGATTGACGTCAAACCAAGACCCTTGATGATCACGATATTCAAAGATGAGAAGACTGCGAATTAAGGATTGATAGTCGGCATCTCCGCTAATTTTTTTATGTTTGACGACAAATTTTAATAACTCTCGTTCTTCGCTATTGATACTTCGTAAGAGTTGGTCACGCCGTTCTCGTAGAGTGGATTTAAGGGACTGTTCAGAGAGGGGGAATTGACGCTCTTTTTCGATTTGACGGTGGAATAACCGTAGCAAATTTCGCGGATGGCCGCCACTAGCATAGCAGAGCCGATTCAGGGTTTGAGGATGGTCAAAGAGGCGATCGCATCCCTGTCGTCGCTGTTGGGCTGAGGGAAGTCGAAGTCCAGGAAAGGCTCGGGCTAGGATCAGTTGCCGTAAACAGCGTAATCCGGGCGTTGAGAGGCTGCCCTGGCGCTGTTGAATCGAGACCATGGGAAGCACCTTAGGATCAACCCCGAGGCTCATGGTTAGGCGGCTCAGGTCACGGGAAAAGAGGAGACTCGAAGGGATGGTGTAGACCACATGACAGTTGAGTTTGCACAGGCGATCGCCGCGATCGACAAAGAGATATTCAGGTTGGGGTCGTCCCCAAGGTTTTTGAGTGGTTTCTAGGCGATCGAGATTATCGACTAAAATCACTAAACCGGCTTTATCCTGTTGCTGTAAGTGTTGCACCACCGGATTAATCAGTTCATCATTAAAGGCATCCAGAAAGGTTTGAATGCGAGGTTCGAGATATTGTCGTAGTTGCGATCGCAAATCCGGTCGTCCATGGGTTCGGGCGCTCAGTTGTTGCAGTTGAGAGCCAAAGTCATCGGTATGCACCGAAGTATTTAGGGCCGGAATCTCGGTGGCCACAAGACTATTAGCGGTTTTAACGAGAGAAAAGAGTTGACCGGCTGGTTCGAGGGTTACACAGTGACCAAAACTATCATAGACTTGACGGGCGATCGCCAAAAGAATATCTCCCACATCTAAATCCGCCATATCCAAATCCTGAGACGATTCAAAATAGACCACCGCAAAACCATGGTCTTGTAAACGGGCCTGGAGTCGTCGCAATTCCGTCGATTTACCACAGCCAATATGACCCGCCAGCAATTGACAGGTCGGTTCTTGGGGACAAAACAGACGAATCCTCGCATCAAGTTCCCCAAGAAGATCTCCTCCTCGGGCTTTTGATAAGTCAACATAGTAACGACGGTCTTGGGGACGAGTAATATCGAGGGTTTGACTTGGGTTACAGGCTCGATAGACTGTCGCTACATCCAAAGATGCAATCATAATGGCGGGTTGGGGTGGGGTTGTGGAGATGCACCCAATTCGCAGCTAGGTTCGCGCTTGAGACGGAGGGTTTGGCGTATACGCCTCATACAACTGAGTTGAACACAACTCAGTTCTAGATTTAGTCACAAATTCCCAGCCAGACACATTTATCGGACTCTTCTCCTCGTCCCGCCAGTAAGGTCGATTCTGGGGAACTGTACTCTTGTGCGGAGAGTCTGAGTTGACCCAATAGGGGAGTCAACAGGGATAACATCCCCAGGATGATGCTAATCACCGTCAACCTTTGACGTTCACTCCACACTTTAGAGTCACAAGGGAGGACTTGAACAGTGGTTCTCATTGGGAATACTCCATGACATTGGACAGAGACATCGATTCAGACTCACCGATAGATGAGACCGGATGTCCTTAGTTCTCTTTTCAAGGAGTCTCACCCTAATTCTGGCAAGTTTCCCAGCCAGTTTAGCTGAGGCTATGACAGTTATAATCCTGTTGGCGGAGTCGGGTCTTTCTTGAAATGACCGGGAGATAGGCAATAAAAGTTAGGTCTTGAGAAGTTTTTAAACAGTTTTAAGAATGAGTGTAAGAACTAGCGAGGACGGACAAATAGCTGAGTAAAATAGTATTCCCCCTCAGCATTAACAGCAATTCCCATGCCGCTAATTTCATAATCTCCAGTCATATTTTGTTCATGACCGGGACTTTCAATCCAGCCCTCAACCGCTTGCCGAACGGGGTCAGAATGACCAAAGTTATAGGCTACATTTTCCGCCACTTGGCGATAGGAAATTAATTGGTCAATTGCCTCATACCGGTCTTCAACCCCATCATGACTGAAGGGAACCTCTCCCGAGGCCATATCTTGGGAATGACGGCGGGCGATCGCACTGACACGTTCATCAAGTTCAAGAGGAGACAGTCCCTGACGTTGGCGATAGGCATTGACCTGGTCATGGGCCGCCACCTCCAAGTCCCGGAGATTCTCGTCAGCCCTAGCCGTGAGAACATCTCCACCTCGGGAGAGTTCAGGAACCGAAGTTTCCGTTAGATCACATCCTCCTATGATGGATGTCATGAGGAATAGCATTAACCCGACTTTATAAGTTTTCATGATTGACGTGTAAACAACAAAAAATGGTAGAACTCTAGAAGTAATGATGGATCTGTTAAGATATTCAGGAAGCGACGGAACCCCCCCCATGCCTCATTCCAAGAAGGTCATCGACACCCCGACTCGCGAACTAATTGACCGGCTCTTGCTAGAACGCATCCCGATGGCTGGAATTGCTCGGGCGGTTCAGGTGTCTGAGCAATGGCTGCAAGACTATGTCAACTGTAAAGCCGCCCAGACCCCGAGGCAAGTCGCTGTCAGTCCAAAAAAAAAGGACGGCTGACGGTGCAATGTGACGAACTTTGGTCGTTTGTCGATCACAAGGGTAACAAACAATAGGTTTGGTTAGCTCTCGATGCTGAAACCCGTGAGATTATTGCTGCTTATGTCGGTTCCCCCACTGCCGAGAGTGCTCAAAAACGCTGGGATTCCCTACCCACAGTCTATCGGCAATGTGCTGTGATCTACACTGACGCCTGGGAGGCTTACCGGCAGGTGCTGCCAAGCAAGGGACACTGGGTCGTCAGTAAGTCGAGCGGTAAGACCAGTTACATTGAGCGGTTCAACAATACCCTCAGGCAAAGAGTTTCACGCTTTGTCCGACGCAGCTTAGCCTTCTCCAAGAGTCTCCGAAATCACATTGGCCTCCTGTGGAACTTTGTTCACCACTACAACGCATCATTACCTCTTCACGACTACCCTTCTGGGTTCAGGGTGATAAGGAAATTTATGGCAGATTAAACCCGTTGCCGTAGGGGCGAAAAATCTTTCGCCCCTACAAGTTTGTATCTAACTCAAACAAACTCCGGTTCCCGTTGGTCGAGGACTTCCCAGACGGCGTTGAGGAGTTCATCGAGTCCCTGTTGGGCTACGGCGGAAATTTGCAGGATGGGATAGTCGGAATCGGGTTCTAAGGCGGTGCTGAGGTCCTGGATTTCTTCGGGAGTACGATCGCAGGCATCCAATTTACTCAAAGCGATGATCTGGGGACGCTCGGGTAAGCCTCGGTCATAAGCCACTAACTCCTCGCGAATCACCCGATAATCCTCTAAGGGATTCTCCGCTGTCACATCCACGAGATGCAAGAGAACCCGCGTTCGTTCAATATGACGCAAAAACTCATGACCTAAGCCTAATCCCTCATGAGCGCCAGCAATCAATCCGGGAATATCAGCAAACACCGTCCCATCTCCTGTGGGTTTACGCACTACGCCTAAATTGGGAATCAGGGTGGTGAAGGGATAATCGGCGATTTTGGGACGGGCCGCCGAGACGACAGAAATGAGGGTCGATTTCCCGGCGTTGGGAAGGCCAATAATCCCCACTTCCGCCAGTAGTTTTAACTCTAAGCGTAACTGACGAATGCGCCCCGGTCGCCCTTCCTGGGCGATTTCTGGGGCGCGGTTGCGGTTGCTGAGATAGTGGCGGTTTCCATGACCTCCCTTTCCGCCTTCGGCGACACAAACCCGTTGGCCGGGTTCGACTAAATCGCCGACAATTTCGCCAGTGTCCAGGTCATAGGCGACGGTTCCACAGGGGACTTCGAGAGTACGATCGCCCCCCGAAGCCCCAGTACAATTATTATTCCCTCCCCGTTTACCATCCTCAGCCCGAAAGCGATGAGCGTAACGAAAATCCAACAGGGTTTGCAGATTATCCGTGGACAACAGATAGACAGACCCCCCCCGTCCCCCATCACCGCCAGCGGGACCCCCAGCCGGGACATACTTCTCACGACGGAAGGCCACTAAGCCATCGCCACCGGTTCCGCCTTCGACTTCAATTTCAACGCGATCAATAAACTGCATAATTACGTCACCTAGGAGAGTTTAGAGTTAAGGGATTAGAACAGAATTGCGATAGAACGATCGCCCGTCACCGAGCGTATCAACAAACCTTAAAATAGAACACCATTCACTATTAACTATTCACCATTCACTATTAACTATTCACTATCAAAGATAGGGGCTGACATCTTCACCGCATTTGTCAGCAAGATAGGACAAGGCGCGGAATCTCAAGCCCACCAATTGCTCATAGAGGGGATTTAACTCACACATGGCGGGAATATGGACAATTTTCTTGCCAAATAGTTTAATATCCCGTTCAAAGGGACAATTCGAGGGAATCATGCGACAGAGAAACCGGGCTACCCTGGGATCATGGACTTCCACATGGTCTAGCCATTGTCGCACAGGTGCGAGAACATCGCCCTTGTGGTCGCTGTCGTCGGACTGGTACTCCTCCATCTCAGGGGATGGGAGCGTGACGCGATCTTCTCCCTCTTGTAAATCTTCGAGGGTGTGACGCAAATTGCCCAACGCATCAGGACAATCACCCAAATTGCCGAGGGCCTCACAGAACTGGTGTAATAGCTCATCTTCGCCAACAGTGTAAATTCCATCGGCGATCGCCACCATCACCGCCGTTCTCATAAAGTTCTCCGCCACATGAGGATCATCGCCGAGGGCCGCGGCCAGTTCCTCAGGGGAAATGCCATCCTCGCGGCTATCCTGTTGAGCCAGTTCAGGGTTATTGTGGGTAATCTCGGCGATCGCCTCTCGTTCGCGTTGGTCAAAATCACCATCAGCCCAGGCGATGGCCAGAAGCCCCCGTAACCAGGCCTGACTTTGCTGTTGATTTTGCGGCGATGCAGTTGTCTGAGTCATGAGTATCGCGTAGGTTAAAGTCTCTACTGTTGTTTCGTCCCAACCAATCGGGAAATCTTGTGACGCTACAAGAGTTTGTACTATTTCTGGTTTCGATTTTAACCAATTCTCTGGGCCAATTCCTGCTCAAAGCCGGGGCCATGAAACTGGGGGCTACCGCTCCCCAAGGGGCGATCGCCTTTGTGATCGGAGTTCTCTCAACCCCAGAACTACTGCTAGGATTGATGGGGTACGCCGCCGGGGCCATGGTCTATATCTTGCTGTTGACCCGAGTCAACCTCAGCGTGGCCGGTCCCGCTACAGCCCTCGCCTACGTCATCGCCGTTCTCATCGGCCATTTCGGCTTCGGCGAGGCCATCCCGCCCTTACGCCTCGTTGGATTAGGCTTCATTATCACCGGTGTCATTCTCGTCATCAGCCGCCCCTAAGCCCTAAAGAACCTCCCAGGCCTGACGTACAATCCCACTGAGCCAATGGCGTTGCTCAGCATCGAGGAATTGGTCTTCCTCTAAGACTTCCGAGAGTAAGTCCTCCAAACTGCGACCCTGGCGACGGGTCATCTGGACGACACCGGCGATCGCCGCCGCCACCACCTCAGGGCTAACCGGTTGTCGGCCCAACTCCATCGTATCCTGTACAGTCTCTGGGATAGAATAATCCATACTTAAGCACATACAACCCAAATAACGGTTTTTTAAACAGTGATGTGAGGGACTCTCCCTGTGGTGAGCGCACTTCGACAAAGCTCAGTCACCACAACCCAAGTGACTTCTACTCAAGCGTAAAATCCTGATGAAACAACTTCTCTACTGGGAAATTCCCACACCGGATACCGCCGCTGTTCGTCATTGGCTGCACCAAAACTGGCAACCTCTAGCCTTAGCCAACCGAGGAGAGGCGATCGCCACCCCCGATGGACTGCGGATTCCCCTCGGGGATGGCGAACTCTCAGTATTCATTTGGTCGCTACAGCGAACCACCTATCTTAAAGTTTTCCGCTGGGCAGATCGTCCTCTCGTCGGCGAACGACAACTCGTCAAGCAGTTAAAACACGACGCCATGCGTCAGTTCCCCCCTCACTATCCCCAACTGCCAGACATTGATCTGTCCCAGCAGTCGATATTTGAGGCACTTTTACCACATTACCCCGAAACAGTCAAGCACTTTCAAACCATTCCCAACGGCGAATATGACCTCAATCGCGTCTATTGGTGGGAAAAACGCTGGCGCGAGGGAGTTCTCAACCCCGAAACCCCCAAAAAAGTCGTCCAGTTTAACGTCGAAGCCAGCCACTCGGGCGACCCCGACTATGACCTGATTTATCTCGGCGGCGCCCTGGGGGTCATTCATGCCGCCGTCATGGCGCGGCGGGGCTATCGAGTGCTGCTGATTGAACGGCTACCCTTCGGACGCATGAACCGAGAATGGAACATCTCCCGCGATGAATTCCAAAGTCTGATTAACCTCGGACTCTTCAGCCCCGAAGAATTTGAACAGGTCATCGCCTGCGAATACAGCGACGGCTTTAACAAATTCTTCGACGCCAACAACCCCCCAGGAACCCAAGCCAAAGTCCTGCATACCCCCAAAGTCCTCAACATCTCCGTCGATGCCGAACAACTGCTGAGAATCTGCGGCGACAAACTCCGGGCCGCCGGCGGCGTAATTTGGGATGAAACAGAATTTGTCAGCGCCGACATTGGTACCGCCGTCGCCAGCATCGAAGCTCGCCATCTTCCCAGCGGTGAATGTAAACAGGCTCGCGGACGTTTGCTCGTCGATGCCATGGGAAGCGCTTCCCCCATCGCCTGGCAACTTAACGGTGGCCGCACCTTTAACAGCGTCTGTCCCACCGTCGGCGCCGCCATTTCTGGAGGCTTTGACCCCCAAGTGTGGGACCATCAATTTGGCGATGTCCTCAACTCCCACGGCGATATCTCCCGAGGGCGACAACTGATTTGGGAACTCTTCCCCGGCCGCGATGGAGAAGTGACGATTTATCTGTTCCACTACCACCAAATCCATCCTGAGAACCCTGGGTCTCTGTTGGAGATGTACGAGGATTTCTTCCACATTTTGCCTGAATATCGCCGCTGTGATGTGGACAAGCTGCAATGGCGTAAAGCCACCTTCGGCTATATTCCCGGACATTTTAGCCAAGGTAGCCGCGATCGCCAAGTGGCCTGGGACCGTCTCGTGGCCATCGGTGACGCGGCCTCGTTACAGTCTCCCCTCATCTTCACCGGTTTCGGCTCCCTGGTGCGCAATATGGAACGGCTGACTCAACTCCTCGATACAGCCCTAACCCATGATCTCCTGGATGCGACCAATCTCGATCGCATTCGAGCCTATCAAAGCAACGTCGCCGTCACCTGGCTCTTCTCCAAAGGAATGATGGTTCCCACGGGTAAAAGCATCGCCCCGCAAAAAATCAACGCCATGCTCAATGTCTTCTTTGGCCTGCTGGCCGACGAACCCCTAGAGGTGGCCGAAACCTTCATCAAAGACCGTACCAGTTGGGGTTTATTTAATCGCCTCGCCCTCAAAGCCGCCGTCCAACATCCCGAAATTCTCCTCTGGATTTGGCAACTGGCCGGCCCCTGGGACTTGCTGCGTTGGACCGGGAGTTATGCCAACTTCACTAAAGAAGCCCTTGTCGGCTGGAGTCTCAGTTGGATTCCCCGCTTTAGCCGCTGGGCGCAACCTTGGGCTGAGGAGCGTTATCCCTCCCTCTGGCTGTGGTTACAAGCGATGAGTTATTCCCTCACCGAAGGCTTGGGACGGCGCTTTTCGCCACAATAAACTCTCCGGTTGAGGGGGAGACGTGAGGCCGGCGTTTAATCACCAAGAGGGTGATATCGTCATAGACCTTATGTTGACCAATATGGCGGCGGACATCCTCAATCACCCCTTGGAGAATCACCTCGGCGGTGTATTGACGATGCTGGCTAATCACCTGACAAAGTCGCTCAATCCCATAGAGTTGCTTGTGCCGGTTTTCGGCTTCCGTAATCCCGTCGGTATAGAGAACCACCACATCCCCTGGGTTGAGATATAAATGATGACCGTTGATAAACTCCAAAATGTTGGTGTCCAAGCCAATGGGAAAGCCTAAATCAATGGTGTCAACTCGTTCAATTCCCTCCTCGCGGGCAATAATGACCTCCTCATGTTGGCCGCTGAGTTTCAGGAGACCGTCGTGATAGTCAATCAGACATAACGAGAGGTTCTTGTCACTCTGCATCCGTTGCACATTTTGGTAAATGGTGCGGTTGATGACATCGAGAAACTTACGGGGGTCTGTTTCCTGACATTCTTCGAGGGTGCGGACGGCGGTTTGAACCATGATGGCCAGAACGCCACTTTCCAAGCCATGGCCGGTGACATCGCCGATGCCGATTTTGATGGATTTCTCGCCAATGAGGATGTCGTAGTAGTCTCCTCCGACTTCGTCGGCCGGTTCCATGTAGGTGGCGATTTCGAGTTCGCTGGCTTTTTGCAGTTCATGGGGAGTGGGAAGGAGCATTTTCTGGAGTCGTCGCGAGATATCGAGTTCGGTACTGAGATGCTCATTGAGGCGTTCGGTTTGGTTATGATGGTTGAGGAGCGATCGCAGATAACTGGCCAGTAACCCCGTTGAGAGCAAGCCAATGGCGAGGGTACTCCCCACCCGCCAAGACAATTGGCTCCGGTTCAACCGTGGCACAATCAATATCGACCACTCGCGATCGCCCACATTAAGGCTACGAATACAGTTATGATTAGGCTCTACCCGACAGTAGGACCCCTCAGTCACCCGAATCTCAGGAACTTGCTGCCAATCTGACTCAAGAGTATGGGTGTCGGCGTTATAGAAGAATAAAAAGTTCTCCTGAGCCATGGAGGTTTCTTTGAGTACGGATGAATCGAGGATATCGAGGGTCATCTCGAAGAGATAAAAATCCAGATTGCGGATATCCAGGGTTCCCAGAGTCAGCCGCAGCATTTCTTTGAGACGATAGGTTCCATAAACAACTCCCAACACTTGAGGATTATCTTCCCCGAGAGCGGAATTGTCATTGTCGGGCATAACTTGATTATAAATGGGATAATAAAGGTTAAACCAATAATCCCGAACCTGTGGGTCAAAACGGGTACGACTGACTCGACTGCGGCGACTTTGGACCGCATTGGCGATCGCCCAGTCGTCCAAAATTTCGGGCAGTTCACTGGTACTCTGGGAAGAGGCTTGAAGCCGATACTGTTTGGCGGCGATGACCCGAGACGTATCCTGAGAACGGTCAACTGCCCAACCTAATTCCAGTAAACCAGGATACTGAGGAAAAATCGAGTCGGTAAAGTGATTTAATTGAGCTTCATCCACTCGGGAATGGCTTTGTACAAAACGTCCCATGGTCAGGGTTCCCTGTAATGACCCCTCGATACGTTGTTGCAAAGCAAGTGCAAGATGATTCACCCGTCTTGGAAATTGACGTTGCAGAGTTTGCACGTCCTGGGTTGCGACAAAAATCGCTGCACCCCCTGACAGGAGAGAGCCAAGCGCAAGCGTTAGCCAGACGGGGAGATAGGAGTGCATCAGAGTACCTCGGAACAACTGTAGCTGTTTTAACATAACTATTAGTATAGATTCTCAATTGTGATTTGCAAATAGGTTTTCAATCCAGGTGATAATTCCGTAAAAATACTGAGATTAGGAGATAAAAAAATAGATAAAAAAAGGGACATAAACTGTCCCTAAATACTGAAAAAATCAAGATGGCGATCGCACAAAAGGCGACTTAAAGTTCGCCGCGAATGTCGATAATTTCCCCATCTTTAATCACCACTTCAACCTTTAGTTTTTGAACCAAATTGTCGCCTTTACCCACATAAAAGAGGTTTTCAATTTGACCCTGGTTCACCTCTTGCTCCATTTCAACAGTTTGCACTTGCTGTAACTGTTGCAAGATCTGATTTTTCTGTTCCAAGAACTGAGCCTTGCGCTGATTCACTTGCAGTTGCAAATTATCAATCTGCTGTTGCGCCTGGGGACCAAGAGGCTGCGTGCTTTTAGCTTTCAGTTCCGAGACCGCTTGCTGGGCCTGCATTTCCAACTGCTGGAGTTGGCTATCGAGGCGATCCATTTGCATTTGCAATTGTTGTTGCGCCTCCTCCTTCCATTTAGGGGTGACGATCGCCACAATCGTGATATTACGCTTGAGCAGTAGTTTCGAGTTATCGAGTTCCATGAATCTCTCTTGATAGGTCAATGATGTCTGGGAATTGGCCGCAAGTCCTAGCCAAACATCTCGTTAATGGTATCGCGGTAACGCTCCTGTACAACCGGCCGTTTAATTTTCAGGGTCTGCGTCATCATGCCATTGTCCGTCGAGAACGGCTCTTGTACCAGTCGGAAGGGGCCAATGCGATCGTCAGTCCGATAGCCAGGCCGGTTTTTCACCTCCCGGTTGAGTTCCTCCCGGAACAGTTGCTGAACCGACTCCTGATTGAGATCCAACGGCGGAACCGCCTCGCTGTTCACCGTCAATCCTTGAGCCGTTCCCCATTGAGCCAACGCTTCCCAACTCGGTACAATCAAGGCCCCGAGTTGCCGCTGATCTTGTCCGACCAACATAATTTGGTCAATATAAGCACTGCGAACACAAGCATCCTCAATCGGTTGAGGTTCAATGTTCTCACCGTTGGTCAACACAATGGTGTCCTTGGCCCGTCCCGTCAAACGCAGGTGTCCGCCGGGGAGTAAACAGCCTAAATCGCCGGTATTAAACCAACCATCGCTGTCAATAGCCTTCTGAGTGGCCTCTGGGTTGTTGAAATAGCCGTCCATCACCTGAAGACCTCGGCCGAGGACTAATCCCCGTTCCCCTTGCGGCAGTAAATGCCCCGTTTCAGGATCGACAATGCGAATTTCCGTGTCCACTAGGGGAAGTCCCGCCGACCCCTGTAAATTGGACCAAGCACGACGCACCGTTAAGACAGGAGCGGTTTCCGTCAGACCATAGCCGACTAGGAGCTTAATACCGATAATGGCAAAAAACTCATCAATATGTTGTGCTAAGGAGCCACCGCCACTGATGAGAAACTTGATTTTTCCTCCGGTTGCGGCCTGAACTTTGCTATAGACTAATGTGTGACCCAAGCGGTGGAGAGGACTCAGGGCCAGGACTTGCAAACGAGCGGTCAATCGATTGAGGGATGAGGGAGGAGTCCCATCGAGGGTTAGGCTGTCGCGAATATGTTGCGCCTGGAGATGGCGACGACTGACGTTGATGAAGAAGTTGACGAGTTTTTGTTTCTTGGCTGGCTGTTCGCGGAAGTTCTTTTGCACGCCTTCGTAGATGGATTCCCAGAGACGGGGAACGCCAATCATGATTTGGGGTTGGTGTTCTTTGAGGTCGTTTTTGAAGTAGCGGAGGCTGGTGTAGAGTTGGGCGCAGCCTTGGGAGAGGAGGTAGTATTCACAGGTGCGCTCGTACACGTGCCAACTCGGGAGGATGCTGAGGGCGCGATCGCCGGCTTGGGGAACGAAAACATGACGGAAGGCGTTAATCTGATGGAGGAGGTTGCCATGGGTCAACATGGCGCCTTTGGGACGACCGGTGGTTCCCGAGGTGTAGATGAGGGTGGCGAGGGTGTTGCGATCGCTTTTAGGGAGTTTAAAGCGGGCCGCATCTCCTAGGGCCATAAACTGATTGAAGTTGAGAATCTGCAAGGGACTGTCTTCAGGCGGGGTTTCGTCGGACAGCAAGACCACCCAAGGGATATCTTGGCTTAGACGTAACGCCTCATCGTCAGACGATTGCAACTTCTCCAGGGTGGCCAGGTTTTCTAGGACGAGTCCCCGACTTTGACTATGTTGGGCAATATAGAGGAGTTCATCGCGATCGGCTTGACTCGATCGCACCGCGTTGGCGGCCCCAGCGGCGATAATCCCTTGGTCTGCAATGAACCAGCGGGGACTATTTTCGGAAAATAGCACTACTCGCGGTGGTAGATTATCGCCTGAGTCTAGGCCCAGACTCACTAAGGCGGTGGCGAACCGTTGAATATTTTGCCAAAGGTCTCGATAGGAGAGTTTCACCGCCGGCTGATGATGGGGGTCATCGAGGGCCGTGAGGTTTCCGAAGCGATCGCTGGCGATCGACCAAATCTCCGTCAGAGAACTGACAGAGCGGTAATCCAGAGATTTTTTGAGATTCGTCTGTTCTTGAGGTGCGAGTGTGTCCGAGATTGAAGAGGTATGGGTCATAATCACAGAATTTATAGGGTGAATTTTGTTCGGTGTCTCTAAACTAACTCTCTACAGTATCTCCGGAAAATTACCTAAATTTCCTTGCCGCCTGTGACAGTCCCGACGTTGTATGACACGTGAGTCAAGAGGTGATGAAATCGACCCAGATTTGAAAGAGCCAGGCAATCATTACTTGATAGCTTTTTAAAAATTAAGCCTGAAACCTCATGAGATGGTGCAAGATGAGATAGTGCAATCTCGCCATCAGAGTTATGTTTCTCGCCCCCAATTCCGCAAATTGACGACACCCATGAGGGGTCTTACTCCTCTGACAAATTGACGGCGATCGCTTAAATTAAATAACGAAGACGGCACAGATTGACTCGGAATGAGACTGCTCATGAAATCCCTTAAATGTGGGATAAGACCCCTCACCCCTATCTTGTTTCATGCCGTCAAACTATGTTAGATA
>P_2C_Liq_1_UnCtyDRAFT_1000247_pt1 | contig 23169 bp, 21 predicted proteins | sample Pon2CUnioCityCA_2_FD_10234 | JGI IMG/M metagenome (IMG submission 10234) | reverse complement strand
AAGGTGCCAACCGCCGCTTACCAATCTTTTCAAAAGCACCGCATTGAAGAGGGCTATAAATTTTTAGAAAGCTTAAAGCCACCTTATGTTTTAAAAGCAGATGGTTTGGCAGCAGGAAAGGGTGTGTTGATTATTAAAGACTTAGAAGAAGCGAAGTTGGCGCTAAGGAGCATGTTGGTTGAAGAGCAATTTGGCTCAGCCAGTCAAAATGTGGTGATTGAAGAGTTCCTTGATGGAATTGAGATGTCTGTTTTTGTGCTAACCGATGGGGAGTCGTATAAAATTTTACCTGAAGCAAAAGATTACAAACGAATTGGAGAGGCGGACACAGGCTTAAATACTGGTGGAATGGGAGCGGTTTCACCCGTTCCATTCGCCGACCAATCGCTTTTAGATAAGATCGAACAGAAAATAGTGAAGCCGAGTGTTGCTGGTATAAAGGAACGGGGCTTTGACTATAAAGGCTTTTTGTTTATTGGTTTAATGATTGTAGAGCATGAGCCTTATGTGATTGAATACAATGTAAGAATGGGTGATCCTGAAACAGAAGTAGTGATGCCACGGGTCAAGTCAGATTTACTCAGTCATTTAATAGCTGCAGCTAATGGTCGATTAGACTCCGAAAAGCTTGAAATAGATAAGGAGGCAGCCACTACGGTCATGTTAGTATCAGGAGGCTACCCTGAGGCCTATGAAAAGGGCAAAGTAATTAAGGGCTTAGACGAAGTAGCAGACGCCACTATTTTTCACGCAGGGACAAAAAACGAAGGAGAAGAAGTTATAACCAATGGGGGCAGGGTTCTAGCCGTAACAGCAAGAGGAGAAAATTATAAAGCCGCTTTAGAAAAAAGCTACAGGAATGTCAACCGAATTTTATTCGATCAAAAGTATTTTAGGAAAGACATTGGGTTTGATCTGATGGATGCTGAGTGATCTTACTCTACACCGCCGCTTTGCTTTGCTTTGGCTTTGTATTTTTTCAGTTGACCTAACCAGAAAACAATACCTCCAAAAATTACTGCTGAAAATAAAGCATTTGGCAAATTGCCTAGTGGTGGTAAAATTTCAAAGGTCCATGCTAATAGATCACCTAAACCGTAAATTATTTCGTTCCAACTCATTTGTGTAAATCTTTCTGCAAAAATATCAAATATCCACCTGTAAATGCAGTTCCCTTTCAATTTTTAGCTTTAACAATCTTAAGTTTAGCATGATTTACATTCTGTTAGGATGAAAAAGAGCAAATTAGTTTCAATTTTAGAGTTATCAAGCATTGCGCTCTCGCTTTTTGTGATTGTCTTTAACTTTTTGCAGCTGGATGCCTTTGAGGCTAGCAATTCAAGTAGTTTGCTCTCCCTGTTTTCTCTTACTGATCAGGCTTTTTTAAGAAGTCTACCAATTCTGTTTTTTTTGTTAGCAGTCTACTTGTTTTCATTTTTATTGCAGCAGGCTAAACTGCCTGAACATCAAGCTATCTCTTTTTGGGTTTATCCGCTATTAGGATTATCTCTTGCCTATTGTCCTTTTAAAGAGATTGAATCAAGCATTGCCTTACTCTTGATCGTTTTTTCGCTCTTTTATTTATTTCAACTGCACCTTCAACAGCAAGTAAAAAAGCCTTTATTTACTTCTGCTCTCCTTATTTCCTCAGCTAGCCTGCTCTACGCTCCGCTGATTTGGTTTTTTCCGCTACCAATTTTAAGTCTTCTCTGGATTAGGCCCTTTAAGCTTAAAGAGCATTTATTAGTTTTGGTAGCTTACAGTCTGCCCTTCTTTTATTTTTATGGCATCAGCTATTTAGTTGATTCGAAAATACCCTCTATTGACTTTGCCTTTAGTCCTGCTTGGGACTTGGTTTTTACCATAAGTACTCCCCAATTAATTGGTATTTTATTTACCTTATTGTTGGGTCTTCTTGCCTTTCTTAGAACCACTCAGTTAAGCGCGAACTTAGTGGTTAGAGAACGAGCTCAATTGAGAATCTTGTTTATTTTCTATGGTTTGGCCATGCTACATTTTGCCTTTACGGCTTCTCAACCGTTAGCTATGGGAATTATTGTTTTGTGCTCAGCTGCCTTTTATATTTGGCTTTTCAAACAGTTCCAAAAGCAATGGGTCCTTTTGGCATTGATCCTCTTCCTCCAGCTTTATAATTTGCTCGCATTGCTTGATGTCTTTTCAGCTTTTGGTTAACCATTAGCGTCTTGAAATAATTAAATTTGCCACCTAAAACATATTCAAATGAAGTTTGGTGTAATTACTTTTCCGGGGTCTAACTGTGACCAAGATATGATCTACGTGCTCGAAACCATTATGGGTTATGAGGTAGAGCGTTTGTGGCATAAAGACCATAGTTTGAAGGGAGCCGACTTCATTGTTTTGCCTGGCGGTTTCTCTTATGGGGATTATCTAAGGTCTGGAGCAATCGCCAACTATTCTCCAATCATGAAAGAAGTAGTAGAGCATGCTAAAAAGGGTGGATATGTTTTGGGAATTTGCAATGGCTTTCAAATACTTTGTGAGTCAAAGCTCTTACCGGGCACTTTACTGCACAACAACCATCAAAAATTTGTTTGCAAGAATATTTTTATGAAGGCTAATAACAACACTTCCGCCATTAATGCAGAAGTGCCTACTGACCAAGCGTTAAAAATACCGATTGCTCATGCTGAAGGCCGCTACTTTGCTACCGAAGAAATGCTAAATGAGATGAATGAAAAGGGGCAAATCATTTACCGTTATTGCAATGAAGAAGGAGAAGTTACTCCCGAGGCAAACCCTAACGGTTCGTTGGAGAATATTGCCGGAGTATGCAATGCGGAAAAGAACGTTTTTGGCATGATGCCTCACCCTGAAAGAGCTGCTGATCCTGAGCTAGGCAATACAGATGGCCTGAAGATTTTTAAGAGTATGGTACAGCAAGTAGTTAGTGCTTAGCGATATAAATTCATCTCCTCCAAATACTTTGCCACTTCTTTTGGCATATAATGGCTCACTTTTTTGCCTTCTGCTATCGCTTTACGAATAAATGAAGAGGAAATCTTCATTACCGGAGCTTCTACATAATTTACTTTGTAGTGTTGCCGAAGTTCACCTCCCTCATTCGAGTCGAGTCTTGGGTAAACATATAAATCATGGTTTTTCAAAATGACCTCGTGGTTCTTCCACTTATGAAAGTGATTGAGGTTGTCAGCTCCCATGATGAGCGCAAAATCGTGATCGGTAAACTTTTCTTTTAAATAAACTAAAGTATCAACCGTGTAATTGGGTTGGGGTAAACCAAATTCAATGTCTGAAGCTTTTAGTCGGTTGTCTTCACCAATAGCAAGTTGCATCAAGTGCAGGCGGTCATAGTCCTTTAGCATTGACTCCTTTTGCTTGAAAGGATTTTGTGGGGTAACCACCATCCAAATTTGATCCAAGTCAGTAAATTCAACCATGTAATTGGCTATGACCATGTGCCCTACATGTACTGGATTATAAGTGCCAAAAAACAAGCCTACTTTCATTTTACCGCTTTTGCATAAAGGATTTAACCACTTGCTCCGCTTCTTGTTTAGCCTTGCTTAAATGGTCATTTAAGATAATATGGTCAAATTGATCTGCAACTAGTAATTCTTCTTTTGCTTTTTCTAGTCTTTTTTCAATTCGATCTTCTTCATCGGTTCCCCTTCCTCTCAGTCTCTTTTCAAGCGTAGGCAGGTCTGGTGGCATCACAAAAATGGCCAATGCCTGTTCGTTGAAGTATTTTTTTAGATTCAAACCACCTACAACATCCACATCGAAGATCACCGTTTTACCAGCTTTCCAAATACGATCTATTTCAGCTTTTAAAGTACCATAAAAATGATCTTGATAGACTTCTTCCCATTCTACAAAAGCATCTGCTTGAATGCGTTTTTTAAACTCCTCTATACTCAAAAAATAGTAATCTTTCCCATCTTTCTCTTCACCTCGCGGAGCTCTTGTACAAGCTGATATGGAAAAAGCTAAACCCAGCTCTTGACTTAACAAGTGTTTCACTAAAGTGGTCTTGCCTGAGCCTGAAGGAGCCGAAAAAATGATTGCTTTTCCGTCTACCATACGTTTAATACTTGTTCTTTGATTTTTTCTAAGGCATCTTTCATTTGCACCACTAATCGCTGCATTTCTGCATGATTCGCTTTTGAGCCTAGGGTGTTGATCTCTCTGCCAATTTCTTGTCCGATAAAGCCTAGTTTGCGGCCTTGGCCTGCTTTACCTTGAAGCACTTCAGTGAAGTAATTGCAGTGGGCTTTAAGACGCACTTTTTCTTCTGAAATGTCATATTTTTCAAGGTAATAGATCAGCTCTTGCTCAAAGCGATCTTGGTCGATCTTTTCTTTTTGTTCTGCCTCTTCTAGGTTCTTCTTGATCCGTTCTTTTACAATTTCAATTCTTTCTGGCTCATATTGCAAAGCCTCATCGAGCAGCCTTAAAATTTGTTGAATATGCTGGCTTAGATCCGCACTTAGGCTTTCACCTTCTTTAAGTCGAAAATTCACCAACTCTTCTATGGCTTGATCTAAACAAGTACTAACTTTTTCCCAATCTTCTTCAGATAAAGTGGACTCTGTTGCTTCAATTACCTCAGGTAGTTTACTAACCATAGCGAGTAGATCTGATTCAGGCTCATCGAGCTCTTCGCCAAGATTTTTAAGATCATGGTAATAACGTTTGAATACTTCTTCGTTGATCTTGTAAGCCGTAGCACCCTCTTTTTGATCAATGCTGAGTTGCATCTCAATTTTACCTCTACCTAAGCTATCGCTCACGGTTTTTCTAAAGTGCAACTCTTTGTCTCTAAAGTCGTTTGGCAATTTAAGGTAAACATCAGAATGTTTGCTGTTTAACGATTTGATCTGAATGGTGATTTTTTGTTCTGATAGTTCTTTCTCGGCCTTTCCAAAGCCAGTCATTGATTGTAGCATACCTTAAATTTGAGCGGTAAAATTAGTCATTTGCCTTTGGTCTAGTCTTTCTGATACTCACCAAGTAAACACCGCTAAAGATAAAAATTGCAGAAACGATTTTGACAAGGTCAAGGGAGTCTTGTTGATATAGGAGGGCTACAATGGTGGCAATAAGCGGTTGTGAATAGATGTAGGTGCTAACCACCGAGGGGTTTAGTTGCTTAAGTCCGTAAATGTTAAATAGATAGGCTAAAAAAGTGGTACAAACTACTACAAATAGAAAAGCAGCCCAGATACTTGCTGAAAAGCTTTGCCATTCAATGGTTTGAAACTGATTGAAGCCAAAAGGAAAGACGATCATAAAACCAAAAAGAAAAACCCATTTAATCACGGTAGTTGCCTCATAACGTTGCATCAAGGGTTTTACCAGAACAAGGTAAATAGCGTACGAACTAGCATTTAGAAAGATAAATAGGTCGCCCATAAAACTGGACGAATCGATACTAAGCTCATTGCCGTGTAAGATCAAGCCAACAGCCCCGGCAAGACCTAAAAAAATTCCTCCAACTTTTACAGAAGTGATACGCTCCTTTAATATGATTGATGACATGATCAAAACCAAGATTGGATTGGAGGTCATGATGATAGCCGCATTAATCGGACTTGTAAGATTTAAGCCGTAGAAAAACATTAATTGATTCCCTGCTACCCCAAATAGTCCGCAGACAAATAGTTTTAATAAATCTTTCGATGCCACTTTCTCTTTTTTAGCAAAAAGAGCAAAAAACCAAAATAGCCCAAGTGCACCTAGCACGCGGCAGAAAATAAAACCGAAAGGTGAAATATAATCAGGCATCAGCTCTTTTGCCACAGAGTAGTTGATGCCGTAGATGATATTAGCCCCGAGCAGAGCTAGGTGAGCCAAGAATAACTTACTTGCTTTCAAGAATTAAAGTGTTGCTTAAGTTGCTCTACAGTTTTTTTGGAAGAACCAATGAAGATCTGTTCTTGATCCACAATAACTGGACGTTTTAAAAAGGTATACTCTTCCAGAATTAAGTCACGGTAATCTGTTTCACTTAGCTTTTTGTCTTTTAGTCCCATGCTTTTATACTTCATCGCTCTTCTACTAAAAAGTGCTTCGTAGCTGCCCGAAAGCGCTTGCATTGCTTCTAAGTCTTCAGGGCTAATTTTATTAGTTTTGATGTCTTGAAGTTTTACAGAGGAAGGTAGGTTAACTTCTTCAAGAATGCGTTTGCAAGTAGAACAAGTAGAAAGGTAAAATGCTTTTTTCATAGTAAGTAATATTTATTAGCACGCAAAAGTAGCAGAGATCAAGGGTCGAATGTCAAAAACTCCCAAAGCACTTAAACTTTTTTCTCCTGGTAGAATAGCCATTACAATCGTAATTGGACTGTCTGTTGCCTCCTATCTTCTTATTAAAGACTTTGATCGTGAAGCTTTTGCTAATCTCCAATGGTCATGGCAATCATCATTATGGCTTTTTGTTGCAGTTTTAATGATGGCAACTCGTGATTTGGCTTATATGTACCGCATTCGAGTGTTAACAGATTACCAGATCAATTGGCGCAATAGTTTTGATACCATTATGCTTTGGGAATTCGCTTCTGCCATTAGCCCTTCCATTGTTGGAGGTTCAGGAGTGGCCATCTACATTGTAAACAAAGAAGGGGTTAAAATTGGCCGAAGCACAGCAGTGGTTATGACTTCTGCACTACTTGATGAGTTGTTTTACATCATTACTGTGCCGGTTGTTGTGCTAATTGTGGGTTATACGAGCATATTTGATATAGATTTACCTACCGAAGCGCTGCAAGGTGCATTGGGGAAATATGGCTTACAAGGTGTTTTTGTAGCAGGTTACTTATTTATTGTGCTGCTTACTTCTGCCATTACCTTTGCTATCTTTTTTAAGCCTAGAACTTTTAAATGGATCTTACTGCAAGTCTTTCGCCTTCCATTTTTAAGAAAGTGGAGACATGATGCAGGCGCTACAGGCGATGACATTATGATTACTTCAAAAGAACTCAAAGGGAAGCCTTTCGTTTTTTGGTTTCGGGCCTTTGGTGCTACTTTTCTTTCTTGGACGGCTCGCTTTTGGGTAGTTAATTTCTTGATCATGGCCTTTGTAAGTCTAAATGTACACGAGCACCTTATGGTCTATGCCCGCCAGCTTGTAATGTGGGTTATTATGTTGATCAGTCCAACACCAGGTAGCTCAGGGGTGGCAGAACTTGCTTTTTCAAGTTTTTTGGCGGCCTTTATTCCTTTGGGTTTTACCGGAGCTTTGGTGGCATTATGGCGTTTGGTGAGTTATTATCCCTATTTATTTATTGGTGCGGTGATCTTACCAAAATGGATTAGGCGAACCCACATCTCTAAAGACGAATAGACCTCTTTTTTGCTTTGCTTAATTTAGAGCGCCTAACGAAAGAGGAATAATATTTTGGAAAAAGAACAAGGCTTTGGGACCAAAGCTATTCACGCAGGGCAGGCCGCCGATCCGGCAACTTCAGCTATTATGACACCCATTTATCAAACCAGTACTTACGTGCATGAATATCCAGGCAAGCATAAAGGCTATGAGTACTCACGTTCAGAAAATCCTACACGGCTAGCCTTAGAACAAAATATTGCGGCTCTTGAATGTGCTGAAAAAGCGCTTTGTTTTTCAAGTGGAATGGCTGCGGTAGATTCAGTTTTAAAGCTATTAGAACCAGGTGATGAGGTAATTGCTTCAGCCGATTTGTATGGAGGAACTTATCGGCTGTTTAAACAGCAATATGAGCGCTATAAGATCAGCTTTAAATTTGTTGACCTTTCTGATGTTGACCTGCTTAGATCCGCTATTAGCAAACAAACCAAGCTGATTTGGATTGAAACACCTTCCAATCCCTTGCTTAAAATCTCAGACATAGCTGCTATCGCTGACCTTGTAAATTCGCGCAACATATTGTTGGCGGCAGACAATACTTTTGCTTCTCCCTATCTACAGAATCCATTAGTAGAGGGAGCAGATATTGTGATGCATTCAGTAAGCAAATACCTAGGAGGACACTCTGATGTGATTATGGGTGCTTTAGCCACCAAAAGTGAATCGTTGGCAAAGCAACTCTATTCTATTCAAAACAACAGTGGAGCTATCCCCGGACCACAAGATTGTTATTTGGTTTTACGTGGAATCAAGACCTTGCACCTAAGAATGGAAAGACACTGCGCTAATGCTGAAAGTATCGCTAAGTTTCTCAAACAACACCCACAGGTTGAGGCAGTCTATTGGCCTGGTTTTGTGGAAGATGATGGGCATGAGATTGCTAAAAGACAAATGCGTGCTTTCGGTGGAATGGTATCTTTTCAACTAAGAAATGCCTCTCAAAAGGAAACATTCGACTTTATGTCTAAGCTCAGGCTTTTTACCATCGCTCAGTCTCTAGGTGGCGTAGAGTCTCTTTGTGCACACCCTGCTAGCATGTCTCACGCCTCAGTGCCTAAAGAAGAACGTGAGCGTCAAGGAATAAAGGACCAACTGATTCGCCTGAGTGTTGGAGTTGAAGATATTGATGACTTAATTCAAGACCTAGAACAAGCGTTCTAAATAAAGCTAGAAATAAAAATGAAGCAAGTATATATAACGGGAGCGAGCAAAGGCCTGGGTAAAGCCTTGGCTCAAGCCTATTTGGAAAATGGAGACGTCGTGCATGGGCTTAGTCGAACTAACTCTATAGAGTCACCGGGCTACACTCATCATGAAATTGATTTGACTGAAATCTCGACTTGCGAACAATTTACCTTCGATCTACATCCAGATGCTGTGGCCTACATATTGATTAATAATGCAGGGACTTTAGGCGAGGTAAAGCATATTGGCTCATGGACAGCCAAAGAGATGCAGTCAGTTTTTGAGCTTAATGTAATGGCCCCGATTTTATTAACCCAACAGTTTTTCAAAGCCAAATCGGATCAAACCAAAATGAAGTATGTTTTGCACATTGGTTCCGGTGCAGGAGAAAAACCTACTGACGGTTGGATGCAATATTGCGCTTCCAAATCTGCTTTGCACATGGCTTCTCGTGTTATGGAAGAGGAGCTGAAGCTCGCTAATGCGAATAACTTTGTGCAAAGGGTTATATCACCAGGCGTTATTGACACCCCAATGCAAGCTGAGATCAGAAAAGCAGACGAGCAACACTTTAGCCATTTAGAACGTTTTAAAGGATACAAAGAGACAAATAGCTTAAAGCAAGCGGATCAAACAGCGCATAAAATAATCCGTAACTTTAGCAAATTATTTGCTTCAACTGAAGTAATACAAGAATTAAGAAACTATTAATAGACTATGAGAAGATTATTTACACTTATATTATCAATTTTCACGGTAAGTGCTTTTGCTCAAGCAGAAAAGTGGTGTGCCACTGATGCAGAATTACAAAAGTTCCATCAAGCTAATCCTCAGCTGGAAGCTGAATATCAGAGAGAGATGATAGAGTTTGCAAAATCCTACAAGCAAACTCCAGATGGTAATAAGAACAATACTACCTATGTGATTCCGGTAGTTGTGCATGTGATTCATTACAATGGCCAAGGCAATATTTCAAAAGCTCAAATTGATGATGGTATAAGAATAATCAACGAAGACTTTCAAAAACTAAATTCTGATACTTCTGGTGTTCGGCAAATTTTTAGAAACTTGATTGAAGATGTTGATATTGAATTTCGTTTGGCACGCATTGACCCTGCAGGGAATTGCACTGAGGGTGTAACCCGAACGAATTCAGATTTAACGTTCAATAAAAGAAATGAGCCAAAATCTTTAATTGGCTGGGATCCTTTTAGCTATTTGAATGTTTGGATCGTAAATTCAATTAGAAGTGGAGGAGGTGGTGGAAACATTTTAGGTTTTGCCCAATTCCCTCCTCCTTCCTCAGGTTTGGCTAGTACTTATGGATTAGTAGTTCGTGCAGACGAGTGGGGCAGCATTGAAGCAGCTTCTGGTACAGATGGTAGAACAGTAACCCATGAAATAGGACACTGTTTAAACCTATATCACCCATTCCAAAGCGGATGTGGTTCTTTTTGTCAGGCGTCAGGTGATTTTGTTTGTGACACGCCACCGCAATTTGATGACAACAATAATTCTTGTAATTTTTCAATAAACAGTTGCTTTAATGATGCTTCCGGTGGTATAGGATCCAACAACAACCCGTATACATCAAACGTACCAGATATGCTAGAGAATTACATGGGGTACGGTTTGTCTTGTTTAGCGATGTTTACTCCTGTTCAGAAAAATAGAATGTATGCGGCAATCAACGCATACACCAAATTATCAAGTTTGGTAGATACCGTAAACCTGAGACAAACAGGAACAAATGACGGTTACGTAGCACCTGATTGCACTCCTATTGCAGAGGTGTTAGACTTTGATAAGTTTGTTTGCGCAGGAGGCTCTGTTACATTCTCGGAAAACAGTTATGGCGGTCCTATCAATACATACAGTTGGTCATTTCCAGGAGGAACACCATCTACCTCTTCTCAAGCTAATCCAACAATAACTTACAACACAGCAGGCGAATATGATGTTACCTTAAGGGTAAGTAATGCTTCTGGCGTAGATAGCATTGTTTTAACTAATTATGTGCATGTAAGTGCTAATACGGCAATGTATGGAGGTTTTAACTATACCGAAAGTTTTGAAAATGCGACTACCTTCAATAACGAATGGGAGATTGTAAGTCCTTCAGGGAACCCAACTTGGCAACGTGCCACTTTCGCCTCTACTACGGGTTCTGCTAGTGTATGGATTAATAATTTAAATAACAGTTACATTAGTGGGGTAGACCAGTTGATTTCACCGACTATTGATATGTCAATTGTGGGGAACCCTTCAATTAGCATGGAGGTTGCTTACCGCAGAAAAGTTTCAAACAGCAGCGATCAGTTGAGATTAAAAGCGTCTGTTGATTGCGGAGAGAGTTGGTTAACATTAATCACCTTGCCTGCGAGCTTCCTTGCTGTTTCTGGCAGTCCAACGCAAACTTCAAACTTTGTGCCTACCTCCGCAGGGCAATGGAGAACCATTAANCTGCCCGGAGCCGTAATGCCAAATGTGGTAAAGAATAGCTCTAATGTTAAGTTCATGTTTGAATTGATCAATGGAAACGGGAATAATCTTTTCATTGATGACTTCTCCATTAATGGAACCTTGGTAGGTGAGGAGGAGTTGTCAGCTAATGAAGAAGCAGAAATGTTTGTTTTTCCGAACCCTGCTTCTAATACGACCACACTCAAATTGTATAGCAATGAAAGCTTAGAGCAAGTTGAACTGAGTCTGTTCAACGTCCTAGGTAAAGAGGTTAAAAAACTATATCAAGGTAATATGAGCCCTGACCAGTATCAATTTGAAATTGATCTTTCTGAATTACCAAAAGGGATGTACTTTATAAATTTACGTTCTAATAAGGGTATAAGAACACAACGATTGGTAGTGCAGTAAGCTCCTCGATCTAAATAATTATAGAAAGCCTCGCATCAGCGGGGTTTTTTATTGAAACTTATTTTTGAGCATAAATTCTATTGAATAATAAGGGCTCTAGCCTGACTGATCTCTCTTGAGATCAGGTTCAATAGAGAGTCTTGGCCAATGCCATTAGCTGCAGGGTCAATTTTGAGACTTTTCATTCCTGAATTTAAAGAATCTATTGAATCAACCTCTACAGTTTTTATATTGGCATAAGCCTCTTCTATTGTTACGAGGTGTTGCTGTAGTTGATCAACTAGTTCATTTGACTCCTCAACCTTAGTTAGAAGTTCATGTAAATAAGTAATAGCGTTTTTCTGGCTCACTACTATTTCATCTATTCCATTTGTTTGTTTTTCTTTAGTTGCCATATTTGAACCTAAATACATGCCTTCAAGCCATCCCCCAATCAAAACATAGGTTGATATGTCTGTGCGATTCATTTCTTTTAAGTGAGCATCATTTGACAAGAAAAAGTCGCTAATTACTTGTAGTAGCGTGTCTCGATTATTTGGGCTTTTCTCGATTCTACTTACAAATCCTTGTTGAAAGGTTTGTCCCATCCCTATTTCATCTGCCAATAACTGACAAGCAGTATAATACTCTATGGCGTCTTCATGTCTGGCAAACAGTCCTGCGTAGCTTAGATCTGCCCCATAAACTCCTAGATTAAGGGCCTTTTCATGGGGTAGTGTGTACCTGATGCGTTTATTGGTCTTGTGTAAGGCTTCTTTCTCATACTTTACTCCTTCGCTTTTAAATAAAGCGCTCAGCTCTAATGGCGACGGTAGAGCAAAGAAGATTTTTTTGATTTTTTCAGCCTTTGCTTTCTGATCTTCCTGATTATATTCGATCTTAGCTGATTTTACCTCTTTTTGAGGCTCAGCAGAACAACTCCAAAGTACTATTGCAAATAATGATATAAAAAGGTTTGGTAGGTATTTCATGTTGAGTGGTTTAGTGAGCTTCAAGCCAATTGGTTGCATAGTCTATTTCTACGGTTAGGGGTACTTTTAGTTTCACTGCTCCTTCCATCTCAGTTTTAACTAACTTTTTAAGGTCGTCTATTTCGTTTTGGTGGACATCAAAAACTAATTCATCATGCACTTGTAAAAGCAGTTTTGACTGAAGTTCTGCTTCTTCCATCTTCTTATAAATGTTGATCATGGCAACTTTAATGATGTCTGCTGCAGAACCTTGTATAGGTGCGTTAATGGCGTTTCGCTCAGCGTAACCTCTAACCACTGCATTTTTAGCATTAATATCCGGTAAATAGCGCCTTCTTTTCATAATGGTCTCTACATAGCCTTTTCTCTTTGCCTTGTCAATACTGTCATCCATGTAAGACTTGATCTTAGGGTACTTTTCAAAGTAGCTATCTATAATTTCCTTAGCTTCTTTTCTTGGAATGTCGAGTCGTTGGGAAAGGCCATAGGCAGATATGCCGTAAATAATACCAAAGTTCACCATTTTGGCCTTGCTTCTCATCTCACGATCTACCTGATCTATTTCGACCTCAAATACTTTCGCTGCCGTTGCTGAGTGAATATCTGTTCCATCTTTAAAGGCTTGCACCATGCTCTCATCATCGCTTAGTGCTGCAATAATTCGTAACTCAATTTGAGAATAATCTGCTGCCATTAGTTTGAAATGCTCATCTTTAGGTACAAATGCTTCTCTAATTTTCCGGCCTTTCTCAGTTCTGATAGGGATGTTTTGCAAGTTAGGGTTATTGGAACTCAAACGTCCTGTTGCGGCCACTGTTTGCATGTAGTTGGTGTGAATCCTTTGTGTATTTGGATTGATCAATTCAGGCAAGGCATCAACGTAGGTGGATTTTAGTTTCTTTAAGGAACGGTATTCTAGAACGAGTGGTACGATTTCGTGCTTGTCTTTTACTTTATTAAGGGTTTCTTCTGAAGTTGAGTATTGACCTGTTCTCGTTTTTTTAGCTTTCGGGGTGATCTCTAAAACCTCAAAAAGAATATCTCCTAGCTGTTTAGGTGAGTCTACGTTAAACTCAGTGCCTGCAAGTTCAAGGATTTTCTTTTCTTTTTTCTCAATGTCTTTTCCCAGCTCTACCGAAAAGTCTTTGAGTGTTTTCTGATCCAGTTTGATCCCTTCAAGCTCCATTGCTGCAAGTACTTTGATCAGGGGCATTTCGATTTCATCAAATAAGTCTCTTACTTGGTTTTTGTCGAGTTCCTTTTCAAAAAGAAGCTTCAATTGTAAAGTTATGTCTGCATCTTCAGCAGCGTATTCAACTACCTTTTCAGGCTCAATGTCTTCCATGTTCCCCTGATTCTTCCCTTTTTTACCAATCAATTCTTCAATTGGTATGGGTTTGTAGTTCAGGTAGTTTTCAGCCAAGACATCCATTTTATGTTTTTGGTCAGGCTGAAGTAAGTAATGCGCAACCATGGTGTCAAAGAACTTGGCATGGATCTCAATTCCATTTTTCTTTAAGATGGCGAGGTCGTATTTGAGGTTGTGTGCTATTACCTCTTTATCCTGATTAGCAAAAAGTGGTTTGACTTTCTCTAAGGCTAGTTCTCTGTTTTCTTCTGTAAGGGCTAAGTAGTAGGCTTCTCTTGGTTTAATGCTAAATGCAATTCCCAAAAGATTGGCATCAATGGGGTTTAAACTAGTCGTTTCCGTATCAAAACAAAAAGAAGAACTTTTTTCTAATTTCTTGACCAATTCGATGATCTCTTCTTCTGAGCTTATGAGTTGGTAATTATGTTGAGTATTTTCAATTGTTTTTAAATCTACGATGTTGTCTTCTTTAGTCTCTTCCTCTTCAGCCGTAGCAGATGAAAAAAGATCCATTTGGCTATTTTGCTCCTTGGTAATGGTCACCTCTTCACCGAGAATTCTCTTGCTCAAGGTCCTAAACTCAACTTCTGCAAACACTTTTTCTAAGACNTCTTTATCCATTGGGTCTTTTTGAAGGTTTTTCGGCTCAAACTCAACTGGAGCATCAGTTAAGATGGTAGCGAGTTTCTTAGAAAGCAAGGCCTGCTCTTTATTGCCGGCCACCTTTTCTTTCATCTTTCCCTTTAGATCATCGGTGTGTTCCAATAAGCCCTCAATGCTGCCATACTGTTTTAAGAATTTTTTAGCTGTTTTGTCACCTACTCCGGGAATACCAGGAATATTGTCTACAGCGTCTCCCCGCATGCCAAGGTAATCAATGACTTGTAAAGTATCTTCTATCTCAAACTTCTCGCAAACTTCGTCAATACCCCAAACTTCAGCTTTGTTACCCATTCTGGAGGGCTTATACATCAGAATTTGTTCGCTTACCAATTGCGCAAAGTCCTTATCTGGTGTCATCATGTAAGTAACATAACCTTCGGCTTCTGCTTTTTTAGCTAGCGTTCCAATTACGTCATCGGCTTCGTAGCCATCTGCATAGAGAATAGGAATGTTAAAACCTTCGATGATCTTTTTAATGTAAGGAATGGCGCTTCGAATATCATCAGGCATTGCTTCCCGATTCGCTTTATACTCTGCATATTCAATGTGTCTTTGCGTGGGCTTGTCCGTATCAAATACTACTGCAATATGTGTTGGATGATGTGTGCTTAAAACCTCGTATAGAGTGGAGGTAAAGCCATAAATTGCGGAGGTATTCAAACCTTTGGAATTGACCATTTGATTTTGACCTAAGGCAAAATAAGCTCTATAGATCAGGGCGTAGGCGTCAAGCAGCCACAGTGTGTTTTTCTCTTCAGACATGCAAAAGGGTATTCGATTTAGGCGCCTCAAGTTAACTAAAATCAAAGAAGTCTGGGCCTAATTTCTTTACTTATTCGGCTTCTTTTAATACTGTTGCAAGAACTGTTTCTCCAACTGCTTCTAAGGTAGCTTTGTCGATCACTTCCAAATCATCATCGTGGGTATGCCAATGAGGGGCAAAAGCTCTGGTGCTGGGGTCGTATTGAATGATGTCGATGCTTGGGATCTTTGCAATTTTATTGACATAAAGGTGGTCGTCTTCTCCTACATGAGTAGTTTCTTGGAAAACAAAATGGTTACCATGACCAAGTAATTTAGCTATTCCCCAAACATGATCTACCACTTGAGGGGCATAATACATACTAATGGCTTCTTTCGTGAATGCAGCATCTTTTGCACCTACCATATCAAGCAGAATCCCATAATTCGCTGAATAGTTTGATTTGTGCGGGTTTTTCGCCCAATACTGACTACCTAAGCACCACGTGCCACTTTGCCTTTTTTGCATACTATTCGAGGGCTGTCCATAGTCCTCAGCATCAAAGAAAATAATATCTACTCCTACCTCTGGTTTAAGGGTGTCGAGCTGTCTTGCAATTTCTAACAGCACAGCAACGCCGCTTGCCCCATCGTTTGCTCCGGGTATCGGCTTGGCTTTATCTTTTGTGTCATGATCTGCAAAAGGCCTGGTGTCCCAGTGGGCAAAAAGTAAGATCCTGTTGTTGAGTTCAGGTCTGTATTCACCTATTATGTTAATCATGTTTAAGCCTTCCCCATTAAAAGCGGTTACCACTGCTTCTTGACGACTTACTTCAAAGCTGAATTGGCTGAGCTTATTGCTTAAGTAATCTGCGGTTTTTCGATGCGCTTCTGTATTTGGAACACGCGGTCCAAAATCAAGTTGCTTCTCAATGAAAGCATAAGCTGAATCCTCATTGAAAGGTGGCCTTTCAACCGTAAAAGCTGCTTTTTTCGTGCTTTGATTCGCTTTTTTCGTAGCTTTCTTTTGTGGTTCAGATTCGCAAGCAACAAGCAAAGCAAAGCCTAATATGACAAGCAGGTTAGTTTTCATAATACCACTCCGCCCCGTCTTTACCGTCTTTTACCTTAATTTTTAGCTTTTGAAGGCGATCCCTTATTTGGTCTGCCGTTTCGTAATCTTTTTGTGCTTTTGCCGCTGTTCTAAATTCAAGGATCATTTGCATGAGTTCATCTACTTGCTCCTGATCTCCGGCTTCTCCTGCCTCCTCATTTGAAAGACCTAGAATGTCATAGTAGAAGAGGTGAAAAAGCTCTTTGAATCGCGCTAAATCATTGGCGCTTAAGCTTTCTTTGCCAGATTCAATTGCACTGATCCACTTGGCTCCCTCAAAAAGCTGTGCTATGGCTATTGGCGAATTGAAGTCGTCATCCATAGCTTGATATAGCTCTTTCTCAAATTCTGTAATCTTTAAACTAGACTGATCGGCTGCTTTGAGATGGTCCAACCGATCTACAGCTTTGCTTAGGCGTTGAAGTCCTTTAGCAGCAGCATTAAGTGCCTCGTTAGAAAAATCTAAGGTGCTGCGGTAATGCGACTGCAATATGAAGAATCGCACTGTCATCGGGGAGTAAGCTCTTTCTAGCTGAAAGTTATCTCCGCTAAATAGCTCATGACAAAAAATACCATTACCCAATGATTTACCCATTTTTTGTCCGTTAATGGTCACCATATTATTGTGTAACCAATAATTAGCAAAGGCTTTGTTTGAGTGAGCCTCAGCTTGCGCAATTTCACATTCGTGATGCGGAAAGGCATTTTCCAAGCCACCTCCATGGATATCGAAATTGTCTCCCAAATATTTTTGACTCATTACGGTGCACTCTATATGCCAACCGGGATATCCTTTTCCCCAAGGGCTATTCCATTGCATTAAGTGAGTGGGCTCCGCCTTTTTCCACAATGCAAAGTCAATTGAGTTCTTTTTCTCAGACTGCCCTGCGAGTGTCCGGTTAGCTGCACCTTCCATCATTTCTTCAATCGAGCGCCCTGATAGTTTTCCGTAGTCATGATTTTCGTCATATTTAGCCACATCAAAATATACAGAGCCATTGACTTCGTAGGCGTAGCCTTTTTCAATTAAGCTTTCAATAATTTCAATTTGTTCTGGAATATGTCCTGAAGGTCGCGGATAAATGTCTGCTCTTTTTACATTTAGAGCATCCATGTCCCTGAAGTAGTTGTACATATACTTTTCTACCACTGCCATGGGATCTACTTTTTCCAAACGGGATTGTTTAGCGATTTTATCATCACCCTCATCTGCGTCATCTGTTAAATGCCCCACATCAGTTATGTTTTGCACATACTTTACCTTTGGAAAACGATGTAAAAGATAACGGTAGATCAAATCAAAGGATACATACGATTTCGCATGACCTAAGTGGGCATCACCATAAACTGTTGGCCCACAAACGTACATTCCAATTGCCTCAGGGTCAATTGGTTTGAATGTTTCTTTTTTCCGGCTTAACGTATTGTAAACACTAAGTTTAGATTCCATGGATTCGGCGCCTTAAATTTCAAGCACAAAGAAAAGCATTTTAAGAGAGAGGAAGGAGTAAAGCAGACTATCTAGTTTTCTTCAATTACACCATTACCGATGTACTTACCATTCTTGAAGATCATAATTTGCTGAAGGATCCCATCTTCATTGTAGATGTAATTTTTGCCATCCATTAAACGGTAGTTTTCAAAAGTGCCATCTTTGGCAATTTGCTTGTTTCTGTTGTATAACTTGGCATATCCTGTTCCATTAAACCCACCAATGTTGGGCTTTTCAGCTGCCTTTTCAGCTTCAACCTTCATTTCTTTTCCCTTATCCATTTGCTTTTTTAAGGGGTCTTTTTGTGGGCTTTTTGGTGCATAGGTTTTGTATGAGCTTTGATCCATAACCCCATCATTGAAATATTTCACTTCCATGATGTCACCATTTTCGTAATACATTTTTAGTTCTCCACTTTCTTGTCCTCCTTGCCAGTTTCCTTCTAACTGCAATTGGCCGTTTGGGTAGTAATACTTTTGTTCTCCGTTTCGTCTTCCGTCTTCAGTGAATTTAAACTTCTGAGCCAATTGTCCATTAGGGTGGTATCGTTCAAAGTNTCCNGTATTTTTTGTACGCTGCCAATTCCCTTTTTCCTCCACATTCCCATTTTCAAAGTAAAGGGTATAGGGTCCCATCGGTCTACCGTTTTTGTAGTTGATTTCGCTTTTTAGTTTACCGTTTGGAAAATAAGCTTTCCAGAGACCAACTTTACGACTGTTTTTATATGTGCCCTTTTCCACAACTTGACCAAGCTGGTAATTAGGGTGTTTACTTGCCTCTGCCTTAATGATCCACTGGCCTTGCTTTCTTTTATTTACATCTCGGCGATTCAAAGTGTCACCATCAATAATATCATAGCTTTGGGCGAACAAAGTTGATGCAGATAAAAGAAAAATGAACAAGATCAAAAGGTTCTTCATGCCGTAAAGATAGAAAATTTAAAAGCCTTGTACTTAGTTGTTTTAAGTATAGTGTTTACGAAGATTTTTAATTATGTCTGCGCTCATTTTGCTTAGATCATATTCTATTTCCCAATTCCAGTCATTTTGGGCATCTTGATCGTCAATGCTAGATGGCCAACTGTCCGCTATTTTTTGTCGGAAATCAGGAGCGTAGCTGATTTCAAAGTCAGGAATGATCTTTTTGATCTCTGCAGCAATTTCTTGAGGAGAAAAGGAAATGCCACCTAAATTGTAACTGGACTTGATCTTGATGTTCTCTGCCGGTGCTTCCATTAACTCAATGGTAGCGCGTATGGCATCTTCCATATACATCATTGGTAAATAACTGTTTTCGGAAAGGAAGCATTCGTATTTACCTTCTTTAAGCGCTTGATGATAAATGTCTACGGCATAGTCAGTAGTTCCGCCACCCGGCATGCTTTTGTAGCCAATTAAGCCTGGGTAACGAATGCTACGAACATCAACGTCATAATTCTTAGCGTAATATTCACACCAACGTTCGCCGGCTAATTTGCTGATTCCATAAACGGTGGTAGGATCGGTAACCGTATGCTGTGGAGTATTTTCTCTTGGCGTGTTAGGGCCAAAAACTGCAATTGAACTAGGCCAAAATATTTTCTTGATCTTCCCTTCTTTGGCTAAGTCGAGTACATAAAAGAGGCTATCCATATTCAACTCCCAAGCAAACTTTACTTGTTTTTCAGCATTGGCTGAAAGCAAAGCCGCAAGGTGGTAGATTTCAGTAACCTGATACTGTTCTACCAGTTCGTGCAGTCTGTCTTTGTCTAAGGCGTTTAATTCTTCGAATGGGCCTTCCATATCTTCTAAAGCTCTAATGTCAGTAGCCAACACTTGCTCCTTGCCTTTCTTTTCTCTCAGCTTTTCGACCAATTCGCGGCCAACTTGCCCTCCGGCACCTATGATTAAGATCATGCGATTATATTTTGCCCTCAAAGGTAATTTATCTGCAGGATTGGAGAAAGAAATATGAAGTCAGAAACTATAAAAGAAGAAAAGTTTAAGAGAGGAATAGAAGAAAGGGAAAAGAGAATAAAGACCAAGAAATAAGAAAATCAACTTTTGAAGTTAAGTACTTCAAACTTTAGGCACTTCATTTAAACTGGAAAGAAGAAAGTTGAAATCAGAGACAAGAAACAAGAAATCAGAAACTATAAAAGAAGAAAAGTTTAAGAGAGGAATAGAAGAAAGGGAAAAGAGAATAAAGACCAAGAAATAAGAAAATCAACTTTTAACTTTAAGTACTTAAAACTTTAGGCACTTCTTTAAGCTGACAATTGTCATTTTTTCTAAGCCGTGGCTTTGCCTAACTTTGTGGTTTGTTAAGCATTACCAAGATGGAATTGTATAATAAATACGATAAGCGTATTTTGAAGGAACAGCTGATGGCGGAAGATTTTCACCGCATTACCATTAGCTTTTATCGCTATGTTATAATTGATGACCCTTATCAGTTAAGAGATGAGCTTTATGCTGAATGGTCGGCCATGCAGGTTTTTGGACGCACCTATTTGGCCAAAGAAGGAATCAATGCGCAGATGAGCGTTCCGGAACACCATTGGGAAGAATTTATGCTTCGTTTGCAAAAACGAAAAATGTTTGAGAATATGCCAATCAAAAGAGCGGTGGAGGATGATGGAAAATCATTTTACAAGCTTAAGCTGAAAGTCCGACATAAGATTGTCGCTGATGGCCTAGATGATGACACTTTTGATGTAACCAATGTGGGGAAACACCTCTCTGCCAAAGAATTTAATGAAGCTTTAAACGATCCTAATTCGGTGGTGGTAGACATGCGCAATCATTATGAAAGTGAAGTAGGTCATTTTGAGAATGCGATTTGCCCTGATGCAGATACTTTTCGGGATGAGTTGCCGCAAGTGGAAGAGCTTTTAAAAGGGAAAGAGGACAAAAAAGTGCTGCTGTATTGCACCGGTGGAATCCGCTGTGAGAAGGCATCCGCTTACTTACGGCACAAAGGGTTTCAGGATGTTAACCAATTGCATGGTGGAATCATTGATTATGTTCGTCAAATCAAGTCAGAAGACTTAGAAAACCGTTTTAAAGGGAAGAACTTTGTGTTTGATGAGCGTTTAGGAGAGCGCATTTCGGAAGAGGTAATCAGTGAATGTCACCAATGTGGAAAACCCTGCGATACCCATACCAATTGCCAAAATGACGATTGTCATTTGCTGTTTATACAATGTGAAGAATGTGCAGATAAAATGGACGGATGTTGCACCCCGGAATGTCAAGAAATTGCTGCTTTACCGATTGAAGAACAGCGTAAACTCAGGAAAGAAAATAAAAAAGAGGCTAAAAGAAATGTATACAAAAGCCGTCTTCGTCCGGATTTGAAACAAATTTTAGCAGCCAAGAAATAATGCCTAAATTCAAGCAAAACAAAAGATAACATATGCCCTTTTACAGAAAACTAGGAAAGATTCCGCATAAGCGTCACACTACCTTTAAAAAGGAAGATGGCTCATTGCATTATGAGCAATTGTTTGGTACCATTGGTTTCGACGGTATGTCGAGCTTAATGTACCATTTACATCGACCGACAATGGTGCTCGAGCATTTAGGTTCGAAGAATGTAATGCCCAAAATTGCGGTGGAGAAAAACTTTAAATCACGACGATTGGTAGGTTTCGATGTAAAGCCACAAGAAGATTATTTAGAAAGTCGTGAGCCTATGCTTTGCAACTCTGATGTGATCGTAGCTTTAGCCGCTCCCCAAAAGTCTACCGATGATTATTTCTACAAGAACACCGATTCGGATGAGGTAGTTTTTATCCATAAGGGAAGCGGAAAATTGCGCACTCAACTAGGGAATATAGATTTTAAGTACGGAGACTACTTGGTTATACCCCGCGGTATGATTTATAAAATGGAATTTGATTCAGAAGACAACAGGCATTTTGTGGTTGAGTCAGCTAGTCCAATTTACACTCCAAAACGTTACCGCAATTGGTTTGGCCAGCTCCTAGAACATTCGCCTTTTTGTGAAAGAGATTTCCGCACCCCGGAAACCTTAGAAACTCATGACGAAAAAGGAGAGTTTTTAATTAAGATCAAGAAAGAAGGGATTATTCACGATTATTTGTATGCTTCTCACCCCTTTGATGTAGTAGGATGGGATGGTTATAATTACCCTTACGCTTTCTCTATTCACGACTTCGAGCCGATCACCGGAAGAGTGCATCAACCACCACCGGTGCATCAAACGTTTGAGGCAGCTGGTTTTGTAATCTGCTCATTTGTGCCACGTTTGTACGACTATCATCCAGAGTCTATACCGGCACCCTACAACCATAGTAATATCGATTCAGACGAAGTGCTGTATTATGTAGATGGCGATTTTATGAGTCGGAATGATATTGAACAAGGACAAATTACCTTGCATCAGGCAGGAATTCCACACGGCCCACATCCCGGAGCTTATGAGCGCAGTGTAGGTCAAACGGAAACAGAAGAGTTGGCTGTAATGGTAGATACCTTTAAGCCGCTTAAAGTAACAGAGAATGCAGTAAAAATTGATGATGGTAAGTATTATAAGAGTTGGGTGGAGAAATAGAGTAAAGAGAATAGAATATAGAAAAGAGAAGTCTAGGTGTCACATAGATTAAGGCATAATTATAAGAATTTGAAGATTTGGGAATCTGGAATGGAGATTGCTAATCAAGTTTTTGAGATTAGTTCACATTTTCCTGAAAAAGAAAAATATAGTTTGATCTCTCAAGTTAATCGTTCGGCAGTCTCTATACCTAGTAATATTGCAGAAGGATCTTCAAGAACAGGAAAGTCCTTTTCGCACTTTATAGACATAGCTCTAGGGTCTTCCTTTGAATTATCAACACAGCTAATTTTAGCAGAGAAAAGAAATTATTTAAGTAAAGAAAAACTAAACCTAATAGAAGAGAAAATAGCAGAGTTTCAAAAAATGAGCATGGTTTTCCAAAACAAACTTTAGCTCTTTACTCTTTTTTCTCTTCTCTTTAATCTTAACAGCTATGAAAGATATTAAATCAGTAAACTACGGATTAGAAAAGATATTTGAAGACGCGCAAGATTTTTTACCCTTGCTCGGAACCGATTATGTAGAATTCTATGTAGGAAATGCAAAGCAAGCCGCACATTTTTATAAAACGGCTTTTGGGTTTCAATCGCATGCTTACAGTGGTCTAGAAACCGGTAATAAAGACAGCGTTTCTTATGTGTTGAAACAGGATAAGATCCGTTTGATGTTAACCACTCCTTTGAGTTCTAAAAACCCAATCAACGATCACATAGTAAAACACGGTGATGGAGTAAAAGTAATTGCGCTTTGGGTAGAAGATGCCCGAAAATCTTGGGAAGAAACTACCAAGCGTGGAGCAAAGTCTTATTTAGAA
>P_2C_Liq_1_UnCtyDRAFT_1000246_pt1 | contig 23178 bp, 25 predicted proteins | sample Pon2CUnioCityCA_2_FD_10234 | JGI IMG/M metagenome (IMG submission 10234) | reverse complement strand
GCGCTCGTTATCCCAATGAATTGGTTAAGGGCTATGGGATAATGGTAAGGCTAGTAGCTGATTTTAAGCGATTACCGATTCTCTCTTTTGATGCGATCGCACTTTCTCGGCAAATGATTTTGTTAACCCGTAATCACCGAGACTTTAGCAAAGTGACAGGATTAGCAATAGAAGATTGGACAATACCTCGAAGCGATCGCGACAATCCTCCAATCCTTGTAACATCAATATAGAAACCGGGTTTCTCCAGGGGATGCACTCTCCTTAGCGAGGTGTCACTAGAAACCCGGTTTCTCGGTATATCGGCGATCGCCTTCGCATAAAATAGAGTGACTTGACTTTTATCTATATGAATGAGACTGTTTACATCGAAACAAGTATTTTAGATGAGTTTCCTTTGCTCGCTTTAAATCAAGCGGTAGAAGGTTTGGCAGCACAATTTTTAACCCGAAGCAATTTGCCCCCTAAAGCCAAGATAGACGCGATCCACATCGCTGCCGCCACTGTTCACGGCATGGATTATTTGTCAACATGGAACTGCAAGCATATCGCCAATGCCCAAATTCAAGGAAAACTCGCCGAAATTAGTCTGGATTATGGCTATGTTTTGCCTGTTCTCTGTACGCCAAACGAACTCATGGGAGACTAGTCTATAGTGAGTGGAACAATGATAAAATTGTCGAAGAAATCCCTCAAATTCGTGAGCAGTATGCCAAATCTTTCAACTACGATTTGAAGGCCATATTTGAAGACCTCCGCAAAAAGGAAGCAGAAAGCGGCAGAGAAGTGGTCACTTTGTCGCGCCAACCCGGTTTAAAAACGGGTCTTCTGGGTTCAGGGTGATCAGAAAAAAATATGGCAGATTATACCCCTTACCGTAGGGGCGAAAAATGGTCGGCCAGCGATCGCCGAGCCGTTCGCCCCTACAATTTTGTATCCCATGCAACAAATCACACCGTATATCCTGAAGACCCTTAAAAACCCGTTAGAGTGGACGAGATTTATTCCCAGGGGAAGCCATCAGATTGAACGGGCCGGCCACGGTTGATCTCCATCGGGTCAACAACGGTAGCACTGACCGATACAACGTCAGCATCCTCGCTAGAAGACGTCGGCTTAGAGTTCGCCTCTGACTCCGAGGGATTCTCTGACGTCATCTTGGTTTCTGACTCCCGCTTCACCTGAGGCTCACTCTCGGGTTGGGAAGCCGATTTTCCCTCGGGTTTCGGTTGAGCGGTGGGAGTTGGGGGTGTTTTGGGAGCAGAATGGCCCTGAGATTGGGATTTAGGTTGGGCTTTAGGTTGGGCTTTAGGTTGAGTTTTAGGTTGGGCTTTAGACTGGGCTTTAGGTTGAGTTTTAGGTTGAGTTTTAGACTGGGCTTTAGGCTGAGTCTTCGTAAATTGAAGACTGCTTCCATCCTCGTTGCAATCGACATAAATGGTATCGCCCGCGCCAAACTCTAACTCCAGTAATTTGGTGGCGATGGGGTTTTCTAATTCCCGCTGGATGGCTCGTTTGAGGGGTCGCGCTCCATAAACAGGGTCATAGCCGACATCAGCGATATAATCTTTGGCAGTTTCAGAGAGAACAATCTGAATCTTCTGTTCTGCGAGCAATTGCTCAATGCGTAAAATTTGGATTGAGACAATATCCCGTAATTGACCTTTACCGAGGGGGTGGAAGATGGTTAGGTCATCAACACGATTGAGAAATTCGGGGCGGAACTGCGATCGCAACGCCTCATAGACCCGCGATCGCATCTCCTCATAATCCGACTCTCGCCCCGCCACCTCTAAAATATACTGAGAGCCGATGTTACTGGTCATAATAATGACCGTATTACAGAAATTGATAGCTCGTCCTTGCGAATCCGTAATGCGCCCATCGTCAAGGACTTGCAACAAAATGTTAAACACATCCGGGTGGGCCTTCTCCACCTCATCAAACAGCAGCACGCAGTAGGGCATCCGCCGCACCGCTTCCGAGAGTTGTCCCCCCTCGTCATAGCCCACATATCCCGGAGGCGCTCCCACCAAGCGAGACACAGAATGTTTCTCCATGTACTCGGACATATCAATCCGCACCAAGGCATCGTGGTCATCAAACAACGACGCCGCCAAAGCCCGAGCCAATTCCGTTTTCCCGACCCCCGTCGGTCCCATAAACAGAAACGAACCAATGGGGCGAGAGGGGTCTTTCATCCCCGCCCGAGCGCGACGAATGGCCGCCGACACCGCCGACACCGCCTCCGACTGGCCCACCACACGACGCTGGAGTTGTTCTTCGAGTTTCAGGAGTTTCTGCCGCTCCGTCTCCAACAACCGATTGACTGGGATTCCCGTCCATTTAGCGACAATTTCGGCAATATCCGCTTCTGTGACTTGTTCACGCAACAGAGCCACCCCATCCGTTTGTAACTTCAACAACTGGGCTTCCTTCTGTTCTGCCCGTCGCTGCAACTTCTCCAAACGCCCATATTTCAACTGAGCGGCAGTATTGAGGTCATAATTGCGCTCAGCCTGTTCAATCTTGAGCCGTAACTGTTCTTCCTCTTCTTTGAGGGCGTTGATATCATCAAGCAACTGTTTTTCCGTTTGCCATTGAGAACTCAACACCCCCTGTTTTTGTTTGAGGTCATTCATCTCTTCCTCAATGCGGCTGAGCCGTTCTTGAGCCGAGTAATACGTACCTCGGGCCGCCCGTTGTTCTTCCCCTTCGAGGGAGAGTTTCTCCATCTCTAATTGCATCAGACGGCGATCGACATCCTCTAATTCCGTCGGTTTCGAGGTGATCTCCATTTTCAACTTAGCCGCCGCCTCATCCACCAAATCGATCGCCTTATCGGGGAGGAAGCGATCGGTCACATAACGATTCGACAGTGTAGCCGCCGCCACCAGGGAGGAGTCCGTGATGGTTACGCCATGATGCACCTCGTAACGCTCCTTCAAGCCCCGCAAAATCGAAATTGTGGCTTCAACATCAGGTTGCCCCACAAACACCTGCTGGAAGCGCCGTTCTAGGGCTTTGTCTTTTTCGATATGCTTGCGATATTCCTCCAGAGTGGTCGCGCCGATACAGCGCAACTCGCCCCGGCCTAACATGGGTTTGAGGAGATTGCCCGCATCCATCGTTCCCTGACTACTGCCACCACCGGCCCCAATCACCGTATGCAGTTCATCGATAAATAGCACCACTTGGCCGTCAGAATGAGTGACTTCCCGAATGACCGATCGCAACCGTTCCTCAAACTCACCCCGGAACTTGGCCCCGGCGATTAAACTCCCCATATCCAGAGAAATCAAACGACGGTTTTTCAGAGATTCTGGCACATCGCCATTGACAATACGCTGGGCCAGGGCTTCGGCGATCGCCGTTTTCCCCACTCCCGGTTCCCCAATCAAGACCGGGTTATTCTTACGACGACGGGATAACACCTGAATCAGTTGGCGAATCTCCTCATCCCGGCCAATCACCGGATCGAGTTTTCCGCCTCGGGCCTGTTCAGTGAGATCCCGGCCATAGCGTTCTAAAACATCGTCGTTCTGCTCATCATTAGACGAGGCCCCAGCGCTGAGTTCCTTGCTTTTGGCGGCTTGGGCGCGGAAGGTTTTGATGGCAGCGGCAATTTTCGATTGATCCGACTGTAAAATATGTAGAGTTTTGCCACCGATGCGATCGTCTTCAGCAAAGCCTAACAGCAGATGCTCAATACCAACATGAGTATCTTCAAAATTCTGGCGAGCAATTTCGGCCTTATCTAACATCACATCGAGGTGACGGCCGAGATAGAGTTGTTCGACTCCACCGAGGCGAGGATGTTGCTTGGCGAAGGTATCGAGCTTCCCGGCCTAAGGCCGCTGGATCAATCCCGGCTTTCTGTAGGATTTGATGGGAAGGTTCTACCGTTTCGAGCAGAGCCAGCATTACATGTTCGACTTCTAAATTTTGGTTGCGATAGCGTCGCGCCACGTCTTGAGAGGCGACAATGGCATCCCAGGCTTGATCAGTAAATTTGGAAGGGTCAGTCGGTTGCATTGTGGGGAACGTTACAGTAGTAAGAGACCTGACGCGGCACAGGTCAGAATGCGCGGTGTAGAATTGCTTTCGTTTTTCAAGCTACCTCAAAACTCCTCGGTTGGGTAGCGCGATCGCCGTCCAATGTCACCAGCTCACTGGATCTCATCAAGACTCCTGACTCGGTTTGGCAAAAGCTTGAGCGTTCCCATTGAACCCCTCTTCGACTACAATGGGGCATTGATAGAATCGTGAACTCTGGGAGCTTTTTTCTGCTTACCATTGTCTCACGATTTGTCAAGTGTTTGTCATGAATTTGTAATAAAAAATTACAAATTATCTCACCGTTGTCAAGACGGGGTGCATTGTCCCAACGCGGCGATCGCCCGACCCTTGATAACTTGCTCTTTCGTCTCTGGGTAGCCAGCCGTGACCGAAGAAAAGCGATATAAGGAAACCGTTAACCTCCCGCAAACCGAGTTCTCCATGCGCGCCAATGCCGTGGTGCGTGAACCCGAGTTGCAAACCTTCTGGGACGACCAGAAGATCTACCAGACACTCTCCCAAAGCAATCCTGGAGACCCATTCATTCTCCATGACGGTCCTCCCTACGCCAACGGGTCGCTGCATATTGGTCACGCCCTCAACAAAATTCTCAAAGACATCATCAACCGCTATCAGCTCCTGCAAGGGCGCAAAGTTCGCTATATCCCCGGTTGGGACTGTCACGGCTTACCCATTGAACTAAAAGTTCTGCAAAGCCTCAAATCCGAAGAACGGCGACAACTGACCCCCCTGGCCCTGCGCTTCAAAGCCAAAGAATTTGCCCATAAGGTGGTCGAAGAACAACGAGACAGCTTCAAACGCTACGGCGTCTGGGGAGACTGGGACGACCCCTATCTAACCCTAAAACCCGAGTACGAAGCCGCTCAAATTAGCGTCTTCGGAGACATGGCCCTCAAAGGCTATATCTATCGCGGTCGTAAACCCGTCCATTGGAGTCCCAGTTCTCGCACCGCCCTGGCCGAAGCCGAACTGGAATATCCCGAAGGTCACACTTCCCCGAGTCTCTACGCCGCCTTCCAAGTCACAAAACTCAACGACACTCTTAAAGAGCGTCTCGCCGACTATCTGCCCCATCTGTGGCTGGCCATCTGGACCACCACCCCCTGGACCATTCCCGCCAACCTGGCCGTCAGCGTTAACCCCGAGTTGACCTACGCCATCGTCGAAGCCCCCTTAGAATTTGAAGCCGCAGCCGGTAAATTCCTGATTGTGGCAGCCGAGGCCGTCGAACGGCTTTCGCAGACCTTTGGCGGCGAATTGAAGGTCTTAGAGCGCCTTAAAGGGGCGGAATTAGAACAATGTCACTATCGTCATCCCCTCTTTGACCGGACCAGTCCCGTGGTGATTGGTGGCGATTACGTCACCACCGAATCTGGGACAGGCTTAGTCCATACCGCCCCCGGCCATGGGTTAGAAGACTATCAAGTGGGGTTACGTTACAACCTACCGATTTTCTCCCCCGTCAACGCCAAAGGGGTCTTCACCAAAGACGCGGGACCCTTTGCCGGCTTAAATGTCCTCAAAGATGCCAACGAAAAAATCACTGAAGCCTTAGCCGAGGCTCACTCCCTACTCAAACAAGAACCCTATCAACATAAATATCCTTACGACTGGCGCACCAAGAAACCCACCATTTTCCGGGCCACCGAACAATGGTTTGCTTCCGTTGAGGGTTTCCGAGACGCGGCCTTAGAGTCGATTCGTCAGGTGCGTTGGATTCCCAGCCAAGGGGAGAACCGCATCACCGCCATGGTGGGGGAACGCTCCGATTGGTGTATTTCTCGTCAACGCAGTTGGGGGGTTCCTATTCCCGTCTTCTATGACGAGGAAACCAATGAACCGCTCTTGACAGAAGAAACCGTCAATCATGTGCGGGATATTGTGGCCGAGAACGGCTCCGATGCTTGGTGGGAATTGTCCGTTGAGGAGTTATTGCCCGAATCCTACCGCAACAATGGTCGCACTTACATCAAGGGAAGCGACACCATGGATGTCTGGTTTGACTCGGGTTCCTCCTGGGCGGCGGTGGCGAAACAGCGCGGTTTAGGCTATCCCGTAGACTTGTATTTGGAAGGATCAGACCAACATCGCGGTTGGTTCCAGTCCAGTTTGCTCACCAGTGTGGCGACTCAGGGACAAGCTCCCTATAAAACCGTGTTAACTCATGGCTTCGTCTTGGATGAGAAGGGCCATAAGATGAGTAAGTCTCTGGGCAATGTGGTTGATCCAGCAGTGGTCATCAATGGAGGCAACAATAAGAAGCAACAACCTCCCTATGGGGCCGATGTGTTGCGCCTCTGGGTGTCTTCAGTGGACTATTCGGGGGATGTGCCTCTCGGTGGGACGATTTTGCGGCAAACCTCGGATGTGTATCGCAAGATTCGCAACACGGCTCGCTTCTTGTTGGGGAATCTTCATGATTTCAACCCGGCTACGGATGCGGTGGCTTATGAGAATTTGCCGGAGTTGGATCAGTATATGCTCCATCGCACTATTGAGGTGATGGATGAGGTGACGGAAGCCTTTGAGAGTTATCAGTTCTTCCGGTTCTTCCAAACCATTCAGAATTTCTGTGTGGTGGATTTGTCCAATTTCTATTTGGATATCGCCAAGGATCGGCTTTATATCAGTGCTGAGGATGCTAGTCGTCGTCGCAGTTGTCAGACAGTGTTGGCAATTGTGGTGGAGAACCTGGCCCGGGCGATCGCCCCTGTACTCTGTCACATGGCGGAGGATATCTGGCAAAATCTCCCCTATGAGACGGCTGAGACATCTGTGTTTGAGGCCGGTTGGGTTCAGCTAGACGAGAACTGGCGTCACCCGGAGTTAGCTCAACGTTGGCAACAACTTCGCTTCTACCGCGCCGAAGTGAATAAGGTAATGGAGAAAGCACGAGCGGACAAGAAAATTGGCTCGTCGTTAGAAGCCAAACTGAAATTGTTTGTGGCCGATGAGACGCAGCGGGAACAACTCGCAGCCATGAATCCTGAGTTAGCAGTGGCTATGACGGCGACGACAGCCTCTCCTGTTGCAGACGCTTCTCTGGAGACTTCTACAGACGTGACGACGGAACCCCCTGAGCCAGTCTCGGAACCCATAACTGATGAAACTTCAACGGAAACCGTAGAGGGTGCAGACTCTAAGACGACCAGTTTAGAGCGATCGCGCCCTTCAGGGTTAGCCCTGCCCGATTGGGAAAATCTCGATGTCCACGATGTCATGGACTTTATTGTCGATGCGCCGGGGTATTTGGTGGATGTCTATCGTAATAACCGTTTGGCTCTGCGTAATTTGGCGTTGCTATTGGCTCTGGTGGGGGTGGCCTATCTCTCGTCGAGTCTGTTAGCGGCGGTGAATCGTCTCTTGTTTTTGCCGGAGTTCTTTACGGCGATCGGTTTTGGTTATTCCTTGCGCTTTGGCTATCGTAATGTCTTGTATGCCAGCGATCGCCAAAAACTGGCAGGACGTGTCGATGATCTCAAGTTAAAAGTCTTGGGAACCGATGTCGAACTCCCTCCCAATGCAGTGCAGCAGGTGAGCGATAAAGGGGCGATCGCCCCAGTAAATGAGGTTGACCCTCCAACCCCCCCGGAACTCCCCGCTATGACGGAGGAAACCACCGCTCCTGTGACCGATGGCAGCGTCGGCAATGGTGTTGATGAGTTGCGGTATCTGTTTATCTGCTCTCAAGTCGAACTACTCGACTCCCCTGAGCCTCTCGACGGAGTAACCTATGCCAGCCAAAGCGAGGGCCTGGGAATTGGCATCGTCAGTGCTGACGGTGACAAGTGTGAACGCTGCTGGAACTACTCGACTCACATCGGGGAGTCGCAGGAACATCCCAGCCTCTGTGAGCGGTGCGTCGGTGCTTTAGCCGGTCAGTTTTAGGGTTATCATGACCTACACGGCTGCCGATTGGATTGAGAAGCTGGAATTGGTTCCCCTCCCGGAAGAGGGGGGAATGTACCGTGAACTCTATCGTTCCGATGAGAGCATCCCCCAGGCGGCACTTCCAGAACGCTTTGGGGGCGATCGCACCTACTCCACCTCCATCTACTACCTCTTAGAACACCCCGAATTTTCCGCCTTTCATCGCATTCGACAGGAGGAAATCTGGCATTTCTACGACGGGAGTCCGCTGACTCTAGCTATCCTCACCCCCCAGGGAGAACTCTCTCAACAGAAGCTAGGACGCAATTTTGAGGCTGGGGAACGATTACAGGTGGTCATTCGCCGAGGGGATTTGTTTGCAGCCACAGTCGATGAGAGAGGGGGCTATAGCCTCGTTGGTTGTACAGTGGCCCCAGGTTTTGAGTTTGCCGATTTTGAAGCCCCCAGTCGCCAGATGTTGCTGCACGCCTATCCCCAACATCAGGCGGTGATTGAGCGGTTGACTCGTTGAGATAACGGCTTAGGGGAGCATCATCCGTTGCAGATGGGGGATTAGGTTGGGTTGGTAGTTGAGGAGATGGTATAGGCGATCGCCCAAAAGACTCAGAATCAGGTCAGTATAAGTCATGTTACACTCTTGCAGTCCCTGGGCTACTAAACTGGTTTGATTGGGAGTAGGGCGTTTGAGATCTGGTTTAGGGTTGGCTTCGAGGACGTAAAGTTGACCTTGGCCATCTTGTCTGAGGTCAATTCGTACTAAGGTACTCAGGTTGAAGGCCCGATAAATCTGTTGGGCGATGGCTTCGAGTTGCGATCGCAGTTCCCGTTCTGACTCATCCTGGGGCGATAACAGTCGCATCCGCTTGGCGGTCATCCCCTTAGCATCCATTGAGGTAAAAATACGCTCATCAGCGTCTAACACCCGCTCAATGGCGGAAAAGGCGAACGGCTGGGGATTGCTCACAAACCCCCCTTGGCGATAGGTAATTCTGCCACAAACCGAGACGCAAAACTCCCGTCCCGGTAAATAGGCTTCAATGAGAGCGGTGTTAGCGGTGAGGTGATGAATTTTAGCCACCGCTTCCCCTAACTCTCGGGCATCATCCACCACAAAGACATTGACCGAAGCTCGCCCTGAAACGGGTTTCACCACAAAGGGACCGGCAGTGTCGGCAAAAACACGCTGAAATTGAAGATCTGTATCTGGACGAAACGGCTCCTGGAAAGGATGGGACACCACAAAGGGAGCCGTGGCGATTCCCAACGCCTGCAACTCCCGTTTAAAGGCGTGTTTATTGTCCAAGATGGAACTATTGAGGGGATTATGACCGATATAGGGAACCCCCAGCATTTCTAACATCGCGGGGGTATGACAAACCGGATCATAGCCTTGTACGCCACCGGTGTTGAGCCAGGCCAGATCAATTTGCTGCTGTTGCAGGGTTTGTGGAAGGGTCATGTCGTCGGCCAAGAGGCTCACCTGCTTGAATCCCAATTCCCCTAAAGCCTCCGCAATATCTTTGGCAACGGTGTGATAGGTTTTCGTGGAGCGGGGATTGTGGGTGGGGTAAATGACGGCTCCGGGTTCGGTTTTGTCACCTCCGTGGATGACCGCAAGGCGAAGCTGCGATCGCATTCGGTCCACAATATCCGTTAACTGCGTGATGTTGTAGGCCACTGTAGAATTTACTGAATCAAACCGCATAGCTAAGCACGTTGGGCAAAGAGATCTTAATGACTGGGATTATCGACGGTTTGACCCTCGGAAACCGTAGGCGAGACAACCGCTTGGGTTGCACTACCACTCGACCGAGCCAGATAAATCCCTGAGAGTACCATGACAAATGCCAGCCAGTTCGTCCAGTCTAGGGCTTCAGCGAAAATTGCCCAAGCCAGGATAGCGGCTAAAATCGGCTCTAAGAGCAGAACCACCGCGATAAATCCTGAGGAGAACTGTTTGAGGCTATAGACGAGCAATCCTTGTCCTAAGACTTGACAGACGAGGGCCAAAGCGGCCACGGCTAGCCAGACTTGCCAAGTTTGAGGGAATAGCTGCTCTTCTAAGAGGCTGGCGATGGGNAACAGCANCANGGTNCCAATGCCGCAACGCCAGAGGAGAATGGTGCTGGTACTAAGGCGCGATCGCAATCCCTCAACCAGCAATAAATTGGTTCCATAAAGTACGGCGGAGAGCAAGGCTAAGCCATCTCCGAGAAGATGCTCATGGCTAATTTGGAAATCTTCAACACCAATGGCAATGGCTCCTAAAACAGCGATAACGGTTCCGAGGATAAACCGACGATCAAACTGTTGTCCCAGGAGAAGCCAGCCCCCTAAACTGGTGAAAATTGGCGTGAGGTTGCGCAGTAAGGTTGAGTTGGCAATGCTCGTTTCTGTCAAAGATTGAGCCCACAGGACCACAGAGGCAGAGGAAACGGCGGCAACGGCAATGAGTTTAATGCCGTCATTGAGGCGGTCTGCTGATGGCTTTTGCCAGCCTTGTTTCCAGGTTAGGGGGAGGGTTGGCGGCCAAGGTTGACGCCAGTCTTGAATGGCGGTTAAGGCCCAAAAGGCAACGGTGGCGATCGCCAAACGATTCAAAACGGTGGCGTTGGCCCCGAGTTCTTGTTCGGCAAAACGAATGAAAATTGCGGCACAGGAGACGGCCACAATGGCGAGAGTCAGGGTTAGCAGAGGGAACAGTTTGAGCGAGGCAATTTCTGCGGTTTTGGGATCGGTTGGGTTAAGGGTTTCCCTCATCGTTTTAACGTTCATTTAACCGCCAGATAGGATGTAATTGAATGCTAAGTTGGACGAATTTTAATAATGAATCAATTATGATGAGTTGGGCGGTAAATTAATATCACTATTTCAAAAAAAACGACATTTTAGGTTACGATATAGTGACTCAATTGGGGGCAGCATTCCTCAAGAAAATCTCCGAAACTAAGACTTGGCTTTAAGTACAGCCTTGGTGCTAATTGTCTCAGACTGTTATTTTTAAATGAGGATAACCATTATCTTGTGGAACTTCTGACCATTTCAATGATTGGAGTCGGACTGGCGGCGGATGCTTTTGCAGTCTCCCTCACCAGTGGCCTGTATATTCGCCATCTCAAATGGCAAAAAGCCTTTAAGGTGGCGATCGCCTTCGGCATCTTCCAGGCGATTATGCCGCTCATGGGTTGGGGGTTGGGGGTTGGCTTTCGCGATTACATCATTCGCTTTGATCATTGGGTTGGATTTATTGTACTCACCCTACTGGGTCTGCGCACCATTTATGAGGCGATCTCCGATGATGAAGATCGTGAACCCTTTAACCCCCTCAACATCGAAACCCTCTTTTTTCTAGCCGTTGCCACCAGTATTGATGCTTTAGCCGCTGGGTTAGGCTTTGCCGTCTTAGAAACCCCAATTCTGGTGACAATTGCCGTGATTGGGGGAATTACGTTCTGGCTATGTTTTGGAGCAGTTTATCTGGGCCATCATTTCGGCGATCGCTTTCAGGATAACGTAGAAGTCATCGGTGGGTTGATTTTAATTCTCATTGGTAGCCGCATTCTCTGGCAAGGCCTCACCGCCTAGAACAACCCTGAGACAAGAAAGCCCAAGCAACATCCCAAAATAAAAAGCCGCCTAACCTAAGTTAAGCGGCTTTTCGTTAAAGGTGGCGGGAGGCGGATTTGAACCACCGACCTTCGGGTTATGAGCCCGACGAGCTACCAGACTGCTCTATCCCGCGTCGCCTTTACTACTATAACCAAACCCATCATGATTTGGCAACCCCTTGGGCAAAGTTTTTTGGATACTAGCGGATTGAAATCGCTCAAACCCTTACAGCATAACCAATTCGCCTTCAATGTTTAAGCGTTTAAACTCATCGATCACTGTAAAGCGTTCAGCGAGGGCATCAGCCTGATCCGGTTGAATCCAGCCTAACTGGCGCAACAGATGCAGAGCAACGGCGTATTTAGCTCGTTTTGAGCCATCCGTGACCTTAATCGCCAATCCCATACCATCACCGAGTCGTCCCACGCATTGGATACCCTCAGCGCCCGCTTTACTGACGAGGGAACCATTGCTGATGCGCATGACTTCCGTATCAAAATGTCCCTCGCCGCCAACCATATCAGGATGGTGAGTCATCGCCCGGACAATCCGCTCCATATCCAGACTATCCCCTGAGGCCAGTTGCGCGAATAGAGAGGCCATCTGATTTAACTGCATGAAGTAAGTGGGAGCGCCGCAGTCATCGCGAGCCACCATTAACTCATCGGGGGGCATCTGTAGCAATTCCGCCACTTTGCCCAAAATCAGGGTTTGTACGGGGTGATTGCGCTTGAGATAGGTCGTTAGAGGAACCTGTCGCTGTTGACAGACGGCCAGCATTCCGGCGTGTTTCCCAGAACAGTTGTGTTCAAGGGGCGATCGCTTCCCCTGGGGAATCGGACAGAGGAGTTGTTCGGGTTCAATCGAACATTGCCAGAGAATGCGGAAGACTTGGCGCACTTGCTCAATACGAGCTTGGTGGGAACCACACATAATCGCTAAATCGCGATCGCTGAGGTGATAGCGTTCGAGGGTTCCCGTGGAGGTAACCGCGAGAGCTTGAAAGGGTTTGAGAGCTGAACGGATAAAGGTCGCCGTTTCAGGATCACCAGCGGCGGACAGCACCCGCCCTCGGCGATCGCAGACGACGGCTTGGACATAATGTTTCGACTCAACAATTCCTTCGCGTAACAGTTGAACTTCCAGGGGGTGGCTGTGATGACGTTTGGCCATAGGATTAGGATATTCAGCAACAGATAGGGGACTAGGCAAGGCTCCAGGCGATCGCACTCACCACAAGAAATAATCCTAACCCGGCCGCGGTTCGGCGCAAGCGTTGGAAAATCGGTTGCAGTTGATACTCAACAATTAGGCGATCGCGAGCTAAGACGGACTCCGTTTTCGTCCAAGTTTGTCCGTCATACCAGCCCGACTCTTCATAAATCACAACTGGGCTGTTGAGGCGATCGCGGATATACTTCCAGCCCAAAAACAGTCGCAACACCGCCAACCCCAACACCAGCGTTGCCCCCAGGCTAGCACTGAGGACAAACTGTAGCGGAAACCGCTCTGGGGTAAAACTGGCTGCGGCGATGGGGGCAACAATCAGCCAACTGGGAATCCAAATCCAGGCCAAGCTCTTGAGATAACCGGGGAGAGTTTCCTGGCTAGCACGAAACAGACATCCATCTTTCAGGGCTTGATATTCCTGAATCGGCTGTTGCTCTTGGGGAACGGGACATCGAGAAATATCGAGATCGTTCATGCGGCTTGTTGACAGAGGTGACAAGGAAGTTACGAGGAGACGCTGGAGTTGGCGATCGCCGACAGTTCAATGCGTTCAGCATGGCCCCAGAAGGCTTCAAGACTATAAAATTCCCGTTCTTCGGGCATCAGGATATGAACCAGCACATCCCCATAGTCCTGCAAAACCCAAATTCCCTCGGATAGCCCTTCGACGCGGACGGGAGGACGGTCTAGATCGACCTCAACTTGGGCTTGAATGGCTTGGGCGATCGCCCGCACCTGAACCCGCGAGAAACCGGTGATAATGATAAAGTAATCGGCGAGATAGGAGACTTCCTCAACTCGCAACACCACTAAATCTCCCCCTTTGCGATCTTCGGCAGCTTGGACAGCCGACGCAACGAGGCGATAACTCTCGGAATCATGGACAGGGGGGCGATTTTGAGAGGAGACGGTGGAATTGGACAGAGCAGGGGAATGAGGCTTATCGGTCATAGAATTGCCAAATCGTTAGGGTTCGGGAGATAGGATTATCGTATTTTTGTTGATATCCTAGCAAACCTGGACGTTTAATGCAGACACAGCCCTGAGAATCGAGGCCCGTCATCTCAACCCTTATGAAAATTGCTACTTGGAATGTCAACTCAATCCGTACACGCCAGGGACTTGTCTGTGACTGGCTTCAAGCCAATCCTGTCGATGTCTTATGTGTCCAGGAAACGAAAGTGGTCGATCCTGACTTTCCCCGCGAGCCTTTTACCGCTCTGGGTTATGATCTGGCGGTTTCGGGGCAAAAGTCCTATAACGGAGTGGCGATCATGAGCCGATCGCCCCTAAATGACGTTGAGATCGGTTTTTCTCCCAGACTCGGGGCTGAGGTGGTGGGGGAACTCGACGTGCAAAAACGGGCGATCGCCGCCACCGTCAACGGGATTCGGATTATCAACCTCTATGTCCCTAACGGCGGTGACTACAACAGCGATAAATACGACTATAAACTGCGTTGGCTGAACCAACTTTACGACTATACAAAATTAACGCTTGACAAATACGCTGATGTGTGTATCTGTGGCGACTTCAACATTGCCCCCGATGACCGAGACATTCATACACCGCCGGGCAAAACCCCCATCGTCGGGACAACCCCCGTCGAGCGAGAGGCCCTACAGCGCCTTCTGGGTTTGGGATTAGCCGACGCTTTTCGTAAATTCAACAGTGAGGCGCAACAGTATAGCTGGTGGGACTATCGAGCAGGAGCCTTCCCACGGAATCGCGGTTGGCGCATTGATCACCATTATCTCACTGAGGCTCTCTACAAACGGGCCAGCGCCTGTATCATTGACCGCGAACCCCGACAGTGGACAAAACCCAGTGATCACACTCCTGTGGTAGTGGAATGGCCCGATTAGTCTTGGCGATCGCGTTGACGGGCCACAATCAAATTACTCCGGGCCAAAGCATCTTCAGGATTGAGATCCAACGCCTGTTCAAAAGCCTCAATGGCCTCCCCATAGCGTTCTAAATCAAACAGAGTCGCCCCAAGATTGTTCCAGGCGTTAGCATAATCCGGGTTAAGGTCTAAAGCCATGCGATGGGCATTTAGAGACTCCTCATAGCGACCTAAATAGGCGAGAGATACCCCCATATTGTCCCAGGCCAGTTCCTCGCCACTATCGCCCCAGCGGCCATCCCCTTCAATCGCCGCCAAACAGGAATCGACAGCAGCTTCATGTTCACCTAAATTTCCCAGCGTCGCGCAACGGTTGGCCAAGGCTAGGGAGTAGGCCGGCGCCAGTTCCAGGGCGCGATCGTGGGAGTCGAGGGCCGCCTCAGTTTCGCCAATTTCATCGAGAGCGTTACCCCGATTCGTCCAGGCCCGTTCATTCTCGGGATCGGTTTCAATTAGGGCATCACAAGCACTAATCGCATCTTGGGCGGTGCCAGTAACACAGGTTTCGTACCAGTCTTGAGGCTGACTATCTTGAGCGGATTCAGACTCAGACACCCCAGACTCAGACCCGGATTCACTCCCCAATTCTGAGTTGGCTTGAGGGTATCCTGAGTCTGGGAAGGTGACGAGACTCATGATCAGCAACGATCCACCACCGATGGTTTTAATAAAAGAGTTCATAGTTGAGTCGGGGGATGGGGCATAACAATAATGCCCCCTATTTTGACCCAAATTATGCCGTCTGTTGCAGAAGAGCGTCCAGTTCTCCCTTCGCATCGAGGGCGTGCAAGTCGTCACAGCCGCCAATATGTTGGTCATTAATAAAGATTTGCGGCACGCTTTTGCGTCCACCGGCCCGTTGTGCCATGTTATCCCGCGCCTCGTTATCTCCTTGGATGTTATGCTCGGTGAACTCCACGTTTTTACCTTTTAACAAGGATTTAGCACGGATACAGTAAGGACAGAAAGTCCAGGTATAGATTTCGACGTTAGCCATGATTTAGGATGCGATCGCGCAACAACCCTCCAATCTTAGCAAAACTTCATGATATCCAGGTAAGGAAACCCCACCAAAACGCTATTCACTATTCACTATTCACTATTCACTATTCCCTATCTCGCGTATTCCACCAATTGCAGTAACCGTTGGCGCAGCGTCGCCAAACCAAAGCCAGCGGTAGCGGAGATAAAGGTAGCTTGGGGATATTCCTCTTTAGCCAGTTCCAACGTATCCCCGTCCACCGCATCGATTTTATTGAACACCAACAAAATGGGGCCGGGGGTAATAGGCATTTCAGCCAAGATTCCCATGACAGAATGGATCTGATTTTGCCAAGCTGCATGAGATAAGTCGACCACATGGAGGAGTGCATCGGCTTCAGTGACTTCTTCGAGGGTGGCCCGGAACGCATCCACCAGGGCCGGGGGAAGTTCGTGAATGAAGCCCACCGTGTCGGTTAGGACTAATTGATGGACCACATGGGTGATATCCTCTTGAATGCTGAGGCGGCGGGTGGTGGGATCGAGGGTGGCGAAGAGTTGGTCGGCGGTATAGATTTCGGAGTTGGCCAGCACATTCAGCAGGGTGGATTTACCGGCGTTGGTATAGCCAACCAGGGCGATGGAGGGAACCTCTTGGGCCTGGCGTTGCTGACGCATTCGCGCCCGATGGGCCTGGAGGTTGGTGACTTCCCGTTGTAGGCGAGAAATGCGCTGACTAATGGCCCGTCGTTCGGTTTCCAGTTGCGTTTCACCGGGGCCTCGGGTGCCGATTCCGCCCCCGAGACGGGACATTTTTTGGCCTTGGCCGGTGAGGCGGGGTAGGCTGTATTCGAGTTGAGCCAGTTCCACTTGCAGTTTCCCGGCCCGAGATTGGGCGCGTTGGGCGAAGATGTCGAGGATGACTTCCGTGCGATCGACGACACGCACCCCGAGACGTTTTTCCAGGTTGCGAACTTGGGCCGGGGAGAGGTCGCGATCGAACACCACTAAATTCGCCCCGAGGGTTTGTACAGCCAGGGCCAGTTCATCGACTTTCCCGGACCCAATGACGGTTTGAGGATGGGGCCGCGATCGCCCCTGTTGGATGGTTTGCAGTACCACACCGCCGGCGGTATCGACGAGGCGCACCACTTCGGCCAGATGTTCCTCAAACTCAGCCTCACTGGTATTCTGAGTTCGCAATCCGACGAGGAGGACGCGATCGCCGTCACTGTCGATCGATTGGCCGACAAATTCCCGTTCAAACTCTCCTTCGAGGGCTTCAACGAGATCGAGGAAATCCTGTTGGGCGATCGCCTCTAGGGTCATCTCCTCGGATACCGTCCAACTGGCTTCGCTGGGGTTGGGAACCAGATGCGCCAGATAGGTGCGGTGAACATAGCCCGTTTCCCCCCCTCCCCGTCGCTGAAATCCAGACCCAGTGAGGGTGAGACAGATTAGGGCATCTAAACGCTGGATGGCCATAGCCGTCAGAGTGGCGGTTCCCGGTTGATCCCGTTTCAGTTGGGTGGCGATGCAACGAATCCCGCTGAGACGACTAGCCCCGTAGCGAGGGAGTTCGAGGGGCGGGATTTGGGTTTGGCGAGGACTTCCCACCCCGACGCGAATGACTTGGCCGCGACGGTTGAGATAGGCGGAGACGGGTTTCCCTAAATCGGTACTGATGGCCGCCAAACGCTGGGCGAACTCCGGTGTGGTGAGGCGATCGCCGGGTAAGCGTTGGTGATACAACCGTTGCAGTTGCTTGAGTTGGCTGGATTTGAGTCCTTTGAGGTCTCCGTAAATATGATGATTAATAGAGCATTCACCCCGCTTTCGAGGGTCCGCGCGACAAGTGTTAGTTTGTTAGTGTAGCGAATTTCGCTGTGGCTAATCGAAAATTGAGAAACCCACCCTTCCTCAATCTGGGTCAGAGAGGACTGGGTGGGTGTTCTGTTTGCGAAATCATGAGACCAATAACCGTCCGCCAATGGCGATGTTAACCGCGCTGGATGGCTTGTCGAGAGACTTGTTTTTCAAACTCAGCCTGAGTCTCGTGGAGAAGTTGCTCACGGCTGTCACCGGCTTGAGTCAAGTTGGGAACCAGGTTACGGGCTTGTAGGGTCATGTGGAACTGAAGATGAGCCACGTAATCACCGATATCCTCGTGCGCGTTTTGTCCGTGATGCGATAGGGATGCGTTCAAGGGAGTTCTCCTGCCAAACTTGGCGTAGTCAGCTAGTTTCGTGTTCTGGGTAGAACGTTAACATGAGTGCTTCGCTTGCTCAGTGCGATCGCAAGAAAGCTTAACACTCTGAGTTTGGGGAGTATGTCACAGAACGCCTTTGGAACTGGGAATGGTGCTGGCCCGGCGGGGGTCGATGTCCACGGCCATGCGCAGCGATCGCGCGAAGGCTTTGAAGGTGGCTTCGATAATATGATGGGAGTTGAGGCCATCGAGTTGGCGGATATGCAGAGTCAGTTGAGCGTGGTTGACAATAGCGACAAAGAACTCTCGCACCAGTTGCGTGTCATAGGTTCCCACCCGTTCCGTGGGAATCTCCAGACCATAACTCAAGTGGGGTCGTCCTGAGAAGTCGAGGGCCACTTGAATCAGGGATTCATCAAGGGGTGCAACGAAATGACCGAAGCGAACAATCCCCTTGCGATCGCTCAGTGCTTTGGCTAACGCTTGTCCCAGGGTAATCCCCACATCCTCATTGGTATGGTGGTCATCAATCTCCCAATCTCCCACGGCGTTGACTTCCAAATCAATCAGCCCATGAGAGGCGATTTGGTGCAGCATATGGTTGAGGAAGGGAATCCCGGTGTTGGCGTGACATTGACCGGTTCCATCGAGGTTGACGCTAACCTGGACATCGGTTTCCCCAGTTTTGCGGGAGACGCTGGCTTGACGTTGAGGGAGAGTCAGTTGGGGACGGGTTTCGGACGTTTGCATAGTTTCGAGTGAGTTCGGGAGCCAAGACATGGTTCCCGTCTATTTTAATGGAGATGGGGACTCTCCCCTGTGGAGTTAAGGTCCTCGGCTAAAATTTTGCCCTGTTCTTCGAGGACGGTTGCGTGGGATTGCATGATATCTCCCCGTTATTTTTACAATTTTAATTTCACTATATCCCCCTACAATTCAATACTATTCTGTTTCCCGCCAATCATTTCGACTGATTTTTATTAACCCTGGCAAATCAGCTACTGCATCATTAAATGCCTGATTATTTTCATAGATGTCAGCTAAAGTCAGCAGGTGAATCTTAAAACAATCCCCATCTGGGCGATTTCGCAAGCAATTTTCAAATCCAGATTTTGGGTTCGCTGGAGTCGGTCCTGTGTATCCTACTCCAGCCAAAACAACAATCAAATCTGCTTTTTNTCTCTGCGCTGCACCGTAAATAGCATCTGCAACAGGAGCACCCAATTTAGAGCGGCTCAACCTACATTGAAAATAAANTTTCTTACCATTGACGATACCCACCCCATCTCTCCCTCCATCGGCTCCCCTAGGNCCAGGGGTTAAACCCAGAGCAAANGCGTATTTACGNCCAAGCTCCTGCTTCTCCTGAGCATCTAATTTGATTATTCCTTGGACAATCGAGCGAATTACCTTAGGGCTAGGACTGTTCATCTGAATTATAAAACGCTTTTAACTCCTCCAAGCTTAGCTTTTTGCTAATGTTTTGCTGGTATAAAATATTTAATCCGAAACTCACACAGCCACTGATATAATCCATCAAAGACATTTCCTCTAAAGCCTTCTCATCTCGATACTCTAAATCTAGCTCTTGTGACATGGCTGCTTCGTTGTTATCAATACCTTGCTGTAATTTATTGACTTGCTCTACAATCCAGCTCCTGCTGATGTCATCGCTGTAATAAAAACGAGTCACAAGAATAGACTGATGAATTAAACTATCCCTAGATACCCCCAAATATTCTGAGAGTTTCTTGAATTTAAAAATTTCAGTTCTAGGGTACTTGATTTTGTATTTTTTATCTTCCTTTTTTTCACTATCTAGATGTTTTTGCTTTCCTTTTTTGAGAGCAGCATCAACTTTTGTTTGTACCATAATTTTGGATTTCCTTAAATCAACCATGATAGACAAAATAGATTTTTTAGTTAACCAGAAGCATTAAAAGCCAAGTATTCAAAATAGTTTTTATTGTCTTGAAGATCCACATAGTCCCAAATATATTTTCTATCCTTATATACTGCTTCATCCATCTTTGAGCTTAGGTCATTCATGGGATCAGCCACCAAGTACTTTTCTGAATTATATTCAATCGATTCTAGTTCACGTTCTATATTTTCTTTATCGATTCCTAGGGGACCAATTACCACTAAATAAGGTAGTGCAGGATTTCCATCTATCCTTTCGAGCATTTCTAGGACAGAAGCTAAGTTGTCTATAGACTTGTACATATGGGCTCGGTTCAGGGGAACAAAAATCAAGTTAGGATCAGCATTTAAAATTACCTGAACTGTATTCTCTAACACTGTATAAATATCAATTATTACATAATCAAACTGATTAGGCTTAACCTTCAATTTCTTCAAGGAACGTCTTTCAGGGTTAGCTATGACTTCTATTCCACGAGCCGACCCTTTGTCTACAGGAACTTCTGGCTCTTTTTCCATAAACAACTTCCAGGAATCTGCTTGCTCATCGCAGTCTATGAGAAGTACTTCTCCCCATTCAGATAAGTACCCTGCTAAGTGAACGGCTAGGGTTGTCTTTCCCACACCGCCGCTATTATGAGTACATAGCATGACTTCCATTGGATTACTAGATAAATAATATTGTAGGCAAAAAATTGGAGATTTAGGATGTTACAAGGTGATCAGCTGGCGTTGTGCGACCTGAATCAATAGCCTTAAGGCTTCGTTAACGGCTGCATCATTGGGGAATGCTTGGGCGACATCGGGATCTAAACGCACGATGTTTGTCCCGGTGCGATATCGCTCAACATACTTACCTCTAACGCCTCCCTGCATTTGGGAAAAGTTGTACTCAGGACGTAATTCATCTTCAATGTTCATAATTTAAGGGGTCTGGGTTAGGCTAGGGCTTGAAAGCCTGATTCTTACAGCCGACTTGGATTGAAGATTCACCCAGACCTGGCTATCCTGGATCGCAACCACTCATCCTCAACCCCCATTATGGCAGAGATCATCTTCCACTTGGCGTTTCCCGTCGGGAACCTAGACGACACCAAAGCCTTTTACGGAGACGGCTTAGGCTGTCAGTTGGGCCGTGAATCTCCCCAGGCCCTAATCATGAATCTCTATGGACATCAACTCGTCGCCCACGTCACCTCAGAACCGCTCACTCCGCAGCAGGGCATCTATCCCCGCCATTTCGGCTTAGTGTTTCCTGAGTTACGCGACTGGGAACAACTCCTGAACCGCGCCGAGGGACGGCAACTTGAGTTTTACCAACAGCCCAAACACCGCTTTAAAGGGGAACTGACGGAACATCAAACCTTTTTCTTGCAAGATCCCTTTCAGAATCTCTTGGAGTTTAAGTTTTATCATCACGCTGAGGCGATTTTTGGGGCGCGGCAGATGTCTGCGGTGGGCGATCGCCCTTAAGGTGAGATAATTGAGAGGATTGATAGCAATAACTCTCGTTCATACCGCAGCAGTCAATCACGATCTCGATAACCTCCACTCTAACTATCGGAAGATGGAGGTCAAACGCCTCATAAACGATTTACCCCTGCTATTCGATCCTACGAACATTATGAAACCCACTCATCAATCCGCATTCAGGTTTGAAGCCAAAGTCCTAGAGGGAAATCGGCTCGAAATTCAGTTGCCCCCCGACGCAAAACTGGATTTAAGCCAAGACCGGGTAGAAGTTATCGTTCTATTGCCCCATGAGTCGGAACAAGTCAAGTATCCATCGATTCAAGAGATTTTAGCCCAAATCCATAAGCAAAATCCAGGGGGCAGAACGGTAGAACAAATTAACCAATATCTCGACATTGAGCGTGACTCGTGGGACAGCTAAATTTATCACCCTTCAGCAATATTTATTTAGATACTGTTGTTTTCATTTATGCCGTTGAACAAGCAGAAGGCTATCAGGGTATTTTGGCTGAACTATGGGATCAAGTGGAATCTCAAAGTATCACAATTATCTGTAGTGAGCTGATTTGGACAGAAATTTTAGTTATCCCCTTACGTCAGGAAGACAATCTATTGATTGACGCTTATGAAGTTTTACTGAGCAGCCCCAGGATACAATTGGCTCCGGTCACTTCTCCCATTCTAAAAGAAGCGGCTCGGTTACGGGCAATGATCTCTTCTTTGAGAACTCCTGATGCGATCCATCTTGCCACAGCCAAGTTATGGGATTGTTGCCAATTTGTGACGAATGATAAGAAGCTACGTGGTCTCCTTGATTTTCCTGTTGTCATCTTGGATGACATGATGGAGGAGGCCTGAAATCCTGCCCCTATTCAAACAGAGATAGGCATATGAACCTCCTAATCACCAGTCAGAGGCGATTTTTGGGGCGCGGCAGATGTCGGCGGTGGGCGATCGCCCTTAAGGTGAGATAATTGAGAGGGTTCCTCAGTAGAGAGTTACGAGATCATTATGGTTGAGATCGCAGTGGTGGATTACGATATGGGCAACCTCCACTCCGCTTGTAAGGGATTGGAGAAGGCCGGGGCAACTCCCATCATTACGGATTCCCCGGATGTCATCGCTCAAGCCGAGGCCGTCGTCTTACCCGGTGTCGGTTCCTTCGATCCAGCCGTGGAACATCTACGATCGCGCCATCTCGTCGAACCCATCCAAACGGCGATCGCCCAAGGAAAACCCTTTCTCGGTATCTGTCTCGGGTTACAAATCCTCTTTGACGGTTCAGAAGAAGGAAAACAACCCGGATTAGGCATTATCCCCGGAGTCGTGCGCCGCTTCCGTCACGAACCCGGCATCACCATTCCTCACATGGGTTGGAACGCCCTCGACTTCCAACAAACCGGGATTCCCCTCTGGGAAAATCTCCCCAATCCCGCCTGGATGTATTTCGTTCACTCCTACTACGTCGATCCCGTCGATCCCAGCATCAAAGCCGCCACCGTCACCCACGGAAGTCAAGAAGTGACAGCAGCGATCGCCCGTGACAACCTCATGGCCGTGCAATTCCACCCCGAAAAATCCTCCACCGCCGGCCTACAACTGCTCTCCAACTTCGTCCATCTCGCCGAAAAAGCCATCTCCGTCGCCTCAGTTTAACCGCGAAGAAGAGGGCATAAGGGGGGGGTTTTGCCTATTGCCTATTGCCTATTGCCTAGGGCGACCACAAGGGTACGCCCCTACCTCTTTTCTATTGCCTATTGCCTTCCCCCTATGTCCCTACGAATCCACGGCAATCGTTCCCTAAAAACTCTCCCCGGAGATGCCACTCGCCCCACCCCAGCGCGAGTTCGCGAGGCTCTATTTAATATCTGGCTGG
>P_2C_Liq_1_UnCtyDRAFT_1000240_pt1 | contig 23437 bp, 22 predicted proteins | sample Pon2CUnioCityCA_2_FD_10234 | JGI IMG/M metagenome (IMG submission 10234) | reverse complement strand
AATTATTTTTTGACTAGATGATAAAGAAAATTAAAGCATAGCCTAAGCTACGGTTTCATTTTATTTTGAAATATAGGCGAAAAAGAAACGAATTATATGAGTCATTAGGAATGTAAATTGGTATAATAATGGAACATAAAAAGCACGCTTTCGCGAAAGCGTATAAAAACATTACAAATTAAGTGTTTTACTGGTAAGTATTAAAAAAACGATCGTCTTAAAAAGAAAACCATGTTCGGACTATTCAAAAATAAAAAGAAAGAAGTGATACAAAAGTATCTTCAAGAAGATGCACAGCTGCTAGATGTGCGCACAGCTTCAGAGTTTAATGGAAGTCATATAAAAGGTTCTAAAAATATTCCTGTACAGAACATAGATCAAAAATGGAATACACTAGATAAAGACAAACCAGTGATCGTTTACTGCGCTATGGGTGGTCGCAGTAATATTGCGGCTGCAAAACTAAAGGCAAAAGGTTTTAAAGTAGTAAATGCCGGTGGGATAGGCTCTATGCGAAAACACTTAAAATCGTGATTATCTTATGATCTATTCTTCCTATTTTTAGGAAATGAAATTAGACTATCATAACATTAAGGAGGAAGGAAAATTTACGATTACAAGTTTTCAATGTGGTCCATCATTACAATTACTTCAGGAAAAAGGATTATACAAAATAGTATGGTGTACACAAGGTGAAGAAAAACTAGTTGTAGATGGCTATGACGTAATTCTCAAAAAAAACCAAGTTCTTTTTTGCACTCCAGTAAATATCATAGAAATACCTAAGGATAATCACGGTCTCATCGCCTTTGTTTTTAATAGAGAGTTCTACTGTATCCAGCATAATGATTCAGAAGTATCTTGTATGGGTGTTTTATTTTTTGGTTCTTCCAGCGCACCTATTATTCATCTGGAAGAAAAGGATCAACGCAGTTTTAAGGCCATGCTGGTTTTATTTCAAGAGGAATTTGAGACTAGAGATCACATTCAAGGAGAAATGCTACGCACGCTACTTAAAAGAATGCTGATCACTTCTACCCGATTGATCAAACTTGATAATAATCAAGCGAACCTATCCGTGAAACAAGTAGATTTAATTAGAAAATTTAATATTCTGGTAGAACAACATTTTAAAGAAAAACATCAAGTAGCAGACTATGCAGACTTGCTTTTTAAGTCTCCTAAGACTTTATCAAACTTCTTTAAAAAACACAATGTGAAGTCGCCACTAAAAATCATTAATGAACGCATAGCAGCTGAGGCAAAACGGCTCCTACTCTACTCTGATAAAAGTGCTGAAGAAATCGCTTATGAACTAGGCTATAAAGAGCCGAGCCACTTTTCAAAGTTCTTTAAAACGCAAGTAGGAACTTCGCCTTTAACTTTTAGAAACAGTAAATAACATATTATACCTAAAACAACAATCCTATAGAAGAACTACAGAACAAATGTGTTGCACTTATGGGTTGAACTCAGCCATTTTGGTATTATTATTTTACTTAGTTGAAACTATAAACTCCTGACTCAGTTTTAATTGCAAGATCTAAGAATACAATATTAAAAACACACCTATCATAATTCCTGCCAGTGGTATGAGCTTTTTACGCTTGTTCTTTTCTTTAAAAATAAGTCCACCTATGACTACTGCGATAATAATCTGACTGCGCTTAATGGCAGATAGTAGCATGATCAACGCTTCTGGATCTTGCAGCGCTTTAAAGTAAAAATAATCGGCAGTTTGTAATAGAATCCCGACTGCTGGAATGGTCCAGCGAAATTTAAAAGCTGTACGTTTTTCTTTATAGGGAAACCAGGTAACACTAAGAATAACTAGCAGAATCATTATCGTATAAAAACAAAACCAAAACTGCAAAGTCTGCGGATTTAAAGTTAAGTTCTGTATTAAAAACTTGTCATACAATCCACTACTTGCTCCTAAAAAAGTAGCGGCAATAATGGCAAAAATCCACTTATTACTTTTAAAATGTATTCCTTCTTTTTTACCTATTCTAGAATATAAAACGACTGAAAATATGATCAAGAAAAAGCCCAGCCACTGCCAGTTATTAGGCATTTCTTTATAGATGATGATCGCACCTATAAAAGTAAAAAATGGTCCAGCAGACCTGATAGGTGTCACTATAGTTAGAGGTAAATGTTTGAGCGCTTGATAAGCCAGTATCCATGATGCTGCCATGATCATGGATTTTATAAATATAAATCCATGTGTAGACCATGCGATGGATTCTACAAAAAAACCTGCTTCTTTAAAGGTTACTGGATACAACCACGAGCCTATAAATAAAGGAAAGATCAATAAAAACCCAGCCGTAGTAGTTCCTAGCAGTACAGGAAAAACCTCATTACCTCTTACGGCATCTTTCTTACATAAATTATGTAATCCTAAAAATAAAGCGGCCAAAAGACCTAAATACATCCACATCGCGCGAAAGTAGTTTTTTCTAAAATGTTTTTAATAAACCTACGGTTTGAATTTAATACTTCATTTAAAAATGATGAAAAACCTTAAACTATGTGTCTAAATTAAAAAGGCATGTACTTCCTTAATCATTAGGTAAATCTTACTACTGGCAGCTCTCTGGTTAAAAAAGTAACAAGTACTTAACTGCTGCAGTCTAGGTGTTCCAGAATGCATAAAACTAATTTTTTATACATAACGCATGAAAGGTTTAGAATGACAAATCAATATCTACAACCTTAAAATGAAACAAAAAAATCATTGTGCGTTTATTAAAAACTGATGATTATCATGTTTTAAGCCGTTAATGAAAAGTAATTTCGTACCGTGTAACCAATTAATCTAATTTACAACATGAAAACCATATTAATCCCAATTGATTTTTCTCAAACTAGTCATAAAGCCCTAGAAGTAGGCGCCACTATTGCTAAGCGCATTAAGGCAAAACTAGTTCTTATTCACATGGCAGGACTAGAAGTAGGTCTTAATGAGAAGAACACCAGTTTTGAACAAGCTATTTTTTACAGTAAAGTGGTAGGTAAAAAGTTTGAAGAATTAGTACAGGAGCCTTACTTAGAAGGAGTTACTGTAGAACCTATTCTACAAAAGCACCTAGACTTTGAAGGAATTAATGAACTTGCCAAAGAAATAGATGCCGCACTCGTAGTGATGGCTACGCAAGGTAGTAAAGGACTTGCTGAAATCATAAAAGGCAGTAATACTGAAAAAGTAGTACGCTATTCAGAAGTACCTGTGCTCGTTATAAAAGATAACGACCTACAATTTGCGCCAGAGCGCATGCTATATGTAAGTGACTTTAATATTGAAACCATAAAAGCATACCATAGAATGGTAGAAATCGCCACCTTATTTAATGCTCGCATTGAGTTTTTATATGTGAATTTACCGGGCAGCAACTTTAAAAGCACCTCTGAGATGGATGAGACCTTACTCAATTTCTTTAAAGAAGTAAAGCATCCAGATCCAGTAAAAGCGATTCAAATGGTAAACCGCCATGCAGACTACTCTGTAGAACAAGGTGTTATGAATTTTTCTGCGATCTCAGGTACAGATGTTATCGCTATTCCTACACACGGCCGTACAGGACTATCCCATATCTTAAAAGGCAGTATAAGTGAAGATATTGCAAATCACTCTGTGATGCCAGTGCTTACTGTTAAGATGTAGATATACGCTTTTGCGAAAGCCGAAAAAGAATTACCTATGTACCTATTTAATTTACTCAAGGATTTACAATACCAATTTGTATTTATAATGTCGTACATATAAATTGAATTATTTTTGATTTCTCTTCAAAAAATTCAGAAAACCTCCACTAATCTTTGAGTAAATTAAATTTCATCGTTTCATAATAACATCCCACAAAGCTCCGCTTTGAAAATAAAAAAGCCAGGACTAAAATTGAGTTGCTCAATTTTAGTCCTGGCTTTTCATTTATTCGTGACCTCGATGGGATTCAAACCCATAACCGCTGGAGCCGAAATCCAGTGCGCTATTCAGTTGCGCCACGAGGCCTTTATTAATTAAGCTAGTTTAGCTTTTACAATAGTGCTTATAGTTCTACCATCTGCTTTACCAGCTAGATGTGCATTTGCCTGTCCCATAACTTTACCCATATCTTTCATTCCTGCTGCTCCGGTTGATTCTATGATGGATACGATTACTTTTTCAATCTCTGCCTCAGTTAATTGTTCTGGTAAAAACTGCTCTAAAACCTTAGCTTGAGCTAGTTCTGGTTCTGAGAGATCTTCCCTATTCTGTTCAGAAAAAATACGAGCGCTTTCCTTGCGCTGCTTTACTAATTTTTGAACCAGTTTAATTTCATCATCACTAGATAACTCTTCACTACCGCCCGATGTTTTGGCTAGTAATATCTCACTTTTTACAGCGCGTAAAGCCGCAAGTGCTGTCTGGTCTTTGGCTTTCATGGCTTCTTTCATAGCCGTCATGATCTCTTTTTCTAAACTCATAGCATCTATTCTTTAAGGGTATAAAAGTAAGGCTAAAATAAATAAAAATAAAGAGTACATCCTTCCTAGAACCGTGCCCAACAGGTAATTTATCAAGCATGAAAAAACCCGAATTTTAATAATACCAATTCAAATTCCTAATGTCGCATATAATTCGTTTCTTTTTCTCCTATATTTCAAAATAAAATGAAACCGTAGCTTAGGCTATGCTTTCATTTTATTTATCATCTAGTCAAAAAATAATTCAAATTAAGAATACGGCATTAGAAACATAAATTGGTATAAGAGATTCGGGTTATACTTTTTCAGGGGAAAAAATTATTATTAATCTACATTATCATGTAAAAAAGAATTGTTTGTACGCAATTGTATCTCATCATTTTCATCTGTAGAAAGTGAGGTTCTAGAGCGCTCTGACTCACCTGGTAATTCATCTAATTCAATGCCTTGACGTTCATAAGCGGGCTTCCTTTCTATTTCCTCTAATTTATGTGAATTCTTAAACTTAAAGTTAAAGGAATGTAATTTGCGCTTACGTTCTTCGGCTCTTTTAATGAGCATTTCATTAATGGGTAAATCAGTTAAATCTACATTTTCTTGAGTCTCTTCTTTAACATGAGTATCCTCAAGTGGCTCTGCAGGCTCTGATTTTGTAATTAACTGAATCTCTTCTTCTGTAGCTGGCGGTGTTTCTTGTGCAACCGGTCTAGCCTGATTCATGGTCTCTTCTATTTCCATATAATCATCTAGAGAGTACTTAGTCACGCCTTGTTTAGAAACTTCAGTAACTGGGATCACGTTTATAGGGTCATTTACTTCTATGTCTTCAAGACTATGAACTATAGTAGATTCAGGAGTTTTATCTTCAGTCTGAGATAAAGGCATATCAAAGTCTAAAAGAAATTGATCTTCATCCTTTTCTACAACAATCTCTTCAACAGCAGCAGCAGCAGGAGCTTCTTCTCTTATTACAAATTCTTTAGAGTCTGAAACGTCGAGAACCTCTTCATAAGTTACATTTAAGTTTGTAATAAACTCAGTAGTAGGAATTAATGGATTCTCTTCATTAATTGCTGGCATTCTTGGTTCTGGCTCTTCATCACCTAGTGTATGAATGATTTTAAGTGGTTCACTAGGCTGTGTGGATTCTATTTGTTGTGGGGTTTCCGCTTTCGCGAAAGCGTTATTAACATCATCTTTTTCTTCATTATCCTCTTCTAAATCCATGATGATCTTACCTGGAATAGCCGTGGTAGTTTCTTCTAAAACTGCGCTGGCGCGTTGCTCATCTTCTAGCGTGTGGATGATGCGTTTAGCTTCGGTATTTGAAATATCGTTTTGCTGTTCTTTATTAAAACCCGTAGCAATCACGGTTACTGCTATAGCGTCTCCTAGCGACTCGTCCTCACCTACACCCATGATGATGTTTGCGCCACCACCAGCCTCTGCCTGGATCAAGTCATTAATCTCACCTATCTCATCAATAGTGATTTCTTCAGATCCTGAAACTATGAGTAACAGCACATTCTTAGCTCCTGTTATCTTATTATCATTTAATAATGGCGAGTCTAGTGCTTTAATTATTCCTTCTTGTGCTCGATTTGAACCACTGGATTGAGCACTACCCATAATAGCAGTTCCAGAGTTAGAGAGTACCGTTTTTGCGTCACGTAAATCTATGTTTTGTGTATAGTGATGGGTTATAACCTCAGCAATACCACGTGAGGCTGTAGCAAGTACCTCATCTGCTTTAGAGAATCCAGCTTTAAAACCTAAGTTTCCATAAACTTCTCTGAGCTTGTTATTATTTATGATAATTAAAGAGTCCACCTGTGCACGGAATTTTTCAATTCCTAGTTGGGCTTGCTCATTACGCACTTTACCTTCAAAGTTAAATGGTGTGGTAACGATACCTACGGTAAGAATTCCCATCTCACGTGATATTTGAGCAATTACTGGAGCAGCACCAGTTCCTGTTCCTCCACCCATTCCTGCGGTGATAAATACCATTTTAGTATTAGTATCGAGCATAGCACGCACTTCTTCTATACTTTCTTGTGCAGCGCGCTCACCTACTTCTGGATTTGCTCCAGCTCCTAAACCTTCAGTTAAGGTTACTCCTAGTTGTATCTTATTAGGCACAGGACTGTTATCCAGCGCTTGTGAGTCTGTGTTACATATTACAAAATCTACTCCTTTTATTCCTTGCTGGAACATGTGCTTGATGGCGTTACTACCGCCGCCACCTACGCCTATTACTTTAATCACATTAGACTGGTTTAAAGGCAAGTCAAATGCTATACTGTTAAAATCTTCATTACTCATATCGCTGCTACTTTATGGTTTAAATGCTCTTTACTTCTTTTTATTTAAGGTCAGTCAAAACCTTTTAATTCCTTTTCTACTTCTGAAACCCTTTTCCCTAAGCCTAAAGGGTGAGGTTTCTTTCATTTCAAATCCTATATCTCGCTCCTATTATTTGTGCTTAATTTTAGATTTATTTTTCCTTTTAATTTTATTCTGCCTGGTCTAAAAAGTCTTTCAACTTAGTAGTCCAGTTTTCAAAAAAGCCTCGTTTTTTTTCTTCTTCAACGGCTTGTTCTTGTTGTTCTTGAGTTGCTTCTGTTTGTTCAATGTTTTGTTCTATAATTTCTTCTACGGGCTGCTCTTCTAGTTTTGTATCTAGGTAACTATCTTCTAATCCTTTCATTACTAATCCCACTGCGGTTGCAAAAACAGGACTGGTACTTTCTGAATCGCTATCACCAGCAAGGTGTTCATTAGGGTAACCTATACGGCTGGGCATTCCCGTTACATACTCGGCAAGTTGCTTGATATGTTTTAACTGGCTACCACCACCGGTAAGGACTACTCCAGCAATTAACTGTTTTTTAGGATCATCATGCCCGTAGTTTTTAATCTCTACAAAAACGGTTTCTAAAATCTCAATTACTCTTGCATGGATGATTTTACTTAAGTTTTTTAAGGTAATCTCCTTAGGCTCACGACCACGCAATCCAGGAATGGAAACGATTTCATTTTCTTTATTCTCACCTGGCCATGCGCTACCAAATTTAGTCTTCAACAACTCTGCTTGCTTTTCTATAATCGAGCAACCGGCTTTTATGTCTTCAGTAATAATATTTCCACCTTGTGGTATTACCGCTGTGTGACGTATGATGCCATCTTTAAAAATGGCAAGATCTGTTGTCCCACCACCTATATCGATGAGTGCTGCTCCAGCTTCTTTTTCTTCTTGACTCAAAACCGCATCTGCACTAGCGAGTGGTTCAAGTGTTATTTTTTTTAAGTCTAAGTCAGCACTTTTAACACATCTATAAATGTTCTTAATGGAAGCCACTTGACCTACTACTACATGAAAATTTGCTTCTAAACGGCCACCATACATCCCTATAGGTTCCTTAATTTCTGACTGTCCGTCTATTTTATATTCTTGAGGTAATACATGAATAATCTCCTCTCCTGGTAGCATGACTAGTTTATGAACCTGACCGCAAAGTGTATCTATATCTCCTTGATCCATTACTTCTTCAGAATTTCCTCTGGTGATATAATCACTATGCTGTAAACTGCGTATATGCTGTCCTGCAATACCTACCGTTACCTCACTTATTTTAATACCGCTCACAGCCTCAGCCTGATCTACTGCTTGCTGGATAGATTGTATGGTTTGCGTGATATTATTAACGACACCTCTATGAACGCCTAAACTTTTAGAGCGTCCTACACCTAGGATTTCTAGCTTGCCATATTCATTTTTACGACCTATCATGGCCACAATTTTTGTGGTTCCTATGTCTAGTCCTACTGCATATTCTTTTAAATCCATGTCCTTACTTTTTAATACTCACCACCTGATTTTTATATCTTAAATCAATTGTTTTGATTTGATTTAAGCGTTTATCTTTTTCCATTTTTGCAATGAAAGCCTTATAATTCATCGCTTTGTGTTCTAAATCTTTTACTTCTCCCCATATTACTTCATAATCATGAGCTCTTATTTCTAATGTCACGACTCCTTTTTTATCAAAGGAGATTTGTGTTACCGCTGGCTTTAAAAACGGGTCATCATTTATAAAATTCACCAGTGTAAATAGTGCGTTTTTTAAAGAATCCTTATACCCATAAACTAGTGGTACAAAAGCGGTGTGCTCTTGAGATAACGGCATGAGTTTATTATCAGAATCTAAATACATTTGATCTGGTGAGATGAGTCGAGCGATAGGTGTTCTTTGTTCCACAAGAACATTAACACGACCGTCTAGAGAAACAGAAACCACTGCATCTCTGACCATTGCATTTTCTACAATACTCTTTTCACCTCTATTCAAATCTAAATTTTCTATAGCTAAAGTTTGAGCACTATCTACATTTTGTATCAACAATTTATTAACGTTCTTTTCTGAAATAAAAAGTGCTTTGCTATCTGTATATGAGATAGTTACATCTTTGATGTTTCTTTTATCAAATCTGTGACTTGCAAAAGCATAAGCACTGAATATCAACACAGTACACAAAACCACTTTTAAAAGATTTCTAACGCTCATGTTTCAAAAATTTATTTGTTAATTTCTGAATCTCTATCCCTATATCTCCAGCACCTATCATGACCACTAAACGTGTGTTCATTTCTACAATAAACTCTTCTAGATCTTCTTTATCAAGAACTGTTATTACAGCAGGTTTTTTATCTAATTCTTTAATTTTACTACACAGCGCTTGAGAAGTAATTCCCTCTATAGGTAATTCTCTTGCGGGATAAATATCTAATAAAGCTAGCTTATCAAACTGCCCTAAACTAAAAGCAAATTCCTCCATAAAATCCTTAGTGCGAGAGAATAAATGCGGCTGAAAGATCACTAGCACTTCCTCATCTGGGTACATTTCACGCACGGCTTGATGTACAGCACTTATCTCTGTAGGATGGTGCGCATAATCATCTATAAGTACTCGATCTACAGTATTAACTCGATAAGTAAACCTGCGTTCTACACCTTGAAAAGAGCCTAAAGCAAGTCTCAACTTCTCTACCTCAACTCCATACTCCATAGCCATAGCTAGAGCGAGAAGCGCATTAGAAAGATTATGTTTTCCTGGTAGCTGTAGCACAAATCCCTTGTAGATAGATTCACCTATTTGCAAGTCAAAATGATACGAACCATTTACTACGGTCACCTCAACTGCTTTATAATATCCATTTTGAACTCCTACCACTATTCCATCTATAGAAACCTGCTCGTTTACCAGCAATTTTTTATAATCTAGCAACCCAGCAAAATCATGAAAAGTCTGCTCAAATGTTTCCACATCTCCATAAATATCCAGATGATCTGCGTCTATAGCGGTAATACCGGCAATGTCAGGAGATAACTGCATGAATGATCGATCAAACTCATCTGCTTCAACGACCATTACATCAGTTCCAGAGCATAGATAATTAGTCTTGAACTCTTCTAAAATTCCTCCACAAAATGCGGTAACTTTCACATCACTTTTATATAATAAATGAGCTAGAATGGCACTCGTAGTTGTTTTTCCATGTGTACCAGCTACTGCTAGACAGGTCATGGTTTGTGAAATTTGCCCTAGTAACTGAGCACGTTTGATGGTAGAGACTCCGCTTTCGCGAAAGCGTACTAACTCATCCATCGTAGCAGGAACAGCTGGTGTGTATATAACTTGAGCCGTACTTACATTTTTAAATGCTGCTGGAATAGCGCTGAAATTATCATCATAATGAATATGAATCCCTTCATCTTCTAATTGTTGAGTTAAAGCGGTAGTGACACGATCATAGCCTGCAACCACCTTTCCTTGCTCATGTAAATAACGAGCGAGCGCACTCATCCCTATCCCACCGATACCGATAAAATAAACATGGGTAATATGTTGTAAACTAGTCATGTATGATAGACTCTAATTGATTCACTATATCTACGGTAGCATTAGGTAATGCGAGTTTTTTAATTTGGTTAGAGAGGTCGCTTTGTAATTTTTCATTATTAAAGAGCTCTTTCCAGATGGCACTAAAATTTTCATCCAGATCTGCTTCTTTAACCATTAAACCAGCACCTTTATCAACTACGGCAAGCGCATTTTTAGTCTGATGATCCTCTGCCACATGTGGTGACGGAATAAAAATCACCGGTTTCCCGACGATGCATAGTTCAGAAATAGATCCTGCACCAGCACGAGAAATGATAAAATCAGCTTTGGCATAAGCCAGATCCATTCTATTTAAAAAGGCATAAACTTGAACATTATCTGAGCACTTATCTTTATATTCTTCATAATAATACTTACCGCACTGCCAGATGATCTGTACATCTTGAGAGATCTCATCTTTATAAGTATCTATTAACTGGTTGATGCGCCTGGCTCCTAAGGACCCTCCTAAAACAAGTAAGGTTTTTTTATGCTCGTCTAGGTTAAAATAATCGTTTGCTTCTTCTTTATTTGCATCTATATGTATTAAATCCTGACGCACAGGATTACCAGTAAGAACTATTTTTTCTTCAGGGAAGAAACGCTCTAATCCTGTGCTGGCTACACATATTTTGTGAACTTTTGTAGACAGTAATTTATTAGTAATTCCGGGATAGGAATTTTGTTCTTGAATCAAGCATGGTACTTTCTTCATGCTTGCCATTTTTAATAATGGACCACTTGCATAACCACCAGTACCTATTGCAGCTGTAGGTTTGAACTTATTTATAATTGAACGTGCGTCCCATAAACTCTTGAGCACTTTTAATGGAAACGCTAGATTATCCAGTGTAAATTTGCGTTGCAATCCACTGATCCATAACCCTTTTATTTCATAACCAGCTGCTGGAACTTTCTCCATTTCCATACGATTACTGGCTCCTACAAAGAGAATTTCACAATCTGGCCAGCGACGCTTGCACTCGTTTGCAATAGCTATAGCTGGATAAATGTGACCACCTGTGCCACCACCTGATATGATAAATTTATAAGGCTTCACTTAAAACATCTAAAGGGTTCAACTCTTCGTTTTCATTTAACTCATCTTGCTTGCGTAATGTTTGTCTTTTAGTACTTACACTCAGCACTATACCTACTGCCATACAGGTCATCCATATAGATGTTCCTCCACTACTTATAAGCGGCAGCGTTTGTCCTGTTACTGGAAAAATATTTACAGCTACGCCCATATTAATTAGTGCTTGTAACACAATGGGAAGTCCTACTCCTATGACGAGTAAGGAGCCGAAAACTGTTTGTGCCTTATTTGCTATTACAACGATCCTAAACAGAAATAGCAAGTAAACTCCTAGCACTACCATACCGCCTAATAAACCAAATTCTTCTATGATAATAGCATATATAAAATCACTTGACGACTGTGGTAAAAAATGCTTAGTTGTACTTTTTCCTGGTCCTACTCCTATGGGATAACCGTTTGCGATAGCGGTTTTAGCCTTTTCTACCTGATAAACAGAATCGCTATCACCTTCACCAGCAAAACTTGCGATACGTGATGCCCATGTATCCACTCGATTAGGTAACAATCCTGGAAAAGCTTTGGCGGTAAGCACAAACAATCCTAGAGCTACTATCCCTAATCCTATAATACCTAGCAAATATTTCCATGGATAACCTCCTATAAAACACAAAATCAACACCATTAAAAAGATAAGTGCTGTGGTAGAAAAGTTAGATGGTAAAATCCAGATCAATACTATGCCTACTGGAAACCAAAGCGGCCACAAGGACTGTTTAAAAGTGACTACTTTATCTTTAATACCGCTCAAGTATTTTGCTACATAAGTCATTAATACCACGCTGGCCAGCGTACTGGTTTGAAAACCAACTCCTAAAACCGGGATACGCATCCACCTGCTAGCATTTGCTCCATTCATGGTAGTTCCTTGAAAAGCTGTATAAATCAACATTAAAACTACAAAAGGTAAAAACATAACACTCAAACCTTTAAACCAGTTATAAGGGATTTTATGTACTGCATAAGCAATACTTAAGCCTAAACATAAATGAACAAAATGCTTAATAATGTATTGAGCTGTATTCCCTTCTCCACCATTAAGATAAGCCAGATTACTGCTCGCACTGTAAACTGGTAAAAAAGAAAACATAGCTAGTGCTAAGACCAGTGCCCAAAGAAATAAATCGCCAGATATGTAATCTTTAATCTTCATTTTTAAAGAGCTCTTACAGCGTTTTTAAATTGACGTCCACGATCCTCATAATTTTCAAACAGATCAAAACTTGCACACGCAGGTGACAGTAACACATTATCTCCAGGACCTGCAAGTTTATATGCCACACGCACGGCGTCTTCCATAGAACTGGTTTCTACCATTTGTTCTACACAACCACTAAAAGCCTCAACGATTTTTGCATTATCTACTCCTAGACACACAATCGCTTTTACATTTTTATTAACCAGTGCATAGAGATCACTATAGTTATTCCCTTTATCTACACCACCTACTATCCATACGGTAGGTTTTTCCATACTATCTAGCGCATAATATGTTGCATTTACATTAGTCGCCTTAGAGTCATTTATATACTGTACTTTATTAATCTTAAGCACTTGTTCTAAACGGTGTTCTACTCCTTGAAAAGAGGCAAGGCTTTGTCTTATCGTCTCTTTACGTATTTGAAGCAGTTTTGCAGTAGTTGCAGCTGCCATAGCATTTGCAGTATTGTGTTTTCCTTTTATGGATAAATTTTGAATAGGCATAGTTAATAAGTTTGAGTCTAGGTTGATATTGATTTGATTGTCTTGTATATATGCTCCATATTTCAATTGTTTTTCCATTGAAAATGGGACTAATTTTGATTTAGGTTTAAAAAGTGTAAGTGCTTTTTCTATAGCTGGATCATCAGCATTATAAATGAGGAAATCATGCTCATCTTGATTCATAGCTATACGCATTTTACTGGCTACATAATTTTCAAATTTGTATGCATAGCGATCCAGATGATCTGGTGTAATATTGAGCAATACCGCTATGTGAGGCTTAAAGGTCGTAATACCATCTAGTTGAAAACTACTCACCTCTAGAACGCGGTATTTTGCGGGACCTTCAGCTACTTGAGCAGCATAACTCTTCCCTATATTTCCTCCTATGGTAACATCTAGATCTGCGATTTGAAGCACATGACCTATTAAAGTGGTAACAGTTGTTTTACCATTACTTCCCGTAATTGCTACCTCTATTTCATCAGTAAATCGAGAGGCGAATTCTATTTCAGATATCACTGGAATTCCAGCTTCTAAAATCTTTTGAACTATGGATGCATTATCTGGTATTCCAGGGCTTTTTACGACAAGATCAGCATTAAGAATTTGCTCCATATCGTGTCCACCTGTTTCATGCGGGATATGTTGATCTTGTAACGCTTTCGCGAAAGCGTCTTTCAAAAAACCACCATCACTTAAAAACACATCATGACCACGCTGTGTAGCCAGCATTGCTGCTCCTACACCACTCATGCCGCCACCCAGCATTACGATTCTCTTTTTAATATGTGAGTTTAACTCTGTCATTATCTTAATTTAAGAGTTACAACACTTATGATAGCTAGTAAAATCCCGACAATCCAGAATCTTACCACTATTTTACTTTCATGGATCCCTTTCTTCTGATAGTGATGATGCAATGGTGACATTAAGAATATGCGACGTCCTTCACCATATTTATTTTTTGTGTATTTAAACCAACTCACCTGCATCATCACCGATAAATTTTCCATTAAAAATACACCACAAAGAATAGGAATTAACAACTCTTTACGAGTTGCAATGGCAAGCACCGCAATGATCCCACCTATAGTTAAACTACCTGTATCTCCCATAAAAACTTGTGCTGGAAAAGTGTTATACCACAAAAACCCAACAAGAGCTCCAGTAAATGCTGTAATAAACACCACCATTTCACCAGAGTTAGGGATGTACATAACATTAAGATAGTCTGAAAAAATAATATTCCCTGATATCCATGCAAATAATGCTAGTGTAATAACTGCTATCGCACTGGTTCCTGCTGCAAGTCCATCTATTCCATCAGTAAGATTTGCTCCATTAGATACTGCTGTTACTATAATGATAACAATAGGAATGAAAATTAACCATGCCCATGAAGCTAAACTCGGGTCGATCCAATCTATTAATGATGTGTATTCAAACTCGTTATTTTTAAGAAATGGAATGGTTGTTTTAGTAGATTGATGTGCCTCACCAAAAGCTACTGACAACTCTGTACGCTCCATAATCTGTTGTGCAAGAACAGGATCTTTTACCTCTTCTTTTATAGTAATCCCAGGATGAAAGAACATAGTAGCTCCTACTATCGCACCTAACCCTACCTGGCCTAAAACTTTAAACTTACCTTTTAATCCACCTTTATCTTTTTTGAAGATTTTAATGTAATCATCTGTAAAACCTATGAGTCCCATCCATACCGTAGTGACAATAAGTAGCACGACATAAACGTTATCTAGTTGTGCGAGTAATAAAACGGGTATTAAAGTAGCCATGATAATGATGATTCCTCCCATAGTAGGTGTTCCCGCTTTTTCTGACTGTCCTTCAAGACCTAAATCCCTTACCGTTTCCCCTACTTGCTGGCGCTGTAAAAACTTGATAATGCGTTTTCCATAAATCGTAGAGATACCCAAGGAAAGTAGAAAAGCTATCGCTGCTCTAAATGTGATAAAACCGAACAATGACGCGCCAGGAAACTGGAACTGTTCTTCTAAATATTTAAATAGGTAGTAAAGCATTATTCTAGTTAGTTATTTATTGAGTTGGTTAAGTAAATCAGCGACAATCTTGCGATCATCAAAGTCTGATCGCACACCATTCACCTCTTGATAGGTCTCGTGACCTTTTCCTGCAATGAGAATGATATCGTTTTGTTGTGCCATTTGAACGGCAGTTTTTATGGCATTTTTACGATCTGTTACCGTAAGTGTCTTTTTAAAATCTAGAGGTTCTACACCTTTTTCCATATCGGCAAGAATAGCATCTGGATCTTCTGTGCGTGGATTATCGCTTGTAAAAACTACTTGATCACTTAGCGCTGCAGCGATATTTGCCATAACGGGTCTTTTAGTCTTATCGCGGTCACCGCCACAACCTACTACAGTTATTAATTTCTCATTACGAGTACGTATGGAATTAATCGTTTCAAGTACGTTTTTTAATGCATCTGGTGTGTGAGCATAATCTACAATAGCAGTTATGCGATGGGCTGCAGTCGTGAAATATTGAAACCTTCCTGAAACTCCATCAAGTTGTGATATAGCCTCAAGAACCTCCATAGAGTCCAGGCCTAATTCTACAGCACAACCATAAATAGCTAGCACATTATAAGCATTAAACTCGCCTATCATTTTAGTCCATAGCTCTTGATTATTCACTTTAAGCTGTAAACCGCCGAACTGGTTTTCTATAATTTGCGCTCTATAATCTGTATAGGTTTTAAGCGCATAGCCCAGTTTACGTGCCTTTGTATTTTGGAGCATATAAGCACCATTTTTATCATCCAGATTTGTTAAGGCAAAACCATGTGAAGGTAGCATATCAAAGAATCGTTTCTTCACATTCCTATATTCAGCAAATGAATTGTGATAATCCAGATGATCGTGAGAAAGATTAGTAAACATAGCGCCTACAAAATGTAAACCCGTCACACGTTCTTGGTCTATTCCATGACTGCTTACTTCCATGAAACAATAATCAACTCCGGCATCTCGCATGGCTGCTAGGTGACTGTTAATAGTTAAAGGATCTGGTGTAGTATGTTTAGTAGGTATCACTCTACCATCAATTAAGATCTCTACCGTGGAGATTAAACCTGATTTAAAACCTAGTTTTTTAAATAATTGATACAACAAACTAGTAGTGGTGGTTTTACCATTTGTACCTGTAACGCCTATTAATTTTAAATCACGTGAAGGGTTATCATAAAAGTTTGCTGCCATAAGCGCAAGTGCTGTATGAGAACTTTTCACTTGAACATAAGTAACCTCTTCAGACTGGTAATCTGGAAGCTCCTCTAGAACAACAACTCGAGCACCTAAATCCACCGCCTTTTCAATAAATTGATGTCCATCAACAGCCGTACCTTTAAGAGCAATAAACACATCACCCTTACTAACAGCTCTAGAATCAAAATGAATATGCTCTACTGGAACATCAGTAGTTCCTATTACAAGCTCTAAGCTTACCTTATATAATAGGTCTTTTAAATTCTTCATGATAGAGTTAATGTTATTAGGTCATTTATTTTTACTCGAGTACCAGGCGCTTTGCTTTGATCTCTAACTTTTCCTTTGCCTTTAAGGATCACTCGTGCTCCTAAATTTTCCAGTAGTACTACAGCATCCATGGCATCCATTCCTTTAAGATTAGGGATCTTATTTGAAGTAGTTTGCACCTGGGCATAAAAGTTATCTTGTGACTTTTCTATTTCGTCAGGAGCTATTTCGGGCATGAGAACCTCATCGAGCATAGGGTTATTTGCATATATTTTTTGAGCAATCTTTTTAAATACAGGACCGGCAACTATATTCCCATAATAACCTTTAGATTTTTTAGGCCTGTGAATCACTACTATACAGCTATATTTAGGTTCATCGGCTGGAAAATAACCTGAGAAAGATGCTATGTAAGCCAGCTCCTTATCTTTACGACCGTAGTCTAACTGGCAAGTTCCTGTTTTACCAGCCATAGAAAAACTTTCAGAGTACAGGTTATCTGCTGTTCCACGTCTTACCACATTTTCCATCATCACCTTAACTTTATCTACAGTCTCTTGAGAACATATGGATGGATTAATAATAGCACGATCATACCGTTCTATAAGTTGATCTTTAGAACGTACTTCTCTGATTAATCTGGGTTTTACCATTACCCCATTATTTGCAATTGCGTTATAAAAGGTTAATGTTTGTAATGGTGTTACCTTGAGTCCGTATCCATAAGCCATCCATGGTAATGAGATACCACTCCAGTTAGCATCATCTGGATGAGGAATCATAGGAACTCCTTCTCCTGCTATAGGTAAATCGAGCTTTTTATTGAGTCCCATGCTGTAAAGTCTGTCCACATAACGCTCTGCATTATCTTTGCCCCTATAATTATCAGTGACCATTTGAACTAGCGCTGTATTTGAAGACACCTCAAAAGCCCTTGCAACACTTATTTTTCCATAACCACCATACTTAGAGTCGGCAACATTTCTACCATAAAAAGAAATTTTACCACCTCTAGTATCAAAAACAGTACTGGTATCCACTACTTTATCTTCTAGTGCAGCGACTACACTCATTAATTTAAAAGTAGATCCTGGCTCGTGAGATTCCCACACAGCATAGTTACGTTTCTCATAGTATTTACCACTTTTTCCACGACCTAGATTAGACAAGGCTTTAATCTCTCCGGTAGCCACTTCCATAACCACCGCAGTACCATGCTCTGCTTCAAAATACTCAAGCTGTTCCAATAATGCGTGATGCGCTACATCCTGCATATTTACATCAATGGTTGTATAAACATCATAGCCGTCTTGTGGCTCGATCTCATTTGCTCCACTAATGGGCTTCCATTGATTTTGAGAGATCTTTTGTTTTTGACGCACTCCATCACTACCTCTTAAAAAAGGAGCAAAGGCGCCTTCTAATCCTACTGGAGCACTACCTGGTCTATCATAGCCCACAATACGCTCTGCCATTTTACCCAGCGGATGTTCTCTCACCACACGCTGCTCCACTATGATACCACCGCGATAAGGTCCTTTATTAAATAATGGAAATGATTTAATATTTATGTAATCACCATAATCTAGGTTTTTTGCAATAAGCATATAGCGATTACGATTACTACGTGCGGCACGTAATTTTTTAGTGTAATAGGATTTAGTGCGATTCAGTTTTCGCGCAAGCGAATCACTTAATGGTCCCACGAGCGATTTAAAATCTTCATCATTAGGCGCTACCGCATCAAAACGAATATCATATTTAGAGATAGAGGTTGCGAGTAACTGACCATTTGCATCATATAAGTTTCCACGATTAGATGGAATGGTATCATTTTTAAAAATGCGTTGTTCTGCTTTGGCTCGATACATATCACCATCCACAAACTGGATATTAACAATCTTCACGATTATAGCCAGCGCGATAACTAACAGCACCAGACCTACTATGTAGATCCTACTCAATATGCTTTTTTCAGTTGTTGCCATCTGGTGAAGTAGATTTAATAATTATCTTTTGCGGCGGATTTTTTGCTGGAGCAATACCGCGACTTTTTAATTTGCTGGCAATGGTGGACTCCATTTGCAAAATCATCAACTCTTTCTGGCCAAAGGTGTACTGACTGCGCAGCTCGTTTTCACGATCTGCAAGCTGTCCTATATAATGCACTTTCTTCTCAAAACTATGCCCAGTGTAGATCATAATAATGGAAAGAAACACTGCAAAAATGATGAAGCGCCAGTTTTTAAACGCATCATCATTAGTTAAAAACCTACCTTTTAATATATCATATACCTTTGATGCCATATTAATCTATTATACGCTCTGCAATACGCAATTTTGCACTGCGCGCTCGGTTATTTTCTTTTATTTGTGCGGCAGTAGGAACTATTAACTTACCTACTTTTTTAAAAGGTACACTCACTCTACCGAAAACGTCTTTTTCTGGTTCTCCATGGAAAAGTCCATTACGTATAAATCGTTTTACAGGTCTATCTTCTAGAGAGTGATAAGAAATCACGCTCAACCTTCCTCCAGTTTTAAGTACATCACGTGACTGAATTAAAAATTCTTCTAATACATCCATTTCCTGATTCACCTCTATACGTATGGCCTGAAAAACCTGCGCCAGTATTTTGTGCTGTATGCGCTCAGGAACAAACGGCGCACATATTTCCTTTAGTTGTCCTACCGTTTCTATAAGCCCTTCACTACGTTTTTGCAGGATGGCTCGAGTTAACTTAGGAGCAATGCGCAACTCACCATATTCTTTAAAAATCTGGTTAAGCTCTTCTTCATTATAATCGTTAACAACCTTTACAGCATCTAGATCTCCTTCCTGATTCATGCGCATATCTAATCGCGCATCAAAACGTGTAGAAAAACCACGACCAGCCTCGTCAAACTGGTGTGAGCTCACACCTAAATCTGCCAGAATACCATCTACCTGTTTCACACCATACATGCGTAGAAAGCGCTTCATGAACCTGAAATTCTGATTAATTAAAGTAAACCTAGGATCATCTATCACATTTTCTAAAGCATCTAAGTCTTGATCAAAAGAAAATAACCTACCATTTTCATCCAGCCTGGAAAGAATTTCACGTGAGTGACCACCACCGCCATAGGTAACATCTACATAGGTTCCTGACGGGTTTATTGCGAGTCCATCTACAGACTCTTCCAGCAATACTGGATTATGATAAAAGGTCTGTTGTGTCATCTCCCATTACTTCTTCAGCGAGATCAGCAAAATCTACAGTTGCAGCGTCTATAGCTTGCTCGTAGCTTTCCTTATCCCATATTTCTATAATATTAATCGCACTCGATACAGTGAGATCTTTTGATATGCTAGCGATTTGAATTAAATCCTTAGGAATTAACAATCTACCATTTGCATCTATTTCTACGGTTTTTACACCAGCAGTAAAACGACGTATGAAGTCGTTATTTTTCTTTTTAAATCGATTGAGCTTATTCATGCGCGCCATCATCTCATTCCACTCTTTCATGGGATACAACTCTAAACAAGGCTGGAATACAGAGCGTTTAAGCACAAAACCTTCTTGCAAGACTGGTGCTAGCTGCTTTTTTAATGAAACAGGCATCATAAAACGCCCTTTTGCATCAATTTTACACTCGTATGTTCCTATGAAGTTTATCAACCTTAATGAGTTATGAATTCAAATATAAAATTATTACTCCACAATTTACCACTTTTTACCACATTGTTAATAAAAGAGTCTTTTTCTGAATAACTATAGGACTTATAAACAATTTGAAATAGATGTAAAGGAGTTAAAAAAAGGGTTTTCTGAATATGCTTTCGCGAAAGCGAGATAAAAAAATATCACTTAGTGTCATAAAGTGGGAAATGAATAAAATAGCCTTTCTAGTCATATACATTTCATGTATTATATGATCAAAACAACTATATTTGCTTACTATACCAAACACAGTATATGACGCAAAAGCTCGTTAAAGACGGTAAATTTGAATACTACGCCACAGGCGAAGGAACTCCTATTATTATTCTTCATGGATTAATGGGTGGTTTAAGTAACTTTCAAGGTGTGATCGATCATTTCCCTGCAAAAGGCTATCAAATTGTTGTACCGTCATTACCTCTTTATAGTATGCCGTTACTCAAAACCAGTGTAGGCACATTTGCAAAACATATTAATGATTTTATCAACCACATGGGCTGGGAAGAAGTGATTCTTCTAGGTAATTCTCTAGGTGGTCACATAGGTCTAGTAACCACTAAATTATTTCCAGATAAAGTAAAAGCGCTGGTGATCACAGGCAGCTCTGGTCTTTATGAAAGCGCCATGGGAGAAAGTTACCCTAAACGTGGAAATTATGAGTATATCAAGAAAAAAGCCGAAGGTGTTTTTTATGATCCTGCAGTAGCTACTAAGGAGATTGTGGACGAGGTTTTTGGCGTGGTAAACGACCGTAATAAACTTATTAAAACGCTTGCCATTGCAAAAAGCGCCATACGTCATAATATGGCAAAAGATCTACCTAAACTACAGCTACCTGTTTGTATTATCTGGGGAAAACAAGATAACGTAACTCCACCAGAAGTAGCTACAGAGTTCCACGAGAAATTACCCGACAGCGACTTATTCTGGATCGATAAATGCGGCCATGCTGCGATGATGGAGCACCCAGATGAGTTTAATGAGATTCTTGCTGGCTGGTTAGAAAAACGTGAGCTTTAGTTCATGGTTATGCAAGCTTTATAAAATCTTGAGATCATCCATGAGATTACTAAAAAGTAATTTGCTACTCATGATTAGCGCTACATAAAAATACCACTTAAAACAACTCACAGACAACTGGTACCTGATCGCTTACTAATTCCTAGCTTACTATCTAATGAAAACAAAGAACTACCCTATCTTTGTGATATGAAAATAACTAGTTCTGAATTTGTCATTTCTAATCAAGACGTAAAAAGATGCCCAGATAGCAGGCTGCCTGAATATGCTTTTATAGGCCGTTCTAATGTGGGAAAATCTTCTTTAATTAACATGCTCGTTAATAAAAAAAGTCTTGCTAAAACGTCTGGAAGACCAGGTAAAACTCAACTCATCAACCACTTTTTAATTAATAAAAGCTGGCATCTTGTAGACTTACCAGGTTATGGTTATGCTCGAGTTTCTAAAACAAGTAAGGCAAAATTCCAAAAATTCATTACTAATTATTTCCAGCAACGCAAACAACTCGTTTGCGCCTTTGTTCTAGTAGATGTGAGGCACGATCCTCAACCTATAGATACTGAGTTTATGGAGTGGCTGGGTGAAAATGGAATTCCATTTGGAATCATATTCACTAAGGCTGATAAGGTTAAACCAAAAGCACTCGATCGTAACGTAGAACATTACAAACAACAACTACTCAATGGTGTATGGGAAGAAGTGCCACCTTACTTTATAACAAGTTCTTCTAACGGTACTGGACAGGAAGAATTACTTCATTATATAGGTGAGATTAATGAGAATCTACGGTAGTTGTGAACTGTGTAATTTAAAAAACGGGTCTATCATTCACTGTTTTTCTTCTTATTTCTCTGAGAAGCTCCTCTATTCCATTTACTTTCATATCATAAACAGTGGTCATGTATCGACCTAGTTTACCATCTGGAAATCCTTTTCTTCTAAACCATACGTAATATGGCTCAGGCAACTCACTTAAGAATTTACCTTTATGGGTACCAAATGGCATTTTATACCATGCCAGTTCTACTAATTGTTTATGATCGAAAATGGGTTCCAAGTTTGTTTTTAGGTTTGAGTCGTTGAGTCGTTGAGTCGTTGAGTCGTTGAGTCGTTGAGTCGTTGAGTCGTTGAGTCTAAGTTTTAAAAAACATAGATCTTAAGTAAATCATCCACAATCAGTTATCAAGAACTTTTAAGATATAAAACACCTCTTAAGGACATTTAAGGTTTTAAAAACAGATTACTTTGTCGCTATCGCTCCTCGTAATGACGGAGAATAAATCTCATGAATCCTAGCATTCAACAGATAACTAATAACCGAGAACTGATGACTGAGACTGATCATTAAGACTGAATACTGACTTATTTCTTTTTCAAATCCAGCTTCTCTGCAAAATAGTCGCAAAAATCAATCATAGTATCTCTCATCTTATCATCATTTGTTGCGCGGTGATAAGAGTCTGCCATGGAGACTAAGGTTTGATGAAAAAAGACACGCATCTCATCTACTGGCATATCCTTAGTCCATAAATCGATACGGAAACTTTCTTTTTCTAGTGAATCCCACATAGAAACCATCATCGCTTTTGCCTCTGCACCAGTAACGCCACCATCTGGCGCGCTCCATCTTATCTGTTCTGGTACGCGATTTTCATCTAGTTCTATTCCTATTTTAATTTCTGATCTATGTGTTTGAGCCATTATTGTTTTGGTTTATACTTTGAATTATTAAAAATATGCTGCGCAGGTAGTCTTAACATATCCTTTAGTGGAACCTCATTATTTTCCATAAATGCTTGCACTATGCGATAACCTATATATTTCCCTACTCCACCTGGAGTTTGTTGATCTACCTCAAGATAAAATTTTGAAAACGGTGCTGGTAAAATAAACCGCGATTGCAACTTAGAATCTGTGCTATACAACAGGCTTTCATCTATAAAAACCCGCCACATTTCAGACTCATT
>P_2C_Liq_1_UnCtyDRAFT_1000239_pt1 | contig 23446 bp, 16 predicted proteins | sample Pon2CUnioCityCA_2_FD_10234 | JGI IMG/M metagenome (IMG submission 10234) | reverse complement strand
TCAAACAAATTACGGAATAACAGCAGATTTAGATTATGGATCTGTGAATGGTAATGGAGATGATGGTTATTATTTATATGTAGGCGGTGATGAAAATAGCGGGACATTATTTGATTCTTTTGGAGAGCTTGGGGTAGATGGTAGTGGTCAAGCTTGGGATTATGAAAATAGTAGAGCTATTAGAAATTCTGTAACAGATTCTCCGTCGAGTGTTTGGCAATCTTCTAGCTGGACAATCACTAGTGCTAACGTGGCAGATATGACTCCTGGAGCAGGTGATCCAGTAAATTATGTCTATGATAATAACTCGTGGACTCCAGAGGATCCTGAAGGAGTAAGTACAGTGAATGATAATGTAACCGTGAGTACAGGGAATATTTCTTTTACAAGTTCAGTAGATGTAAATAATTTAACAGTCGCTTTAGGTGCCATATTAGACTTATCATCAAATACAGTAAACCTAGCAGGAGATGCTGACTTACAAGGTGTCGTGTTTGCAGAACAAGCTACAATAAACTTATCAGGAAGTGTCGGGCAAATATTTTCAATAGATCAAAGTTTTACGGTGGAAAACCTCACCGTAGATAATCCAGCTGGTGTGGATCTTATAGGAGATATGAGTATAGAAGGTGTTCTCACGCTTACTAATGGTGAGTTTACCACAAACGGCTCTAGTCTTGTGTTAACATCCTCATTAAATAAAAGCGCTGTGGTCGCTGAGGTTGTAAATGGAAGTATAGTAGGAGATGTAACTGTTGAACAATTCTATCCAGCGCGCCGTGCCTTTAGATTTGTAAGTTCACCTGTGGATATGACAGGAACTATTTTTGATAACTGGCAACAAGGTGGATTAAATCCAGGTGATCAAGGTTATGATGCAGGAGCTGGTACTCATATTACTGGTGGTACTTCTGCAAATGGTTTTGATCAGACGAGTACCAATAATCCTTCACTTTTTAATTTCAGTAACGATGATAATCAATCATGGACCGCTGTTGCAAATACTAATAGTACCTCACTTATTGCTGGAGAGGCCTACCGTTTATTTATAAGAGGTAATCGTAGTATAGACTTGACTAGTAATACCAGTGCCCCAAGCGATACTAAATTAGTCACCACAGGTACATTAATAACAGATGATGTTGTACAACCTTTTTCAAGTACACTAGCTACTGGAGATTTTGTTTTTACGGGTAACCCATATCAGTCTAAAGTAGATATCAGTCTTTTAATGAATGATGCTACGGCTCGAGAAGATGTGAATCCTAACTTTATGTATGTTTGGAATCCGCAGGCTGGTGCTCGTGGTGCCTATAGAGCTTTTGATTTTTCAAACTCGACATCTTCACCATCAGATAGTGAAGTAAATGGAATATTGCAACCAGGTCAGTCTATGTTCTTATTAGTAGATAACGATGGTGATGGTGATGTCCCTAGTATCACTTTTAAAGAGTCTTTTAAATCTGCAGGATCAAATCTTACATCTACTTTCAGTATACCAGAAGCAACACTTTCTATGGATTTGTCTAATGGAGGTTCTAATCTGGATGGTTTTAAAGTGAACTTTTCATCTCAAGGAAATGATGGTATAGATTCATTTGATTTGAATAAGCTTAATAATCTAGATGAAAATATAGCTCTAGTTCATGGAGCCATAGATCTAGCTATAGAGAATCGCAGTTTACCTATAGATGGTACTATATTGCCTCTAAAAATAAATCGTTTTTCAACTGGTTCTTATGATTTTAAATTCCAGCTTTCAGGATTGAATGGTGTAGATGCTTACTTGCTGGATCATCAATCAGGGCAGTATCACTTCATTCAAAATAACAATCAAACGATCGTAACCTTATCATTTGATGAATCAGACCCAACAAGCATTGCGACAGATAGATTTTTAATTGAATTCTCAAACACGACATTATCTGGTAACGACTATAATTTAAGTAGTCAGGTTTCAGTGTATCCTAATCCAGTGAGCAATGGTCTAGTTAAGATTTCGGGATTAATTAATACACAGCCTGTTTCAGTCCAGCTTTATAATCTATCGGGACAGTTATTAGTAAATAAGAGTTATGAAGTGAGTAATAATGAAGTCGTACTTTCTGACTTGGAAAGTTTGAATATGGGTGTATATTTGCTTACATTGCAACAGGAAGGACAACAGGTTGTAAAACAATTGATTATTGAATAAGCTGTTCTTTCAATGCTCTGCTTGTTATAAGTAGTGATTTAGAACTAATTAATTTTTATAAAGAGGCTGTCTTAAAAGAAGCTTTTAACTTATCAAATAGAGCTCGTCGAGGTTTTACCTATTGTATTTCAATAGTATTTCGACGAGCTCCGTTTGACTTGTGATATTCTTAGAGGCTCTTAATTAGGTCTCTTTTGTGAGCTAAAAGTATATAATAATGACTTGGGATTACTTTAAAAATAAACTATCGCATGTGCTGCTAAATGGAGATAATGATTTGAAATTTAGAAATATAGCTTATTTACCTAGATGGGTTGTTGTTATCATAGACAGTGCTTTAGTTTGCTTTTCCTTTTTCTTGAGTTATTTAATGGTAAAAAACCTTTCGGTAACTTTTTATCCTACTTTGACTATTTTTCAGCAAGCGGTGGTAGTTTGCTTGGTTCAATTTTCCTTTTTCTTTGTTTTTAGTACTTATGCTGGTTTGATTAGGCATAGTACCACAGTAGATACTTTAAAAATTGCATTAGCTTCTATTTCAGCTGGTATGTCTTTAATATTCATAAGTTATCTGTATAAGGGATTCTTTGAAGAGAAACTTTTTTTGGTGCCGTTTTTGATTATTTATACCGCGGTTACTTTTGGTTTATTACTTTCATTTAGAGTAGCTGTTAAGTCTGTTTATCAATTAATGATCAATCTTAATTCCATGAATAAGAAGAGAGTTGTTCTTTTAGGTGTTAATGATGATACGATCTCTGTTGCTGAGGCTTTGACAAATTCCAGGGATCAAGATTTTATCCTCGCTGGTTTTATTTCCCTTACCAAGTCCTATTCCAAAATAAAAATACTAGGAAAACCTATTTTTAAGTGTTCTACTGAATGGTGCGCTAAACTTAAAACCTATGACATAGATGGTGTCGTTCTAGTAGGGAATACTATTTCTCAAAAAGATAAATTAAAGATTGTAGAGGAATGTTTGAATCATGGAGTTCAAATTTTTAACGCTCCGGTAATCAAAGAATGGAGTGAATCACAAAGTGTTCATGGAAATATTAAGGAAATCCAAATCGAAGACTTGTTAGAACGAAATACTATCATTTTAGATGATACTTTGATTAATGATTTTCTAAATGATAGAATTATTTTGGTTACTGGTGGAGCAGGTTCCATAGGTAGTGAAATCGTAAGACAAGTTTCTAGGTACAATCCTAAAAAGTTAATTATATTAGACCAGGCAGAATCTCCATTACATGAATTAGAATTAGAATTAAGAAGTAACTTCCCTGATCTGAATTTTGAATTTGTTCTCGCTGATATCAGGAACATGAATCGATTAACTAATTTGTTTCAAACGGAAGATATATCTATAGTCTATCATGCAGCAGCTTATAAACATGTACCATTAATAGAAAACAACCCTTCTGAGGCGGTTTTTGTGAATATTATGGGGACCAGGAATATAGCAAATTTAAGTACTGAATTTAATGTGGATCGTTTTGTAATGGTTTCTACAGATAAAGCGGTTAACCCAACAAATGTTATGGGTGCTTCTAAAAGAGCAGCCGAAATTTATGTGCAGGCCTTGCAAGCTACTAAAACTCAAACATGTTTTATTACGACCAGATTTGGAAATGTATTAGGTTCAAATGGTTCTGTAATTCCCTATTTTAAAAAGCAGATCGCAGCAGGTGGACCTGTTACGGTTACTCATCAAGATATTATACGTTATTTCATGACTATTCCTGAAGCTTGTCAACTAGTACTACAAGCAGGAACTATGGGGCAAGGTGGAGAAGTTTTTGTATTTGATATGGGGAAACCTGTTCGTATTATGGATCTGGCAGAAAAAATGATACGATTGTCTGGATTTGAGCCTTATTCACAAATAGATATTAAAGTAATTGGGTTAAGGCCTGGAGAAAAGCTTTTTGAAGAGCTATTGAACGACACGGCTACTGTTTTACCGACGCATCACAAGAAAATTATGAGAGCCAAAGATGAAGAAAAATCTATGGCAGTTATGGAAGACTTTATTATCGATATATCTGCTGCTGCTCAAGCTCATAATAACGTTGAAGTAGTTACGATTTTAAAGAAATTAATTCCAGAGTTTTTGAGTGAAAATAGTGTGTATGAAGTGCTTGATCACGAGGTAAAAGTAACCAGCTAATCACTATATTTGCTAGATGAAAATATTTTTGTTTAAACGGTTGATAGTAATTCTTGTCTTACCCGTTCTTTTATTGTCTTCTTGCGTATCTAAAAAAGATATTATTTATGTTCAAGATATAGATGATACGTTATCTAAAGAAAAGTCTTTGTATGAAACGACTATTGCAAAAGATGATGTGTTACGTATCATTGTATCGAGTGCTAATATGGAAAGCGTACTTCCTTTTAATCAGGTCGTAGGGGCTGTTTCTAATCAAGATTTAAGGGTACGATCTCAAGAAGCGCTTCAAAGTTATCTTGTAGATAAAAACGGAACAATAAAGTTTCCCGTTCTCGGATCTATAGAGGTAAGTGGTTTAACTCGAGAAGCATTAGAGCAACAGTTGCAAAACCAACTTTTAAAATACGTTAAGGATGTTTCAGTTGACGTGAGAATTCTTAACTATAAAATCACCATTTTAGGTGAGGTTACCCGACCAGGTACTTTTACTATAGAGCATAATAGAATTACATTATTACAAGCACTAGGTCTTGCAGGTGACCTTACGGTTTACGGGAAGAGAGACAACATCATTGTTATCCGTGATGTGAATGGTGTTCAAAAATCAGCTCGAGTAGACTTGACCAGTTCTGAATTTATTTACTCGCCTTATTATTATCTCAATCAAAATGATACGGTGATAGTAGAGCCTAATGGAGCTCAAGTTCAAGCTTCAGGATTTAACAGAAATGTTTCTATATACGTTTCCATCGCCTCTTTATTACTTACCACCATTGTTGTATTTTCTAACCTGAATAGATAATTAATGAATAGTACTACCGACTCAAAATCTAATGAAGTCTCCTTGAGAGATCAAATAAGGCCATTTTTATCAGTTTGGCCTTGGGTCTTGTTATCTGTTATTATGTGCCTTTTTCTTTCTGGAATGTATTTAAGGTACACCACAAAAAAGTTTGAAGCAACCGCTTCTATAATTATAAAAGATACACAGTTCGGAGGTGGCTTGTCAGAGACTGGTGTATTGGGTGATATTGGCTTATTCGGTAGTAATTTCAATAGTGTAGAAAACGAAATTGAAATTTTAAACTCTAAGCGTTTGCTATCTAAGGTGATAGACCATTTTAAATTAGATATCAACTATTACAGAAAGGGAAATGTCAAGTCAAGTGATGTATATGAATCTAGATTTCTGGACATCACACAATTAAAGAATGATTCTTTACTTCCATTAAGAGAGAACATATCTTTCTTTGTTAAAAAAAATAATGATTCTTTGTTCGGTTTCAAATCAACTGAGGAAGGTAATTGGGTAAACAAGAAGTATGGTGAAATTATAACTATCGATAACCGTAATTTTTTAGTGACGCCGAAAAACGTTAATAATCTTGCCGATTCAAAAGAGAACAATGATGAAGATATTCTACATGTTGTTATTCATCCTAAATCAAAGTTGTTACAAGATTACCATTCTCGATTAAATGTAGTAAGTTCTAGTAAGAGAGGTAGTGTCGTTAACCTATCCATTACTGATGTGGTAGGCGATAGAGCTGCTGATGTCCTTGATCAATTAATTGAAGAGTATAATAAGGATGCAATTAATGATAAGAATATAGTAGCAGAAAATACAGCAGCGTTTATTGAAGAACGTCTTAAAGAAATCACTAAGGATCTGGATAGTGTTGAAACAGGTATTAAAGATTTTAAGACTTCGGTTCAAGTGGTGGATATTGAAGTAGAAACGGCTATAGATTTGGAGAAAGTAAATCAAATTGAAGCTGAATTATTGAAGGTGGAGACACAGTTATCCATTGGTCGCTCCCTAAAGGAGTTTATGGTGAGAGATTTAGAAAAAACAGTTACCACTGCTGGTTTAGGCATTAATGATATTCAATTAAATCAGTTGATAGGAAAGTATAATGAAATATTAACAACTTTTCAAAGAGTAAGCCAGACCTCAACAAGTGAAAGTCCGGTTATGATTCAGTTAACCAGTGAGTTAACGGCTCTGAAAAGAAATATTTTTACAACTCTTGATAATTACATTAACAATTTAAAGTTAGAAAGAAATAGTCTCGCTCAAAAGGCTAACCAGATTAATGCAACTATTTCACGTGTGCCGAGTAATGAGAAAACGAGTAGAAATATTAAAAGGAATAGAGAGGTTGTAGAGGCAATCTATTTGATTTTAAGAGAGAAACAAGAGACCACAGCTATTTCACTAGCCGTTACAGCTCCTAAGGCAAAGATAGTAGACTCTGGATATGCATCTGAAAACCCTATTTCTCCAAAACCTAAAATAATATTGTTAGCCGGTTTCATATTAGGAGTAATGATACCTATAGGTATAGTTTATCTTAAACAATTATTTTATAATAAAATAGAGTCACGTATGGATTTAGAAAGAGCACTACCAGAAGTTACCATATTGGGCGAAATACCTAAACTAGAAAGAGGTGCTGATAATAGAATCGTACCTAATGATCGAAGTGTTCTAGCAGAGTCTTTTAGAATCATTAGAACTAATATTCAATATAAATTAAACACCTTAGCGCATAAAGAAACACCAGTTGTTCTAGTGACATCTACTGTTAAAGGTGAAGGTAAAACACTCACTGCTTTTAACCTAGCGAGTACTTTTGCTTATAGCGGTAAGAAAGTGTTACTGATAGGAGGAGATATTAGAAACCCTCAATTACATCGCTTTTTTAATAGAAAATTGAAACATAAAAAAGGATTAACTGATTATCTCGTTACTAATGATTTTGATCTGAATGATTTAGTTTTTAATGTTGATGATAACCCTAAGCTTTCTATATTACAATCTGGAACTATTCCTCCTAATCCTGCAGAATTACTCATGCAAGATCGTATCATGCAACTTTTTGATGAAGCAAAATCACAATATGATATGATTATTGTGGATACGGCACCTACCATCTTAGTAACAGATACTTTCCTTATCAACAAATATGCAGATGTAACGGTTTATGTATCCAGAGCAAACTATACCGATTTAAGTCTTCTGGATTATATTTCAGACACCTTAAAAGCTGAAAAATTGTCTAACATAGCTATGGTAATTAACAGCGTTAAGTTGGCAAACTTTGGTTATGGTAATAAGTATGGTTACACGTATAGTGCAGACAAACAATCTACCTTATCACGATTAAAATCTAAGCTAGGCTTCTAGTTAAATATACTTTTAGTATGTTCTATTACTGGTCTAAGATCTTCTGAGATTTTAGGAGTTATTTTCATTTCTTTAATAGCTTTTAAGTGTTCTGGTTTATGAGCATCGGTAGCTATGAATTCATAAAATCGGTTTTTCAGTAAAAGTGTAGACTTTGTGAAGGCGTCCTTACCATAATGACCTGATAGTGATAGCAGGTTTAATTGAAGTGTAAAACCACGATCTTTAAGGTCTCTATATTCTTCAATATCTTTAATATATGCATAACGTTCAGGATGGGCGAGAATAGGAGCTATGTTTTTCTGAATCATGTGGAATATGATTTCGTTCACATAAGCGGGCTTTTGAAAATATGAAAATTCAGTGAGTAGCATCTTTTCTTTTAAGAATAGAATTTGATCTGAATCAATTAAATGTTTAAACTTACCATCCATCATGTATTCTGATGCAGCATTTGTAATAAAGCCAGTGTTTTTTGTTTTAAAATCAGTAAAGGCTTGTTCTATGGAACGTATATCGTTACCATAATAATCTTCCATGGTGTGTGGTGTAGCTATACATCCTTTAAAGCCTAGTTCTTTGTAAAGCTGTATCATTTGAAGTGACATCTCTACATCTTTAGATCCATCATCTATTCCTGGTAAAATGTGGTTATGTATATCGATTAAACCTTCAAGATGGTCTGCTAGAAATTCTTTTTTAGTAAAAAAAAACATGGAACTACTTTATAATTGATTGTACTTCATTGCTCTTCCACACTTGAGGATATAGATTTTCCAGAAGGACAATACACTCAGGATCATTCTTGAATGCATTTTGTAAATGAAAACGAGCTTTAATTAAATCATTGGTTTTAAAATAAGCTCCAGCTAATCGATATTCAATTTCAGTATTTTTAGGATAGAATTCTAGTCCATGTTCTAAGTTGGACACTACGGCTTCTATTTCCCCTAATTGTAATAAGATATCTGATCGCTCGAGCCAGGTCTCTAATTCATAGTTCCCTAGTTCAATCGCTCGTCTATAGCCATGCTCTGACTCTTCAAAAAAGTTGAGTTTCTTATTAAGTTTAGCATATCTGATCCAGTATAAGGCGTTTTCTTCATCGATTTCAGTAGCCTTTTCTATATAGCTCAAGGCTTTTTGATAATTTAATTGCGTAGAATAATAATCTACAAGGGCAATCCATCCTTTATCTAGTAAAGGATCTTCTTTAACTGTTTTCTTAAAAAACTTTATAGCGAGCTCATGAGCACCGAGTTTCTCATAACATTTTCCCAGTCTTAAATAGGCAAAAGAGGTAGGGTCATCTAGTTTTAAGGTGATTTGATAATTTTCAATAGCCTCATTATACTTTCCTAATTTTTCTAACACCTTTCCTTTTTCAAGATAAGCACCTACAAATAATTCATCTGATATAATGGCAAAGTCAAAAGCAGAAAGCGCCTTATCATACATTTTCAGGTCAAAATATTGTTTCCCGACTTGATGCCACGCCACCTCACTATATGGATTATTGTTTAAAAATTGGTTTAAAAAATCTATAGCACCTTTATGTTCTTTGAGAAAATCAAAACAGTAAATAATATTATAGAGTGCTGAGTAGTCCGTATCATCTAGCTCTAAACAGGAGATAAAATTCTCTTTGGCTTGTTTATAATCTTCTATGAATAGGTATTCCATTCCTATAAGGTTATAAACATCGGCCTGGTCTTCTGTGAGTTCTAGGGCTTTTTTTAAAAGCTCTACCGCTTTTTCATGCTCATCAGTTTTAGAAAATATGTTTGCCTTTTGAATATAGATTTCTGAATTATGAGGTTGTAATTCATATAATTGATTAAGGATTTCATGCGCCTTATCAAATTCGTTATCAAATACAAGTATCTCTGCTTGTAGTAGCTTAATAGTTACAGAGCTTGGATGTTGTGATAATCCTAGATGTGCCGCTTTACGCGCCATGTTCATTTTGCCAGATTCTAAATAGTGTTCTACAATTTGTTCAAATTCTTCACTATCAAAAAAACCTACGGCATTAGATTTAAGCATTAACTCAAACTTTTTAATACTCATAAAGCCATCGCCATTAAGTTCAAATTGCATAAATGATTTTTAAGATTTCTACTTTCACTAAGTTCAAAATATTTGTCATTCTTTTCATCATGCCTTAACATCTCTTATAAACAATTTATAAACAGCTTTTAAAGGCTCATTTATGCATGGAATTCTTCTATAACATCTATCAGGATTTTACAGGCGGTATGGATCTCTTCTCTTGTAATGGTGAGTGGTGGAGTGATGCGTATTGCTTTCTTTTCGTAAAGTAATAAGAAGAAAATTACACCTCTTTTTCTACATTCGTCAACTATGGCAGCGGTGTCGATTTCGGNTGACACTATGGCTGCTAGCATTAAACCGGTACCTCTTACTTCTAGAATATGCTTGTTTTTTAAGCTTTCGCGAAAGCGTATTTCCTTATCCTTAACAGTTTCTATAAGTCCATTTTGCTCTAATTCACTTAGGGTAGCATGTGCAGCCGCAGCAATCACTGGATGACCACCAAAAGTAGTAATATGCCCCAGCATGGGAGATTCCTTAAACTGATTCATGTGATGCGCACTGCCTGTAAGCGCACCTATAGGTAAACCACCTGCAAGACCTTTACCTGTTACGACTAAATCTGGAACGATACCTAGTTGTGTAAAGTAAAACATACAACCGGTGCGCCCTATTCCTGGCTGTATTTCATCCAGTATGAGTAAGGCTCCTTTTTGCGTACATTTTTCTCTTAAAGCTGTAATCCATGATTTATGGGGCATTATAAAGCCAGCACCACCTTGAATAGTTTCTATGATAACGGCTGCGGTTTGCTCAGTAATAAGGTTTAATTGTGCAAAGCAATTAAATTTTATATGTTTAATTTGAGGTATTAATGGTCTGAATGGAGCTTTACGTTCCTCATAATCCATGAGGCTTAAAGATCCCATAGTGTTTCCATGATAAGCTTTTTTCATGGCTATGATCTCTGATCTATTAGTAACTCTACGGGCTAGTTTAATCGCTGCTTCTATTGCTTCTGTGCCGCTATTTACGAGATAAGTCATCTCCAGTGGTTCTGGCATGTGACTGGCAAGTTTTTTACACAGCTCTATAGCAGGTTTTTGAGCATATTCTCCATAAACCATTACGTGCATGTACTGATCTACCTGGTTTTTAATAGCAGTAGTTACCGCTGGATGACAGTGACCTAGCGGTAAAGCGCTCACTCCAGCTACACAATCTAGATAGCTTTTCCCGTGAATGTCATAGATATAATTCCCCTTTGCATGAGATATCTCTAAACCTGGAGCAAATGGAGTAGTGGGCGCTTGATATGCAAAGAAATCTTTTTTCACTGGTTAAGATTTTTTACCTATAACTTGTTGATCTTCTTTTTTGTTAATGAGGAGTTCTTTATCGAGTCTAGAGTTCTCATTAATTTCTGATGAGTTATTCTCATCAAAAAAGGCATCTTCAATTTTAGGTAACGGTAATCCTTCTATTTTAGTCAGTTGAGGTATAGGTTTGCCTTTAAATAGATCATCTATACTGTAGAGCTTTTCTTCTTCCCGCCAGTTGAAGCCTCTTAATCTACGGGCGTTTTCTGGAAATTCTTCTGGTGGTATGGTTTCATCTTTAGAGCTCATAATAGGTTTAATGATGGCCACATCACCATTTCTAAACGTAACTTCTAGTTTACTACTAGTTCCTTTATTAATTCCTATCAGCTCCTTATCTTCATCTTTCACATATAATACGTTTTCTACATTTTTATCCATTTTAACTTTATGGAGCTCGTTATCTTTAAAGTAACCTTTGAGTTCTTTTCCTTTTATTTGATCATAAGCATTATCTAGGATCGTGTCTTTGTTGATAACAAAGGCATTATAAAAAACGCGTAGAGAATCTAGTCGTTCTGTTTCTACATTGCTTTGTAAATGGATGGAGTCTCCGGTGATCTGACTTTTACCACTCCACAGCACTGGTTTTTTAATCATTTTAGTAAGACCTGTAGATTGTCTGGTATAAATGGAATCACAGCGACCACTTAAATCACTTTTAAAGAGCCTTACATCTCTAAAACCTCTAATAATACGGTTATCTTCAGGACCAGTAACCATAAGCGTGTCTGCATGTATATAAACAGAATCTTGTTCTTGTACAGATATGGCTACTGCTCTTTTTGTAATAAATACAGAGTCTTTGTCTCGATACACTTCGGCATAGTGACCTTTTATGATGGATTTATTAATGGTATCTGTAACGATTATATGATTCGTAGCGCTGGCAAAGTTAGTTACACGGTTAAAAAATAAACTATCACCAGTAACTGTTCTATTATTATAATCAATACGCGAATTCTTTACAAAATGGCCATAATCTTTTCTGGTGTCATAAAAGCCACGTTCACAGTAGACTGTACTAGTTTCTCCTTTTATCGTAGATGGTCCATATAGGTAAGCGTGTCCTGTTTCTGTATAAAAATTAACCTGTGCAGAGTTGATAGTATAATCAGGATGTGTGATAATTACATGATCTAAAAATTGATACTTTTTTTCTTGCATAAAAAAACGACCAACACGGCTCGTGAGAACACTTGCGGTATCTGTTACTTTCCCACCGCTTCTGTAGTAGGCCTGTTGTTTAGTGCGATCAAAGTAAAGAGTATCTGTTTCTAAATGAGTATCAGGACTGCGCATTTTTACCTTTCCAGAGGCAAAAGCCAGTTTAGTATTTCCATTATACTCTGCATATTTTGAGTTCATGAATACACTATCACCTTGATTCATGCGCACTTTTCCTAAGGCTCTTAAGAAATTATCTTTTTTATAAAAAATAGCCTGATCACACCACATTTTTATTCCATTGTGCTCTACATAGACTTCTTGGCTATCAGAGCTTGCATAGATAATGGCTCCTGGATATTTATCTTCTATAATCCTTTGATATCCTGCAATTACATTAATAATGGAATCGCCTTCAGTTTCTGCATTTTGTGCTATGCTTAAAAATGAAAATAAACCTAGCAGTGATAAAGAAATATAATTTTTCAAATGGAATCTATTAAAGAACAAATTTACTAAAATGATCATAGCTTTAAATCTATACTTGAATTATAATGTCAATTCATCATCTAAATGATGAGTTGGTATAGGTTAGTGGATAGATTGTTAAATTACTACACAGCTCTCCACAACTTCTTCAATAGTAAGTTGCAGGTGTTTAGGTAGCATATTATCCTTAGGTAATACTGATAACTGGCGGTCTTCATTACTATCAAAAACTTGTTTCAATAAAGGATGCGGATAACCCATAATCTGACTAATCTCACGAATTAAATCAATGTGATGTATTAAGTCCATACTGCCTAAATGAAACACTCCACGACGGCGTTTATTGATAAGGTAATGAATTTGCTGCGTTAATTTCTGAATATGTGTCGCGTTAATCACTACATTAGGAAACACTTCTATGGCTTCTTTATTTACCAGTTGCTGTCTTAACTCTTCTACACGTGGTGTATTATTCCCAAAGATCATAGGGATTCTACAAATCACGTACTTAGAAGGATGCAGCCTTAATAAGGCGTTTTCAACCTTTATTTTAAAGCGACCATAAATACTTTCAGAAAATGTCTTGTCATATTCATAACTGGGAAAGTTTGTAAAACGGTCAAAAACATTTGCACTGGACATAAAAATAATACGAGAGTCATTTTTCACGACCCAATCAATCAACCGCTGATGTAAATGAACTTGCGAATTTACATTACCACGCACTGTACTAATAATGAACTGAGGTTTTAATAAGTCGAGTAATCCATGAATATCTTCTAGCTCCATATCCAGCTGGTGGAAATGCTGGTTTTTATCAAACTCTTTATGATCTGTGCGATAGGTGGCATGAACATCATAATAGGGTGCAAGCTCCTTATAGATTGCGTTGCCTATAAAGCCACTACCGCCTAAAATTAATATTCGATTCAAAAAAATAATTAATTGTTCTTTATTCTTAAAAGCCTCATTCAGGAGTTATTAATGCTTTTCTCTTAGAGAAAAGTATTGAAACAGTTCCTTTTTCTTTGGAAAGGGCTAGGCTTACTTTTTATAAAAAGGCAACTTGATAACCGTAGCAGGAACTAGTTTCTTGCGTATTTGGATATGAATCTTACTGCCTGGAGTGGAAAAAATAGGCGGTACATAACCCATTCCTATACCTATTCCCATGGAAGGAGACATCGTTCCACTGGTAACTATACCAAGATCTTTCTGGCTAGTATCTTTAATTTCATAACCGCCACGAGGAATGGCACGTTCATCCATCTCAAATGCTACAAGTTTGCGATCCACACCTTTTTCTTTGTGCTCTAAAAGCTGCTCATGGTTTACAAATTCTTTAGTGAATTTAGTGACCCATCCTAGACCAGCCTCATAAGGTGAAGTCGTATCATCTATATCATTACCATAAAGACAGTATCCCATTTCTAATCGTAAAGTATCACGTGCGGCAAGACCTATAGGTTTTATATTAAAAGCTGCTCCAGCTTCAAAAACTTTTTCCCAAATCTGAGCCACTTCAGTATTCTTACAGTATATCTCAAAACCACCAGAACCCGTGTAACCAGTTGCGCTAATGATGACATGCTCTATTCCAGCAAAATCTGCTACTTCAAAATGATAAAATTTTATAGCACTCAAATCTACAGAAGTAAGCGACTGCATCGCTTCCACAGCTTTAGGACCTTGAATAGCCAGTAAAGAATAATCATCAGACAGGTTTTTCATAGCTGCACCCATAGTGTTGTGCTTGGTGATATGAGCCCAATCCTTATCGATATTAGAGGCGTTAACCACTAGTAGATATTGATCTTCTTTCATTTTATAAACGATCATGTCGTCTACAATTCCGCCAGTTTCATTAGGTAAGTAAGCATATTGTGCTTTTCCTACGGTAAGTTTTGAAGCATCATTAGAAGATACTTTTTGAACTAGGTTTAAGGCTTCTGGACCAGAGATTAAAAACTCACCCATGTGAGAAACATCAAAAACGCCTACATCTTCACGCACCGTTTGGTGTTCTATATTCACTCCTTCATATTGAACAGGCATGTTAAAGCCTGCAAAAGGAACCATTTTTGCGCCTAGCGCCTCGTGTACTGCTGTAAGAGCTGTGTTTTTCATTTAAGGTTTTTTATAAACGTTACAAAGGTATGGATTATACCTTTTATTTAATATCAGCTTTTAAGAATTAAGAGTTCTTTAAACTTCAAGTCTTTAACCTAAGTTGCTATTTCCATTTATAACTGACTCAATTATCCTATTCATAATATCTTATTCTTAATTCTAAATTAAACACATTCCTTAAATTGCAATCGTAAAAACCTACACATTGAAAATACTAAGCGCACAACAGCTCGCTGAAGCTGATCATGCTACGATAAGCAAAAATAAAATCACCAGTAACGACCTCATGGAGCATATAGCTCAGCTCATTTTTGAGCGCCTGCATAGCAGGCTGCAAGGTTCTCCAGTATCTATTAAAGTTTTTTGTGGGATAGGTAAAAATGGTGGTAATGGTCTAGCACTGGCACGTCACATGATCCAGCATGGTTATCATGTAACCGTTTATGTGACTAATTGCAGTAAGAAAAGAGCACCAGAATTTTTATTTCACTATGATAAAATAAAAGAAGTCACAAAAGACTGGCCTATTTTATTGTCTTGTAAAGATGATTTTCCAGAGTTACATCCACAAGATATTATCATAGACGCCATTTTTGGAACTGGAATTAATAGATCCATTGATGGCTGGATGGCAGCTTTAATTCATCATCTAAATAACACACCTGCGTTTAAAATCGCAATAGACATGCCTAGCGGTTTATATGCAAATACACCACAGCCTATAGAATCACCCATTATTAAAGCACAACATACCTTTTCATTTGAAACTCCTAAATTGAGTTTTTTCCTGCCTCAAACGGGTAAATATACTGGAACATTTGAAGTCATTCCCATAGGTTTAGATGCACATTATATGATGGAAGCTGCACCACTGGCTCAAATCATTACTCCAGACACGGCACGTAGTATGTATAAACCACGAGATAAATACAGTCATAAAGGTGATTATGGTCATGTTCTCACTATGGCTGGCAGCAAAGGAAAGATAGGAGCAGCCATACTTACCGCAGGTGCTGCGATGAATATAGGAGCAGGAAAAGTAACCGCTTATTTACCAGAAGATGCAAATGATATTTTACAATCTAGTTTGCCTGAAGTAATGACTATTACAAGTGCTGGAGAAGATTTTATTACAGACTTTGAACACGACCTTAAGGATGTTACTCTTTGTGTAGGACCTGGTTTGAGTACTGGAACAGCTGTTAAAAACGCTTTCGCGAAAGCGTTAACACAACAATCTAACCCTATCGTCATAGATGCAGATGGTTTAAATATCTTATCACAGCATCCTGAGTACTGGAAAATGGTTCCTAATAATTCCATTGTAACACCTCATGATGGTGAGTTAGCACGATTGATGGGCAACTGGAAGGATGATTATGACCGACTAGAAAAGGCTAAAAAACTCTCCACTGAAAAAGATGTGATTATAGTTTTAAAAGGAGCGCACACTATTGTTGTTTCTGGAGAAAAGTTATACGTAAATGATACCGGTAATCCAGGAATGGCAACCGCAGGTAGTGGAGACGTTCTCTCTGGTGCTATAGCAGGATTACTGACACAAGGTTATGAACCTGTAACAGCAGCGGTATTTGCAGTCTTTTTACACGGTGCAGCTGGTGATATAGCGAGTCAAACCTATGCTCATGAAGGCTTAAAAGCTAGTATCATTTCAAACTTTATGGGAGCAGCAATTCTAGATTTGTTCAGACCAGAACCATCACAACAACAGCCCAAACAATCACAGTAGTTTTTTACTATGTTTGCTTATTATTACGTCAATTAAATAGCCAGAAATGAAACATTATATATCATCAAAAAGATTAACCATCCAGCAATTACAGGACATGCTAGAGCAACCTGTAACATTATCTTTATCTGAAGAAGCTGTAGAACGTATAGAAAAATGCCGCTCATATTTGAACGATAGGTTTGATCATAAAGATGCCGCAGCTACCTATGGAATTAACACAGGTTTTGGTTCTTTGTGCAACACGCACATCAGCTCTGGTGAGTTACAGCAACTACAGTATAATTTATTAGTTTCTCACGCCTGTGGAACAGGTGATGAGGTGCCACATCAAGTGGTAAGATTAATGCTGTTTCTTAAAATTCAAAGTTTAAGCTATGGTCACAGTGGTATAAGTAGAGCAGTGGTGGAGCGATTGATTACATTCTTTAATAATGAGGTTTATCCTGTGGTTTATGAGCAAGGATCACTAGGTGCTAGTGGAGATCTAGCACCGCTGGCACATCTTGCCTTACCTTTAATAGGTGAAGGTGAAGTGTTTTATAAAGGTGTGAAAATGAGTTCTCAAGAGTTAAACACTCAACTAGGAATAGAACCTCTCCAGCTTAAGTCTAAAGAAGGACTAGCACTTATAAATGGAACTCAATTCATGCTGGCTTATGGAGTGTATAGTTTAATTCATAGTTATAAAGCATGGCACTGGGCTCATATTTGTGGTGCTATGTCTATAGACGCTTTTGACTGTAACTTATCACCATTTGATGAACGTATCCATATGATAAGACCTCATGCAGGTCAGTTGCGTAGTGCAGTATTAATTAAGTCGTTACTAGATGATAGTGATATAGCTCAAGGCGAAAAAGTAAACGTTCAAGATCCGTATAGTTTTAGATGTATTCCTCAAGTACATGGAGCAACCTGGGATACCTTAGAGTTTGTAAAAAAGACCTTCATGACCGAAGTGAATTCTGTTACAGATAACCCTAATATTTTCCCAGAGTCTGGAGCTATTATTTCTGGAGGTAATTTCCATGGACAGCCGCTAGCGCTTGCACTAGATTATCTAGGTATAGCTATGTCAGAAATCGCAAGTATAAGTGAACGCAGAACTTTTCAACTCATGAGTGGAACTCGTGGTTTACCAGCGTTTTTAGTTAACAATCCAGGATTAAATAGTGGAATGATGATTCTTCAATATACCGCAGCTAGTATAGTAAGTCAGAATAAACAACTGTCCACTCCAGCCAGTGTAGATAGTATCGTGTCTTCAAATGGTCAGGAAGATCATGTGAGTATGGGATCTAATGCTGCAACTAAAATGTTCCGGATCGTAAAAAATGTGGATCGAGTGCTTGCTATAGAGCTTCTTGCAGCTACTCAGGCTGTAGAGGAACGTTTACCACAACAAACCTCTTCTTTTTTAACAGAAATTATAAAAGGTCTGAGAGTAGATGTACCTTCACTGGACACTGATCGTGTTTTACACAATGATATTATGAACTCTTTAAAATATATGGAGTCAACAAGATTTGATTCAGACTTGATATTTTAAATTATTCCTAGAATATCATGTTGTGTTTGTAATGTCTTTAGAAAAGTTACGATTTATTTATAGGAGATAAATTAGTACTAATCTTACCTTTCCATGTAAGTGATGGGATAGTTCAGGCTCAAAAATTCATATTAAGGTTAAACTTTTTGTTTTTGGTATAAGACACCACCACCGCTCACAGCTTATAAGTTAATGACTCACAAACTAATATCATGAACATAAAAAAAATAAAGACACTAGGCGATCTTAAAAAGGCAGGATGGAACTCTAAATCCATTAAAGATGAGCTTAGAGATAACCTAAAAGAAAATATAAAAAACGGTATCGACTCTTTTACGGGAATTCACGGTTATGAAAATACGGTGATTCCAGAACTAGAACGTGCCATTTTGTCCAGACATAATATTAATTTACTAGGGTTGCGCGGTCAGGCAAAAACGAGACTTGCAAGATTAATGACTGGTTTACTGGATGAATATATTCCTTATGTCACAGATAGTGAGATCCATGATGATCCCATGGAACCATTATCCAGAACAGCGCGTGAGCTTATTGAAGAGCATGGAGATAAAACACCTATCTCCTGGTTGCATAGAGACGACCGTTTCTTTGAAAAACTTGCCACACCAGATGTTACCGTGGCCGATTTAATAGGAGATATAGACCCTATAAAAGCAGCAAATCTTAAACTAAGCTATGCAGATGATCGAGTGATTCATTATGGAATGATACCACGTGCTAACCGTTGCATTTTTGTAATTAACGAGTTGCCTGATCTACAAGCTCGTATTCAGGTAGCCTTATTCAACATCTTACAAGAAGGTGATATACAAATACGTGGTTTTAAATTAAGACTAGCACTAGATATGCAGTTTATCTTTACTGCAAATCCTGAGGATTATACTAATCGTGGTAGTATTGTAACGCCATTAAAAGACCGTATAGGTTCACAAATCTTAACGCACTACCCAGAAAATATAGAAATTGCCAAAACTATAACACAACAAGAGGCTCGCAAAGATGAGCGCACTGAAAGTGCTGTTAGTGTTCCAGAACTGGCCAAAGATGTTCTAGAACAAATCAGTTTTTCTGCTAGAGAAAGTGAATATGTAGATGAAAAAAGTGGTGTAAGTGCTCGTATGAGCATTACGGCTTATGAGAACCTGCTCAGCACCGCAGAACGTCGCGCCTTAATGAATGGAGATGATACGACCACCTTGCGTTTCTCTGACTTTTCAGGAGTCATTCCTGCCATAACGGGTAAAATAGAACTGGTTTATGAAGGTGAGCAAGAAGGCGCTGCCTTTGTAGCTCGTGAATTGATAGGAGATGCCGTAAAGAAACTGTTTCCTCAGTATTTCCCAGAAATTAAAAAACTCGTAAAACCTGATGAAGAAACACCTTATGACAAGTTGCTAGAATGGTTCTTTAATAACGATGGTTTAGAATTACTAGATGAACTTAATGATGCTGATTATAAGGCACTACTAGATCAAGTATCACCTTTAACAGATCTAGTTGAAAAATACCAACCAGAATTACCTATTCAGGATCGCTACTTCTTAAAAGAGTTTATCCTATGGTCTCTAGTAGAGTTTGATAAACTCAGTAAAAAGCGCTTTACTGAAGGCTATCAGTTCAATGATTTGTACAGTAATTTTATTAAGGGAATATAGTTATATCTAATTGAATTTATTAAGACTTTATAAATTCAAATTGGTATTACTCATTTAATTCACTAATCAACTTATCCATAATACCTGTAAACTCCTTATTCTTTTTGGCTCTCCTTTTTGCTTTTTTAGCAATTTTGAGAGCTTTCTTTTTGTCACCATTCTTAAAAAGTAGATGGGCATAAGTCTTAAGGTTAGATGAGAATTCTTCCAGTTCTATGGATCGTTGTACTAGAATTAACGCACAGGCTATGTCCTTAGAATCGTCCAGTTTTTGATAAATATTCCATGATAAGGTATTTAGTTGCTGTGCGTCGTACCAGATGGTTTTTAGGTTTTTAACAGTCAGTTTAGGATTTGCTCCAGCGACTAGTTCATATTGAGATGGTTTACCACGATAAGCTAGTAGATCACCTTTTAGAGTCATGAGATCATGTCGTTTGATCATTTTAACCATTTCTTCTCTTAACATGGCACTTCCTGTACGACCTAACACGCGACCGTTTTTTATAAAAAAGTAAGCCGGAATGGAGTTTACTTTAAGAATATCATCAGTTATATTCTTATCAGTATCCATAAAGTAAACCGTAGTATCTATCGTTTTATCGCTATCTATATCCTTCATGATCGGTTTCATGTAACGGCATGGACCACACCAGGATGCTGTAAAATAAAGCACTTTAAGTTGATCATCTTCCAGCATCACGGTTTCTTCCATGGTCTGATCAGTTACCCAGTTTTGTGCAAACACGGGAATGGTTATAACTAGTGCAAAAAAGCTAAAAAGAATAGGCTTCATTAGGGTAGGTTTGGAATAATAGGAATTAATTTTATGCCGTAATTATTATGGCAGTAGGTTTTTGTGATGACGCTTTCGCGAAAGCGTAATTCTTAACCTCACAAATATACTTACAGCTATTCATAAATAAATCACAAGACTAATACTCTTGCCTAATAATGCTCTAAAATGAACAATAGAAAAGAACAACTAGCCGCACTCGACAGACTACTAACCATAATGGATGAACTGCGAGAAGGTTGCCCATGGGATCGCAAACAGACACTGGAATCCCTGCGACATCTTACTATTGAAGAAACCTATGAGTTAGGTGATGCGATACTGGATAATGACCGTGAGGAGATTCCTAAAGAGCTAGGAGATTTACTTTTACATATCGTTTTTTATTCAAAAATAGGATCTGAAACTGGGGAATGGGATATCGCTAGTGTGGCAAATGGTATTTGTGATAAATTGATATCGCGACATCCACATATATATGGAGATGTAGAGGTGGCAAATGAGGAAGAGGTGAAACAAAACTGGGAAGCGCTCAAACTCAAAGAAGGAAAAAAAAGTGTGCTAGAAGGAGTGCCTAAGTCCTTACCAGCACTCGTAAAGAGCTCTCGTATTCAAGATAAAGTAGCTGGAGTAGGCTTTGACTGGGAACGACCAGAACAGGTAAAAGAAAAACTGGAAGAGGAACTGGCTGAGTTACAAGTTGAGGTAGATAAAAATGATAGTGATAAAATAGAGGCAGAGTTTGGTGATGTATTATTCTCACTTGTAAATTATGGAAAACACTTAGGAGTAAATCCTGAAGATGCTTTAGAACGTACTAATAAAAAGTTTATCAAGCGTTTTCAATATCTAGAAGCCAAAGCTAAAGAGCTAGGGAAGCAACTTAGTGACATGACACTGGCAGAGATGGATGTCTACTGGAATGAGGCTAAAAAAAATAAGATAAAGTAGAAAACAGTTCTAACGAAATGGTTTTAGTTGTTAAATGTTAAATAAAAATTGGTTTTGTTTTTGAATTATTTAAGTTTGTGATAAATATCTTATTATGAGAACATTTGCTGTTTTTCTTTTATTGCCATTGCTGGTTTTTTCTCAAATTGAAATTAACCCTAATCCTGCTACCATTAACTCTGGTATTATGACCATTACTTATGGCGCGCAAGGCGATTACACACTGTTTGACCCTATGAGTGATCCTAACTTATTATTATATACAGGACTGGAAACAGATGGTGTTACAGCTACTTGGGATTTTCATGATGATTTTGCAGATATTTCTACTTTGGTACCATTTAACTATGATAATACACTAGGGTATTATATCGCTCAGATAGATGTTGCAGGTAGAACTTATATAGAAGAACCTAATTTAAACATTACTACTATTCCCGCTGTAACTCAAGTAAATGACTGGTATTTCCTTATTGCCACGACAGATCTTTCTAGACAAAGCGCAGATTTAAAAGGAAGCGATTATGGATGGCAACAAGCAACTCTTTCAAATGATGTCCTTGAAGAGCTAGAATTATTTAAGATCATGAACCAAAAATTAATTTATAGCGGTAGTGATGTTATAACACTTCATGTTTATGGACTTTCAGGAGCCTTAATTCATACTACATCTATAAAAGACGCAATTACTGATCTTTCCTTTTTACCTAAAGATCAATTGTTTCTTCTTAGGTTAGAAAGCCATAAAGGAGTTAAGGTGATTAAATACTTGAACTAGGAACGATTTATAAGGCCTCATTATTTTTGATATTAACAGAGGTCATCCACATATTCAAATCCGCTATCTCCTTTTTGCTGGTTTATCTTTTTAAAAAAGTCATGAATAGGTTTGCGGTCTGCTTTTACCTTTACCCAGTAGTTATCTCTGTAAATACTATATTCTTCGGCGCGACCTTTGTAAATATTAAGTTTAAAATAGGGAATAGGTAGTGCAAAGGTCTGTAACCTAGAGCGGAATCGCACAATAATTCCTTTTTCTCTTAATTCTATATTGCACACGTTGAGACTGTTATCCACCACCAGCAGGTTGTGAATCTGTATGCTGCTGCTGGTAATATGTAACTTAGGAGAGCCGCTGCCTTTTAGTTTCCACCTTTCGCGTAAGCTGAGAACTCGACCTACATCATTTTCAATGAGTCGTCGAGTTTCTGGGTCGTTATAAGAGACGTTATAAAGCATAATGGTAATGTTAGTTTCTTAGTCTGAGGAGTTCGTTAAGCCTTTCATAATCCTTATCTTTGCAGGCTTAAATTTGTACTCATGACACTTCATCAACAACTAGAAATTGCGGTAAAAAATGCTGTAAAGGACTTATTTTCTGTGAGTTTAGAATCTGTTGAGATTACGCTTACGCGAAAAGATCAAAACGGAGATCTCACGGTAATGGTATTTCCTATGTTGAGACATATCAAAGGAAATCCTGCGGTGATCGGAGAACAAATAGGAGCAGAGCTGCTTAAAACAGACCTTATTTCTTCCTATGAAGTGATTAAAGGATTTTTAAATATAACCGTTTCTCACGCCATTTACCTTAGTGATTTCAACAACATTCTAGCCACTGCTGATTATGGAACAACTACGGTGGACCATACACAACCTGGAGTTATGGTAGAGTACAGCTCGCCTAATACTAATAAGCCACTGCATTTGGGTCACGTGCGTAATAATTTATTAGGCTATTCAGTTGCTCAAATCATAGAGGCAACAGGTCGCAAGGTGAATAAAACCCAAATCATTAACGATCGCGGAATTCATATTTGTAAGTCCATGCTGGCATGGGAAAAATATGGCAATGGAGAAACCCCAGAATCTACCGGTTTGAAAGGTGATAAGCTGGTAGGGAATTACTATGTAAAATTTGACCAAGAATATAAAAAAGAA
>P_2C_Liq_1_UnCtyDRAFT_1000238_pt1 | contig 23508 bp, 19 predicted proteins | sample Pon2CUnioCityCA_2_FD_10234 | JGI IMG/M metagenome (IMG submission 10234) | reverse complement strand
GTATCTCTCACCGCTGACTCCGGTACTCCTTTACTTCCAGGAATTCCCAAAGTGGCTAAACCAGATCCGGCAGCCACTAGAAGGTTATCAGAATGACCGTGGTAGCAACCAGCAAACTTGATGATCTTGTTCTTTCCGGTATAAGCTCTAGCCAAGCGGATAGAAGAGATCACCGCTTCCGTTCCAGAATTGACAAATCGAACTTTATCTAGATGCGGAAAGGCTTCTTTTACCATTTCAGCCATTTCTACCTCAACTTCTGTTGAAGCTCCATAGGTATAACTTTTATCAATGGCAGCTTTTACCGCTTCGTTCACTTTGGGGTGGGCATGACCGAGGATCATGGGACCATAGGAGCCAACACAATCAATATACTCATTCCCATCAGCATCGTAAATATGAATGCCTTCTGCTCTATCGATAAAAAGTGGATTCCCTCCCACTGAATTAAAAGCCCGAACCGGTGAATTTACACCACCAACCATGGACTTTTTCGCTCTTTCGTAAAGTGTTTTAGATCGTTCTAATTTCATAGTGCAAAAGTAAGGCAGACGAAGGGCTTTTGTTTAAAGAAAGAGAAGGAATCTTAATGTTTCAATTGATTTTTAAGTCTCTTTTTATTGACTCATTCTTTATTTTGGAAGCTCGAGTGTTTTTCTTGTCCATCTCGATACTATTGCATTGTCAGTTCGAGTGTCCTGATTTTATCAGGATACCCGCCCGGATGGACTCCGTTCGGACGGGTATCGAGAACAACAATGTAATCACTCGATGTGACAAGAAAAATGCCTGTCTGCCCTAGGCAGGTATCGACAGCGACAAAACAACCATTTAAACTAAATCAATCTCGCCGCCTCTTTCGCATGATAAGTCAAAATGATATCGGCTCCAGCTCTTTTCATGGAGATGAGTTTTTCTAGCATTACTTTTTCACCATCAATCCATCCTTTTTCCGCTGCCGCTTTAATCATGGCATATTCTCCACTTACGTTATAGGCCGCCATGGGCAAATCATGCAGGTCTTTCAATTCTCGTAAAATATCCAAATAAGAAAGCGCTGGTTTTACCATTAAAATATCCGCTCCCTCTTCCACATCCAAAGCCGTTTCTTTCAAGGCTTCAATGCGGTTGGCCGGATCCATTTGATAGGTTCTTCGATCGCCAAAGCTTGGAGTTGAGTCTGCCGCATCGCGAAAAGGCCCGTAAAAAGCAGAAGCATACTTAACGGCGTAAGACATGATCGGCATATTAGAATGCCCGTTCAAGTCTAAAGCATCACGCATTGTGGCAATCATACCGTCCATCATGCCCGAAGGCGCTAACAGATCTGCACCTGCCTTGGCCATGGATAGGCTTTGCTTTTCTAGGTTTGTTAACGTTAAGTCATTGTCTACATCTTGGTTCACAATCACCCCACAGTGCCCATGATCGGTGTATTCGCAAAAGCAGACGTCGGCAATCACATACAACTGAGGAAATTTATTCTTGATGTACTTAATGGCTTGCTGCACAATACCTTCGTCGTTCCAAGACTCTGAACCTTCCGCATCTTTATTTTTCGGAATACCAAACAACATAATGGAAGGAATACCGAGATCCACAACTTCTTGTAATTCCTGATCGATCTGATCCAAAGAATAACGAAAAATTCCCGGCATGGAAGCAATTTCTTTTTTGATTCCTTCTCCTTCTTCTACAAAAACTGGATAAATAAAATCCTTCACCGAAAGGTGATTCTCTCTTACCATATCGCGTATGGCACTGTTCTTTCTAAGTCTACGTGGTCTGAACATGAGGTTCTATATTTTTAAGTGCTTCTAAAAGGCCATCTACTGTATGCGGACTAGCCAATGCATTTACAGAAAAACCCAAGATCTCAGCTCGCTTGGCTGTACTTGGTCCAATGCAAGCTATTTTTACTGAATTCAATGTATGTTCTTTTTCAGGAAGCAGATCATAAAAAGCCTGCACCGTTGAAGGAGATGTAAAAGTAATGTAGTCGGGTTTTTGTGCCAATAAATTTTCTACTGCCTCTGCTTTATGAGCAACCTTAAGATTTTGGTAAACATTAATAGCGTGCGGAATGGCTCCTCTTTTCACAAACACTTCCAAATATTCATCTGAGGCTTTTTCAGAACGAGGGATTAAGATATGCTTGCCTCGAATATTTTCATCCATATTCTCTGCCAAGACTTCTGCGGTAAATTGAATTGGAACAAAATTGGTACGGTAGCCTCTTTGCTCTAACTGCAACTTGGTTTTCTCACCTACGGTGGCAATCTTCAAGTCCGGATAAAAGTAAAATTTCACCTTTTCTTCCTCTGCAGCATCAAAAAAATAGTCAACCGCATTGGTAGAAGTAAAAACCAACCAGTGGTATTTTTCTAGGTTCTGAAACGCTTGTTTTAGCTCAGTTTGATCTGCTACCGGAGCAAACTCAATCAGTGGAAATAATAGCGCTTCTCCTCCTGCCCGTTCTATTCCGTCGACTAGACTCTTAGCCTGTTTCTCGGCTCTGGTGACTACAATTTTCTTACCCTTCAGATTTCTCTTCACTTTGTAGTTCTCTTGTCTGTTGCCTTACCTTTTGATTCAAGTCTTCGGCCAATCTTTGAGCCAATTGATGCGCCAAGCGCTTATGTCCTTGAATGCTATCAGTAGCCACCACTTTTCCATCTGCTGAAGCATAAAGTCCGTGTAAATTCAATTCTTGCTCTTCTATTTTAGCGTAAGCGGCTATCGGATAGTTGCACCCTCCACCAAGAGCTAATAAAAAAGTACGTTCAGCATCAGTAGCTATTTTTGTGTCTTCATGGCTTACTTTTTCGACTAAAGCCGAAATTTCTTTATCCCCGTCGCGAACTTCTAGCGCCAATGCACCTTGACAAACTGCAGGAATCAAATCCTCTTCTGTAAATATATCGGTTGCTTTATCAAGCATACTCAACCGCTTTAAGCCTGCAGCTGCTAAAATAATCGCATCATAATCCCCTTCATACATTTTCTTCATCCGACTATCCAGATTACCTTGAATGAAACGCACCTCAAGATCCGGTCGCATCTGCTTTAATTGAATCTCTCTTCGCAAGCTACCTGTACCTACTACAGCACCCTTTTTTAGATCCTTGAATTTCTCCCCTTTTTTGGCAATCAAAACATCTCGCACATCTTCACGCTCAGAAATTGCGGTTAAACGTAAACCGGGCACCTGCTCTATGGGGAGATCTTTGTAACTGTGTACTGCAATGTCTACCTGCCCATCAAGCAGGGCACGCTGAATTGCAGTAGTAAAGGCACCCATTACGTCAATGTTCCCGTCATCTCCACTCGTCCGAATAATTTTAGTAATGTATTCATTTTGTGGTTCTTGCGCACGCAACTTTTCAATCATAAAGTGAGTCTGAGTAAGCGCTAACTTACTGCCTCTCGTGCCAATCACTACTCGTTTTTTGGGCACGAAGATGTCTACATCGTCCAAATCAAATACCTTTTTAACCGTATTGATTGGATTATCTCTGTGATGCATGTTTTGCGCAAACTTGTTCACTTCCTCCAAAGGTTTCTTTGACACGCGTCTTATTAAGCGGTGGGCAAATTTTTCAAGCAATCGCTCTTGCTCCTCACTAATTTCCCCAAGCTTAGGCTTTAACCATTTTAGCTCATCCTCTTTAACATCCAACAAACCCTTCCAATACGCCTCAATCACTGGTGAAGCCTTTCGGTGATAAAACCATTCAGTAAACTTCTTAGCTTCTTCATCTATAATGGCTTTAACCTTTGGGATTTCGTCTTGCCTTTTTTGAAGGCTTTCAAAGGTCATTTGCTTGATGTCATCTAAGTCATATAAATGTACATTTTCAAATTCCTTTAAGACTGGATTAAAGTTTCGTGGTAAACCAAAATCGATTAACAACTTTGGTTTTTTAGCATTCATAGCGAATTGCGCCCGAGTACATTTACTATCCTCTACATCTTTCTCACTTAAGAGGTTAACTTCCCCTTGTGTCCCTCCAATAATAATATCAGCCTTACCTAAAACACGGTGAAGGTGAGAAACATGAACCGCTTCACCTCCCCATTCCTCAGCCATTTTAGAAGCTCTTTCAAGATTATGGCTCGCAATGTAAAGCTCTTTAATTGCCGAACGGTCTAGCACAGTGTTGACCAAATTGGCCATATTCCCTGTCCCTACAACTAAAAAAGAGGCATCACTTAAGTCGTAATCATGCCTTTTAATCAACTCAAAACCTACGGTGGCTAAAGATGCTGAATGCTTGCCAACACTTGTCTCTACCCTCGCCCGTTTTCCGGTGTGAATAGATTGCCTGATTAGCTCATCAAGGATTGGACCTATGGTTTTTAAATCGCGGGCCAAATTTAAAGAGTCTCTGATCTGACCTACGATTTGATGTTCGCCTATCGCTTGCGATTCCAAACCAGCGGAAGTAGAAAAGAGGTTTGAAATAGCAATACGGGTATCAGGCAACACAGTTAAGTATTGACTGTAGTCTCCGAATTGCTCTAAATATTCTTCTAAAGCTAAATAGGTATCACCATAAGCATAGAGGGAAAGCCTATTGCAGGTCGATATGATAAATACTTCCTGATAATGTTGCTTTAAGGCAAGTAATGCTTGCTTCGTTTGCTCTTCATTAAAAGCAAGCTGCTCTCTTATAGCAATGGGGGCAGTTCTATGACTCAGTTCAATTCCTACGATTCGATCCATCTACAGCTGATAGTTTCTTCAAAATTACAGATAGATTAAACACAATTTCAGCCACTGCTTGTTCATTATTAAAAGCTTGATTTACCGAACAATTCATACAAAGTGAATTTTAGGTTAAGTAATGAAACAGGATGCCAAAACTTAAATTGTTGAAAAAAAAGATGAAAAAAGCGTGAACAACGCATCTAAAAAGGGCCTTAAAAATGTTATCGATTTGTTAATAAAATCGAACCTTGGGTTGTTGAAATAGCATCAATGCCTTCCTACTTTGGTCTCTGTTAAGTTACTCTTAACATGCTCCACAAATTATTAACGCCAATTAATTGAAAATGAAAGAAACAGCCGAAAAAAACAGCCTTGGAATCAAGCAAGATTCTTCAAAAAGTCAAACAGCAGAATCAAGAGAAAGAACAATATATACTTATGAGGAAGCAGTTAATGCTGCAACTGAATATTTTGATGGTGATGAACTAGCAGCTAACGTTTGGGTAAACAAATACGCAGTAAAAGATTCAGCAGGGAATATCTACGAAAAGAATCCTGACGACATGCACCGCAGATTAGCAAGCGAAATTGCAAGAGTAGAACAGCGTTATCCAAATCCATTAAGCGAAAATGAGGTTTTTGAACTGTTAGAGGGTTTCAAATACATTGTTCCACAGGGTGGTCCAATGACAGGTATTGGCAACAATCATCAAATTGCATCTTTATCAAATTGCTTTGTAATTGGCAACAAAGGCTTGGCAGATTCTTATGGTGGAGTTCTCAAGATCGACGAAGAGCAAGTTCAATTAATGAAAAGAAGAGGCGGGGTAGGACATGATCTTTCTCACATCAGACCTAAAGGTAGTCCGGTTATGAATTCGGCTTTAACTTCCACTGGCATTGTACCTTTTATGGAGCGTTACTCTAATTCTACTCGTGAAGTTGCACAAGATGGAAGAAGAGGAGCGTTAATGTTAAGTGTTTCTGTTAAGCACCCAGATGCTGAAGGTTTTATTGATGCTAAAATGGACGGCACAAAAGTAACGGGGGCTAATGTATCGGTTAAAATCACCGATGACTTTATGAAGTCAGTGATAGATAATAAGCCATTTAAACAACAATATCCGATTGAAGGTGATCAGCCCGTTTATGAAACGGAGACCAATGCACAGAAACTATGGAACAAAATCGTTCACAATGCATGGAAGTCTGCTGAACCTGGTATTTTATTTTGGGATACGGTTACAAACGAATCAATCCCTGATTGCTACGCAGACTTAGGTTTCAAAACAGTGTCAACCAACCCTTGTGGCGAAATACCTCTATGTCCGTATGATAGTTGTCGTTTATTAGCGGTTAACCTATACAGTTACGTTGAAAACCCATTTACTGAAGAAGCAACATTCAATATGCCCAAGTTCAAAAAGCATGCACGATATGCTCAAAGAATAATGGATGATATTGTTGACCTTGAAATGGAAAAAATCGATGCGATCATCAAAAAGATTGAAGACGATCCTGAAAACATTGAGATCAAACGCACTGAATTAAATCTTTGGAAAAAGATCAAGCAGAAGTGTATTGAAGGAAGAAGAACTGGGGTTGGCATTACGGCAGAAGGTGACATGCTTGCAGCACTAGGAAAAAGATATGGAACCGATGAGGCACTTGATTTCTCCGTTAAAGTGCATAAAACACTTGCAATTGAAGCGTATCGTTCTTCAGTGGAAATGGCAAAAGATAGAGGTTCATTCCCTATCTATGACTCTATAAGAGAAGAAAAAAACCCGATGATCCAAAGAATTAAAGATGCAGATCCTGCTCTTTATGAGGACATGGTAAAATACGGTAGAAGAAATATTGCCTTGTTGACTATAGCGCCAACAGGTACTACCAGTATTATGACGCAAACTACTTCTGGTATTGAGCCAGTATTCATGGTAGCTTACAAGCGAAGAAGAAAAGTAAATCCTAATGACAAAAGCGCTCGTGTAGATTTTGTTGATGAAGTAGGAGATTCATGGGAAGAGTACAATGTATTCCACCACAATTTCAAAACCTGGTTAGAGGTAAATGGGTATGACCTTGAAGAAGTAGCTACCTACTCACAAGAAGAACTGAACAAAATCATTGAAAAGTCGCCATACTCTAAAGCAACAGCTAACGATGTAGATTGGGTTGCGAAAGTAAAAATGCAAGGTGCCGTTCAAAAGTGGGTTGATCACTCGATCAGTGTAACAGTAAATGTACCGAATGAAATTTCTGAAGAAATGGTCGGTAAGATCTACGTTACCGGTTGGGAAAGCGGTTGTAAAGGAATCACTGTTTACCGTGATGGATCGAGATCCGGCGTGTTGGTAAGCAATGATGATAAAGGCAAAAAAGATGATAAGGTAGCCTTTATGGAAACCCAAGCCCCTAAACGTCCAAAATCACTAGAAGCGGATATTGTTAAATTCAACAACAACCAAGAAAAATGGATTGCTGTTGTTGGTTGTATAGATGGCAGACCTTATGAAATCTTTACCGGAAGAGCAGAAGACTCCTTTAGCATCTTGAGTCAAGTAGACAAAGGTTGGGTAATCCGCAATAAATCTGAGGACGGTCGTGCTCGTTACGACTTCCAATATGAAGACAAAGATGGTTACAAAACCACTATTGAGGGCTTGTCAAGAACTTTTAACCAAGAGTATTGGAACTATGCTAAGCTAATTTCAGGTGTGTTACGTCACGGTATGCCACTTACTTTTGTTGTAGATATGGTAGCGAATCTTCACCTGAGTGATGAAAGCTTGAACACTTGGAAAAACGGTGTACAAAGAGCACTTAAAAAATACATACCAGATGGCACCAAAGCAGAGGGTCAAACCTGTGAGAACTGCGGTTCATCTGAAGGATTAATGTTTAAAGAAGGCTGCTTGACTTGCTCCGATTGCGGAGAAAGTAAGTGTGGTTAATGTAAATTAGCCAACAAGTAGCCGAGTTTTGTGTGCTAAAAGTCCTGCCAGAAGGCAGGACTTTTTTTTGCGAAGATTCCCCAATCCTTTCAAACGCTTTAGCCCCGACAGAAGGTTTGGGTAATTGATTTGCCTACTTTTGCCCCATGTCTAATAGAATGCTGGTTTTGATCTTAATATCGATCCTACTCTTGACCGCTTGTGCAAGCGGACCAAAAGGATATAGAAAAAAGAAGAAAAAATGCGATTGCCCCTCTTGGAGTTATCATCAACTCGAGCAACAAACAAATCAGGCTTTATTAGCACAAAAGGGAAACAGAAATGTTATTTTTGCTATTTAGACTTCTTCTAAATAATAATAGGAACTATTGAATTTAGCGAGCTGTAAAATAGGAGATCAAGTAACCTTAGAAAAGATTTTGGACGAACAGCTAACCGTTCAGCTTTACAGCATGGGTTGCATAATTGGTGAACGTATAACTCTAGAGCGCGTTGCGCCTTTTGGCGAGCCTATGATCATAAGAGTAGAAGATAGTTTTATTAGCCTGCGTAAGAACGATGCAGAAAATATGATTGTTAAGCAATAAGCAGTTGGAAACAGTAAGCGAAGCACCTCAAATAAAAAAAAGCTCAGGCAAACGTCTACTTCTTGTAGGCAATCCCAATTCTGGTAAATCTACTTTGTTTAATGCCCTAACTGGCTTAAATCAACGCATTGGCAACTTTCCTGGTGTAACGGTAGAAAAAAAGACCGGTCAACTTAAACTGGGCCAAGAAAAATTAGAAGTTGTTGATTTACCTGGAACTTACAGCTTGGTTCCTAGGTCAGAAGATGAGAAGGTAACCTATGAATACCTGATTGATCAAAATCGAAATGACAAAGAAGAGATTGTAGTCATCATTGCCGATGCTTCAAGTCTAAAGCGTAACCTTTTATTGGTCACGCAAATGATCGACCTAGAATATCCAACCATCCTTGTTTTAAACATGATGGATATTGTAGAAAGGAACAAACAAAAAATCGATATTGCAGGATTAGAGAGAGAACTTGGAGTTCCTGTAATACCAATGAATGCCAGACTAGGGAAAGGAGTGTCTAAGTTAAAAACACGCATCGAAACCTTTGATTACATACCTGCTCCGAAAGTAATCGAAAGACATGAAGAAAAGAACCAACTAAAAAATACAGTAGATCGGTTTAAACGAATTAAAGAAATTTTAGCCAAAACCTACCATGCAGATGGCCCGGCTAAAACTGCTGAAAGTACCCGTAAGATCGATAAAATTTTCACCCACTCAGTCTGGGGCTTTGTGATCTTCTTATTTATTCTATTCTTGATCTTCCAAGCCATTTTCTCATGGTCAACCTACCCCATGGATTGGATTGAAAATGGCTTTTTAGTATTTGGGAATTGGCTAGGAGGTGCTTTACCAGAAGGCATTCTCAATGATCTCCTCGTAGAAGGAGTGCTGGCAGGCTTAGGAGGTATCGTGATCTTCATTCCACAAATCGCCTTACTCTTCATGTTCATAGCAATTCTAGAAGACACCGGTTACCTAGCCCGAGTAAGTTATTTGACCGATACTGTTTTGAAGCGTTTCGGTTTAAATGGGAGATCCATCATTCCTTTATTGGGAGGTGCAGCATGTGCAGTTCCTGCCATCATGAGTGCCAGAACCATTAGCAATAAAAAAGAGCGCTTACTAACCATTTTTGTAACGCCACTGATCAGTTGTTCAGCGAGAATACCGGTTTACACCTTATTGATCGCTTTGGTTATTCCTGCTGAAAAACAATTGCTTGGTTTTAACTTACAAGGTATCGTAATGATGGCGCTTTATTTATTGGGTTTTGTTGCAGCCCTTGGGACAGCTATGCTGCTGAAATACTGGGTTAAAACAGAAGAGCGCAGCCACTTTATTATGGAGCTTCCAATTTACCGCATGCCAAGGTGGAAAAATGTAGGCATGACCATCTACAACAAGGTTAAAGTGTTTCTATTTGAAGCTGGTAAAATCATCATTGCTGTTTCAATAGTATTGTGGGTCTTGTCTTCTTATGGACCGGGTAATAAGATGGAGGCCATTGAGCAGAAATACGAACAAATCGAACAAGATCCCTCGCAAGAGCTCAGCTTAACCCAAGACCAAATAGCGAGCGAAAAGCTAGAGGCAAGTTATGCCGGTCATATCGGAAAGTTTATAGAACCTGCTATAAGGCCACTTGGTTTTGATTGGAAAATTGGAATTTCAATCATTACTTCGTTCGCTGCTCGAGAAGTTTTTGTAGGCACCATGGCGACACTCTACAGTGTAGGTGATGAAGAAAACACTACCTCAATCAAAGAAAAAATGGCAAGAGCCACCCACCCTTCTACAGGCGAAAAAGTGTATACCAAAGCGACAGGTTACTCCCTCTTGATTTTCTATGCCTTTGCTTTGCAGTGCATGGCAACGGTCGCAATAGTAGTTAAAGAAACGGGTGGTTGGAAGTGGCCCATTTTACAGTTGGTATACATGGGAGCTTTGGCCTATTTTGCAAGTCTTTTGGTTTTCCAGGTGTTTTCGTAGCAGGCAATAATGTCTAAAACCTTATTGAAATACATTCCTGAAGCAGCCCTGCCGACTATAGCCAGCTGGCTAAGAAAATATCAATTGCACTTAAGAATAACCAAGAGCAGAAAAACCAAACTTGGTGATTTTAGACCTGCTCATGGCGGGAAACCTCCGCGTATATCAGTTAATGGAGACCTAAACCAATACCATTTCTTGATCACCTTAGTGCATGAAATTGCGCATGCAGCCGCTTGGGAAAAGTATCAAAATCGTGTGCAACCGCATGGCAAGGAGTGGCAATCCATCTACACTGAAAAGCTAGCTTTCATCAAGCAAGAAGTTGAATTTCCAAAAGAAATCCAAAGTGTTCTTGAACAACACTTGGCAAGACCTAAAGCCTCAAGTTGCAGCGATCCAATGCTCTATCGAGCCTTAAAAGAATTAGACCCTCAAAAAGCCACTTTTCTAGAGGATGTAGAAATTGGAACTTCTTTTCGATTCAGAAAAGATCGAGTTTTTAAGAAAGGAGCCAGGCGCAGGAGTCGTTTTGAATGTATTGAACTAAAAACACATAAGGTTTATCTGATCAGCGGTCTTGCTGAAATAGAGATTTTAGAAAATTAACCTTCCGTTCATCCTTATTAGCAGTTTAGTGCAAGTTGAATTAATTAAATTTGATCTCCTTTTAAATTAAGCAACAATGGAAAGATCAAACAACTTCGGAGTGATTATGGCAGGTGGAATAGGCAGCAGGTTTTGGCCTATGAGTAGAACGAAGTTTCCAAAACAATTCATTGATATTCTCGGCACCGGTCAAACGCTGATCCAACAAACTTTTGACCGTTTAGAGAAGATCATTCCAAAGGAAAATATTTTAGTAGTAACCAATGAGCTTTATAAAGAGCTTGTGATGGAGCAATTGGGCATTGATGCTGATCAGGTTTTATGTGAGCCTAGCAGAAGAAATACTGCTCCCTGCATAGCCTACGCGAACTATAAGATTGCACAAAAAAACCCAAATGCAAACATTATTGTGGCACCTGCAGACCACTTGATTTTGAAGGAACAAAAGTTTCTAGAAGTGATGGAAAAAGCTCTTAGTTTCACCTCAACCCATGATGCGCTACTAACGCTGGGTATTAGTCCTAGCAGACCGGATACAGGTTATGGCTACATTCAATTTGATGATAGCAATGAGGATGAAATCAAAAAAGTAAAAACCTTTACGGAGAAGCCAGACTTAGAATTAGCGAAACAGTTTTTAGAGAGCGGAGACTTTAGTTGGAACTCTGGCATGTTTATTTGGAGTTTAGCTTCCATTCAAAATGCTTTCGAAAAATTACTTCCTGAAATGGACAGCCTCTTTAAAGAAGAAAAGGATGCCTTTAATACTGAAAATGAAGAGGAGGCTATCAATAAGATATACTCCGTATGTAAGAGCATTAGCATTGATTACGGAATCATGGAAAAATCTGAGAACGTAAACGTAATCAGCGCGGATATTGGCTGGTCAGACCTTGGTACCTGGGGTTCTATTTATACTCACCTAGATCAAGATGAATCTGGTAATGCAGTAGTGGGAAAGCATGTAATGCTTTATGATTCTGAAGACTGTATTGTAAGTGTGCCAAAAGACAAACTTGTGGTACTGCAAGGATTAAAAGATTACATCGTGGTAGAGTCAAACGATACCCTATTGGTTTGCAAGAAGGAAGACGAGCAGAAAATTAAGCAGTTTGTAACAGACATAAAGCTTAACAAAGGAGAAGAATTTGTTTAGCAAAAACTAAAAGGAGGCTTGATCGATCTTGATCTTGCCTTTTTTTATCTCAACCTCTATATCTTTCTCTTTAGCTGTCTTTTGGCTAAAATTGCTAATGATCTCAAGCACATCATAATCTACACGAACAGACTCCGACATGTCAATCACTACAAAAGTGCCTGATTCAATTTGATTGAGTTCATCTAGAATGGCGGCTTTATTTAAAAAGGAAACCTCCTCTGCTAACTTCAAGGTGATCCGATTTGCTCCATCATCTACTTTTTTCTCCTTTAAATAATAGGAATTCATAAAGTTCTCTCTCAGAATCACTAAAATAGAAGCAGCAAAGCCCAAACTTATTCCTAATAAAAGATCAGTGAAGATGATGCCAATTATGGTTACAATAAATGGTATGAATTGCTTGGCACCCAAGTGGTACATTTTGCTAAATAGCGAAGGCTTGGCCAATTTATAACCCACCATAAAAAGGACACAAGCAAGCACCGCAAGTGGAATAAGGTTTAGGATCCTGGGAATAAGAATCACACTAAATAAGATCAAAAAGCCGTGAATTATTGCCGACAGTTTGGTCTTTCCATTAGACTGGATATTGGCAGAACTCCTAACCACCACTTGGGTAATAGGCAAGCCGCCGATAAAACCCGAAAGCACATTTCCAATTCCTTGGGCATACAGCTCTCGAGTGGTAGGCGTAATTCTTTTGTGCGGATCTAACTTATCAGTAGCCTCAACGCTTAGAAGAGTCTCTAAACTTGCTACTATGGCAACTGTTATACCTACCCAATAAACTTCAGGGTTTAAAAAAGCTGAAAAATCAGGTAGCATGAACTGACCGAGAAATGATTCCATGTTTTTAGCAACAGGCACAGAAACCAAATGGCCTTCAGAAATAGCCCAAGATGGCCAAAACCGCTGACATACTAGCTGATAAGCTATACCAAAGAGCACAGCTACTATTGGCCCCTGCAGCAGGTTAAAGAGTTTAGCCTTCTTCATTAGGTAGGCTTCCCAAACAATCAAAATACTTAGCGAGACAAACGAAACTAAAATAGCGGGTGGAGAAAGGTAGTCAAGCATATTTGCAAGCTCAGAGAAAGTATTTTCTCCATTAAGTTGATTAAAGTTTAAATCACCGGGATAGTCGAGGTCATAGCCAAAAGCATGTGGAATTTGCTTTAACACAATTATAATTCCAATACCACTCAACATGCCTTTGATTACTGCAGAAGGAAAGTAATAACCAATAATACCTGCCCTAAAAACTGCCAACATCAGCTGGATCAAACCCCCAATGATCACGGCAGCTAGAAAAACTTGATAACCTCCAAGGTCACTGATTGCCTGCAGCACAATTACTGCAAGTCCGGCGGCCGGTCCACTCACTCCGAGAGCAGAGCCACTGATACTGCCAACAACAATACCGCCAATAATTCCAGCTATTAAGCCTGCGAAAAGAGGAGCACCACTTGCTAGTGCTATGCCAAGACATAAGGGCAGCGCAACAAAGAACACGACAATGCTGGCAGCAAAATCTTGCCTAAAAGTTGTAAACCGTTTAGTTGCTTTTTCTTTTCCCATCAAGCTATTAAAAACGCAAAATTAAGCCTTTAAATCACTGCGACTAAATGGTGGACTTTAATTGCTTTTTATTTCGATTCGAAAAATTCTACCCTTAGAAGATGCAGCCCAAGCCGAGCCGGAAGCTTGATCAAACTGCAAGGTGTTAAGTTCAAGCTGTGAAACTTTTTCCCAACTTTTACCATGATCTTCTGAATAGTCCACTCCATTAGTCCCAGCAGCCATCCACAATTGATGTTTTGAACTGTAATCAACTATAGACCTGTAACCATTCAAGACACCTCCACTTTGCCAGGTTTTTCCTTGGTCATTTGAAATTGAAGCCTGGTAGGTAGAATCTGGTTTAGTATAGTCGCCACCAACAGCAATTAACCGCTGACGCCCTGCAGCAAGGGCATAGATTCCTCTGCTGCTTAAGCCACCTCCTAAAGTAGTGTGACTAGCCTGCCAAGCAAGCCCTCTTGGTGAAGTGAATACTCGACTTTTCAACCCTCCTAAGCCAATGACGTAACGCCTTTGTCTTGTCACTACAATACAAGAATTAGAAGCTGCAAATCCATTTTCATAGGCTAATGGTTTCGGTAGTTTTTCACATGAAATCCTTCTCCAAGTGTTACCAGCATCTAGTGTTTGTAAAATCAAATGACAGTCGCCAAGTTGATCACCGAAAATAACCCCTTGTTGTGGACCTCTAAAGGCAATGGAGTTCATGAAAGCGGCAGAGTCAAGATTTTCATAAACGAGCTTCCACTTAAGTCCACCATCTACTGTTTTATACACCCTAGCAGGAAAACCGGCACTTGCTACTAGGGCTTTTTGAGCCGAAAAAGCATAAATACTTCTAAAATCAAGTGAGTCTTGATCTGGAGCTTGTATTAGTTCCCATTTTGTTCCACCATTTAAAGTGCGCAAGATAGTTCCCTTTGTTCCACTTAGCCAAACCACATTAGAATCTACTACTGAAATGCCTCTTAAACTAAGCTGCAAGGGTGAGTCTTGCTCTGTAAAACTAATTTTAAACGATTGCCTCTGTGCTGCTTTTTCAGAGCAAGCCAATAAAAAAAATAGTAATAAGCCGATAATAAACCGCATAAAAAATCCCGCAATAAGCGTGATTAAGATAAGCTATTTTATGACACAATTAGTTTAAATCGTAAATCACAAAATTTTACTAAACCCAAATAAAAATAGTGCAAGATTTAAATTGGTAATTATGCGGNGTAATATGAGAATAAGCTAAAAGAAATGTTGAGGACCATTCTTATAACTGTAATTTTTGTTTTTTTTACTCTAAATGTTTTCTGTCAATCTTCAAGTCTTAGGGTTGGAATTGGAATAAAACCAATAGTATCCTCTGTTCACGATACTGATNCTGACTTAAACTTAGATCCGTTTNATGCCTTATCTCTCGGCGCTGCTGTTGATTATAAACTCTCTAATAAGTTACTTTTAAGTAGCGGTTTAGAATATGAAAAAAAAGGAGCTAGAGGAGAAACGCTTATTTTTAATGATCAGGGTTTTAGCACCGGAGCATCTCCTTACAGGTTTAATCTAAACTTCTTACAACTCCCTCTATATGCAACCTATAGAAGCAACGGAAAATTCAAGTTTTTCATAAGCTTGGGTTGTAATCTAGGGTATTTATTCAATCAAGAATTAGCTCACGATGACAATGCATTTCCTGATAGTGAAACCAATTTTAACGAGTTTGAACTATCGTTGCTTTTAGGTGGTGGAATTGAGTTTTCATACAACGAACGGTTCGACCTAAGTTTAGGTCTTAGAAACAATCGAGCTTTAACAGAACTAGAAAGTGAAAACGGTTTTTTACACTTAAAAACTGACACTTTTGGCGCTATACTAGGTTTACACTACAACTTATAAAAATTGCAGTTCATTTTCATTCGATAGGCATAAAAAAAATCCCGCATTGAGCGGGATTAAGATAAGCTATTTTATGCTTTGCTTCTACTTCAAAGAACCAATCATCTTCATCGGATCAACCCATTCGTCAAACTGCTCTTCAGTTAAGTAGCCTAAGTTTACTGCTTCTTCTTTCAAAGTAGTTCCATTTTCATGGGCGGTTTTAGCTATTTTAGAAGCTTTATCGTAACCAATGTGCGTGTTGAGCGCTGTTACCAACATCAAGGAATTATTCAAATTCTCTTTGATATTTTTCTCATTTGGCTCAATTCCTGCCACGCAATTATCATTAAAAGACACACAAGCATCCCCAATCAATCGCGCTGACTCTAGCAAGTTCTTTGCCATCATAGGCTTGAAAACGTTCAGTTCAAAATGTCCGTTCATGCCACCTGCTGCCACGGCCATATCATTTCCAATAACTTGGGCACACACCATGGTAATTGCTTCCGCTTGGGTTGGATTTACCTTTCCAGGCATGATCGAAGAACCCGGCTCATTGGCAGGGATGTTCAGTTCTCCAATTCCACAACGCGGCCCTGAAGCCAACAATCGAATATCATTACCAATCTTCATTAAACTCACCGCCAATTGTTTTAAAGCACCATGTGTTTCCACTATCGCATCATGAGCAGCAAGGGCCTCAAACTTATTCTCTGCTGTTCTGAAAGGCAGGCCGGTAAAGTCAGCAATATGCTTAGCAACTGTTTCCGCATAACCTTCTGGTGTGTTAATTCCAGTTCCAACTGCAGTTCCGCCCAAGGCAACTTCAGATAAATGATCTAAGGTATTCTTCAATGCCTTTAGTCCATGATCTAACTGAGAGACATAGCCTGAAAGTTCCTGACCCACGGTAAGTGGCGTAGCATCCATTAGGTGGGTTCTTCCAATCTTAACCACGTTCATAAAAGCTTCTGACTTTGCTTTTAAAGTATCCCTTAATTTTTCCACTCCAGGAATGGTAGTCTCAACTACCATTTTGTAGCAAGCGATGTGCATACCGGTAGGAAAAGTATCGTTAGAAGACTGTGACTTATTGACGTCATCATTCGGATGAATCAATCGGTCTCCTTCGCCTAACTTATTTCCTGCTAAAACGTGCGCACGGTTGGCAATTACTTCGTTGGTGTTCATATTAGATTGAGTACCTGAACCTGTTTGCCAAACCACCAATGGAAACTGATCATCTAGATCACCATTTAAGATCTCATCACAAACCTTAGCAATTAGATCGCGTTTTTCATTGGACAAAACCCCTAACTCAGCATTTGTGTAAGCAGCAGCCTTTTTTAAATAAGCAAAACCTCTTACAATTTCTAAAGGCATTTGCTGCTTATGATCACCAATTTTAAAGTTGTTCCTCGAGCGCTCAGTTTGCGCCCCCCAGTACTTTTCTGCAGGCACTTTTACATCACCTAAACTGTCTTTTTCAATCCTATATCCCATCTTAATTAGATTTTATTTTTTGATTCGTTAAAAGCAATTTTTTATGCGTAAAATTGCAAAGCAAATTTATTCAAAGCTATGTTTACAGCAGGTTTTTTATTGTTTTTAGCCATCTTTTCTTTGGCTTTTTGGGTTTTACTCTTTCTATCGGCTTTTGCTTTGCCTTATGCTATTACGATGTACGTAGTTGAAAAGCTAAAAGGAGGAAGTGATACAGAAGAAGAGGGCGAAGCTGAAGCGGCTTAGAAAAGCTCCTTTACCGTTTCAGGAGGTCTCCCGATTATTGCTTTATTACCCTTTACTACAATTGGTCTTTCGATCAGCTTAGGATTCTCAATCATAATTTGAATCCATTCCTCATCGGCAAACTGTTTGCCTTTAAAATTTTCTTTAAACACTTTTTCTCCCTTTCTAAGAAGTTCTTCTGGCTTCATATTCAATTTAGCCAACAACTGATTTAGCTCTTCTTTAGAAGGTACCTCTTTTAAGTACTCCACAATTGTGTGCTCTATGCCTGCTTCTTTGATTAAGGTAAGTGTCTCCCTGCTTTTTCTGCAGCGTGGGTTATGGTATATTTTCATGTTTTAATTTATTTTGGTTTAATCTCTTTTGTCTTTTATCTCCACTCCGCTCGATAAGCAAGCCAAAAAGAAAGATATAGTAAGAATGGATTCAGCCGGACAGGAAAGTTCAAAAATAATTGATCTAAAAAAAGATTTCAGCTTTCCAAAACCTAGAAGGCATTAGCGTCAGCTCTTTTTACTTGACCCAGATCCATACTCCATTAAATAGGCCTTAATGAAGTCATCTAAAGCTCCATCCATTACGCCATCTACGTTAGATGTCTCGTAGTTGGTACGAACATCTTTCACCATTTTATAGGGATGCATCACGTAATTGCGTATTTGAGAGCCCCATTCAATTTTCTTTTTATCGGCCTCGATCTCGGCTCGCTTTTCTTCTCTTTTACGCATCTCTAACTCAAAAAGCTGAGACTTTAAAAGCTGCATAGCCTTTTCTTTATTCGCTAACTGAGAGCGCGACTCTGTGTTATCAATTACAATTCCGCTTGGCTTGTGGTGCAAGCGAACCCCGGTTTCTACCTTATTCACATTCTGACCTCCTGCGCCGCCGGAACGGAAAGTATCCCAGCTAATGTCACCAGGACTGACTTCGATCTCAATCGAATCATCGACCAAAGGATAAACATAAACCGAGGCAAATGAAGTATGTCGTTTGGCGTTAGAATCAAACGGTGAAATACGAACTAAACGATGCACCCCATTTTCTCCTTTTAAATAACCAAATGCAAACTCTCCCTCAAATTCTAGGGTCACGGTTTTGATACCAGCCACATCTCCTTCCTGATGATCAAGTTCTTTGATCTTCATGCCATTTTTTTCGCCCCACATTAAATACATACGCATCAGCATGGAGGCCCAATCGCAGCTTTCTGTTCCACCCGCGCCTGCAGTTATCTGAAGTACCGCATTCAGAGAGTCTTCTTCTGCGCTTAGCATATTTTTGAACTCCAAATCCTCAACGCCTTTAGTCGCTTTATCAAAAGCCTGCATCACCTCAGCCTCAGTGGCCCCTTCTTCTTTGTAAAAGTCATAAAGCACTTCCAGATCGTCGACCAGAGTTTTTACTTTATCATAACCTTCGGTCCAAACCTTTTTATTACGTATCTGACGCATGATCTTCTCTGCCTCTTTCGGATCATCCCAAAATTCAGGTAGGTGGGTACGTTGCTCTTCTTGGTCGATTTCAATTTTAAGGTCTTCTATATTCAAGTATCCTTTTAAGGCTTCTACCCGAGTAGCTAATTCTTTTATCTGTTCTTGTGTAACCATCTAATAATTCTCAACTCAAAGTTAAGCTTTCAAAGTTTTCTGAGCAGTTTGGTGAACGCTACTTATTAAAGTAATATATTGTACAAGAATAAACCTACTAATAAGACTGTATATGAAAAAACTATTTTTTGCAATTATTCTTATGGCTTCAGCAAGCATAACATCAGCCCAAGAATACAAAATCGTAACTACTATCGAATCTGTTGTTCCCGGAGGACTTGGACGCTCAAGAATGATTAAAACTGACAATGAAGGAAAGACAGAGGAAATAAAAATGAAGAACTTTTTCTCAATGGCGGGTATCAATTTTGGTAACGTAGTAGAAAATGACCAAATGATTGCTAAAATGCTAAACGATATGGCCCAAGAAGGGTGGAAATTAGAATCCATTACTCCAGGAGTTTATGCAGCAGATAAAAGCACTGGAATCTTCATCAGCCGGTACCTGTTTAAAAAAGAATAGAAAAGTTTAAATTTCTTTTCCGAATAGCCGTTAAACATTTAACGGCTATTTTTATATGCAGATGGCGGTAGATAAAATTCATCAAGTCTTACTTCAATATTGGGGCTACTCTTCTTTTCGAGAAAAGCAAGAAGAGATTATTCGCGCTGTGCTTGATGGGAAAGACACCCTCGCGCTATTGCCCACTGGTGGTGGAAAATCCATTTGCTTTCAAGTTCCGGCTTTAGCTCAAGAAGGAATTTGCTTGGTGATTTCACCTCTCATCGCCTTGATGCAAGACCAAGTCGATAATTTGCAAAAGAATGGTATCAAAGCTTTAGCCATTAGTTCAGCCTTAAGCAAAAGAGAGATCGACATTGCCCTCGACAATGCTGCTTACGGGGATTTTAAATTCCTTTATGTTTCCCCAGAACGACTAGAAACAGAACTTTTTCAGGAACGACTGAAAAAAATGAAGGTCAATTTGGTGGCCATTGATGAAGCCCACTGTATCTCTCAATGGGGCTATGACTTTCGTCCTTCCTACCTGAATATTGCCAAATTGAGGGAAGGTTTGAGCGATGTCCCGTTTCTTGCTTTAACTGCCACAGCCACGCCTAAAGTGGTAGACGACATTCAAGAAAAGCTCGAGTTTAAAACTAAAAACGTAATTCAGAAAAGTTTTGAACGAAAGAATTTGGCCTATGTGGTTTTGCACGAGGAAGACCAATATAAGAGAATGCTCAAAGTAATTAGTGGAGTAAAAGGCAGTGGCATTGTTTATGTAAACCGTAGGAAAAAATGCAAAGAGGTGGCACACTTCTTAAGCAAAAATGGAATTGCAGCAGATTACTACCACGCCGGTTTAAACCACACGCAGCGAAAAGAAAAACAAGAAGCGTGGATCAATAATCGCATTCAAGTAATTGTAGCCACCAATGCATTTGGGATGGGCATTGACAAACCAGATGTGCGATTTGTAATTCATTTGGATTTACCAGAATCCCTTGAAGCTTATTTTCAAGAAGCCGGACGGGGCGGCAGAGACGGGAAGAAATCTTATGCTGTGCTGCTTATGACTCCTGCGATGGGACTTGATTTAAAGAAACAAGTGGAACAATCGTTTCCTGAGATCAAAACCATAAAAGAAGTGTATCAGTGTTTGGGAAATTTTCTACAAATACCTATTAATGGGGGTGAAAACCAAAGCTTTGACTTCAACATTGCAGAGTTTGCGGAACGCTACAACATGCACCCCTTAACAGTTTACCATTGTCTGCACTTTTTGGAGAAAGAAGGGTATTTAGTACTTTCAGAAAACTTTTCTACCCCCTCCCGATTGCACATTAGCAAAAGCAAAGAAGATCTCTACAAGTTTCAAGTGGCTAATTCAAATTATGATGGGTTTATCAAAGGATTGTTGCGTTCATATGGTGGTCTATTCGAAAGCTATGTTAAAATCAATGAGCAAATCCTAGCCAAAAACCTAAAATTAAAAACAGAGCAAGTAATTCATCGGTTGAAGCATTTAGAAAAAATGGAATTGATTGATTATGAAATGCAAAGTAGCTTGCCAAAGCTTACGCTTACTAAAGCGCGCTTGGATCAAGAAGCGCTGAGAATCTCTGCTTCAAACTACCATGAACGGAAAAAGATTGCTTTAGAAAAACTGAATGCAGTATTGCATTATGCAGAAAGCAGTAACCGCTGTAGAAGTCAAATCTTATTAGCCTACTTTGGAGAAAAGGAAAGTTATCGTTGTGGCGTTTGTGACGTTTGCTTAGAGCGAAATAAGCTCGAATTAAATGACCTAGAGTTTGAAGAAATAAAAGAACAGCTAGATCAATTGCTAGAATCTCAAAGTCTGCCTCTTAAACTAATCGTTCAGAAAGTAAAAGGTTTTAAAGAAAAGCAAATCATAAAAGTAATTGACTTTTTAGTGGATACAGGAAAGCTTAAAACAGACGGCCTTGAGTTTCAGCTTGTGAGTTGATCATTTCCGAAAAGTCATTTTCTGTTATTAGTTTCACGCCCATTTTCTCAGCTTTCTCCTTTTTGGCCGGACCCATCTTATCTCCGGCAATTAAGTAGTCGGTCTTGCCCGAGATACTACCTACATTTTTCCCTCCATGATCTTCAATAGCTTGTTTCAATTCCTTGCGTGAAAATTTTTCAAACACCCCTGAAACCACAAAGGTCAAACCTTCCAATTTGCTGGATTTAGAGGTATCTTCTTCAGCCGATATTTCCATTTGTAAGCCAATATCTGCCAAGCGATTTACTAATTCACGGTTGCGTTCTTCTTCAAAAAAGTGGAGTATACTTTCAGCAATCTTATCTCCGATCTCATCTACTGCCACCAATTCTTCAAAAGAGGCTGCACGAATTGCCTCCATGCTCTTAAAATGTTTGGCCAATTTTTTCGCTACCGTTTCTCCTACATAGCGAATCCCAATGGCAAACAAGACTTTTGGAAAAGGCACTTGTTTCGATTTTTCAACCCCTTCCAATAAATTATTCACCGACTTTTCAGCCATACGCTCCAAAGGCAACAGTTCTTCTTTTTTCAGCGTGTAGATGTCAGCGATAGACTTGATCAAACCGGCTTCATAAAGTTGCTCTACTGTTTCTTCGCCCAGGCCTTCAATATCCATGGCTTTTCGGCTAATAAAATGCGCCATTTTACCTTTGATCTGCGGGGGACATCCCCATGCGTTAGGACAATAATGCTGTGCTTCCCCTTCAAGCCGAATCAATTTTGTTTCGCACTCTGGACAGTGAGTAGCATATTGAGTAGGTTGAGAATCATCAGGCCTTAGGTCTAAGTTAACTCCCACTATTTTAGGGATGATCTCCCCACCTTTTTCAACTTGAACGGTATCGCCCTCGCGAATATCAAGCTTAGCTATTTGATCAGCATTATGCAAAGAAGCGCGTTTTACTGTAGTTCCAGCTAAAAGTATCGGCTCTAAGTTTGCCACTGGCGTAATGGCTCCGGTTCTTCCAACTTGGTAGGTAATCTTGTTCAACTTGGTTTCAACCTGCTCGGCCTTAAACTTGTAAGCAATAGCCCATCGCGGACTTTTGGCGGTGTAGCCTAATTCTTCTTGCAAATCATAATCGTTCACCTTGATCACAATGCCATCAATCTCGAAATTCAAAGCCGATCGCTCTTCATCCCAATAATCAATAAAGTCGAATATTTCATCGATATTTTTAGCGGTACGAATCAGCTTCTTCTCTTCTGAAGGTGCTTTGAAGCCCCACGAAGCAGCAGCTTTGAGATTTTCTAAATGACCATCGTAAGGTAGCTCTTCCCCTAACACATAATAGAGATAGCAATCTAACTTTCGCTCCGCCACCACAGCAGAGTCTTGCATTTTCAAAGTGCCGGAAGCGGCGTTTCTTGGATTGGCTAAACGGTCTTCCCCTGCCTCTTCTCTTTTTTCGTTTAAGGCTCTAAAAACCGAAAGCGGATAAAAGATCTCTCCTCGAATTTCAAATTCATCTGGGTAATCCCCTTTCAACTGCAAGGGAACTGAACGAATGGTTTTTACATTAGTGGTGATATCATCACCTTGAGTGCCATCACCTCGTGTAACCGCTCTCTCTAAACGACCGTTTTTGTATGAAATGCCGATCGCCACTCCATCATACTTGAGTTCGCAAGTATACTCCACTTTTTTTCCGGCTAACTTTTGCACCCGATCGTCAAAATCTACCAACTCCTCTCTGCTGTAGCTGTTGGAAAGTGAAAGCATAGGGTATTTGTGCTTCACCGTTTCAAAGTTTTTGGTCACCTCACCTCCTACCCTTTTGGTGGGTGAATTAGAATCAGCAAACTCAGGATAACGCTCTTCCAACTCCTGCAGTTCCTTCAACATCATGTCAAACTCATAATCACTGATCGTAGGATTGTCTTCCACATAATACTTATGATTATGCTCGCGCAATTCTATACTTAGTGATTCAATTTTCTGCTTAGCTTCTTTTTTATTCATCCGCTTCAAAGGCTTTTAGATCCTTTCGTATTTCAAATTTCAGTACAAAATAGCATTCTTGCTTTGATTTTATAACGCTTCTGTTTGCTTTTTGTCAAATCTAATTTCAACTTTTCGAATTCCCGTTTCAGCTTTCAAAAAACTATCTTTAGACCCACTTTTGACTATGAAGTTTACAGACCGTTACGCCAAGCTATTTCAGTATTTACTACCCACCCCTTTTACCATTGCGTTGCTCTTAACGGTAGTTACCTTTTT
>P_2C_Liq_1_UnCtyDRAFT_1000237_pt1 | contig 23611 bp, 27 predicted proteins | sample Pon2CUnioCityCA_2_FD_10234 | JGI IMG/M metagenome (IMG submission 10234) | reverse complement strand
CAAGGATACTATTTTTAATAATTTGATAGTTAAAATGGTAGATAACAATAAAATTTATCAAACGAAATTAATAAGTAACTAACTACTTACCTCTATATTTTTATTTTAAACATTACATCTAAATTCCTTAAAATCTATTTAACTTGATTCTAAATTTATAAAAAATTAACTTCGAATATAACTAATTGACATACAGCAAATCTGCGAGTAGCTAACGAAACAAAAAATCTATCGCTCCAAAATCTCTTTAATATTCGGTTTAAAGTAATTTGGGCCTTTTAATACTTTACCATCTTCTCTGTAAATTGGTTTACCATCTTCGCCTAATTTACTCATATTAGAACGTTGAATTTCATTAAAAACTTCCTCGATTTTGTCTTGCATTCCGTGTTCTATAATGGTGCCGCACAAAATGTATAACATATCTCCCAAAGCATCAGCAACCTCTACCAAATCGTTATTATTGGCGGCTTCTAAATATTCTTCATTTTCTTCTTTCATCAACTCAAAACGCAATTGCTTTCTATCCTCAGAAATAGTTACGGTTGGTTTCTCTTCTATATTTATTTTAAAAGCGGTATGAAATGCATGCACTGCTGCTATTTTATCTTTCATTTTATATGTGATTTTCTATTCTGATTATTTTCTATTTTACAATACTTTCTTTAAAAACCAAGCTGGCGCTGCTTTTAAAACCCAAGCAATCAATTGCCAGCGTTTCGAAATATAGGCAACTCTCTTTTTCTTTTGTATGGCGCTATAAATTTGGTTTGCGGCTTTATCTAAAGGTACCATCCAAAAAAGTTGATCGCCTAAAGCCATAGGTGTATCTACAAACCCAGGACGAATATCTGTTATAAAAACGTTTTTTGATGGAATAGATTTGGTTTTAATATACAACCCTTCTAAATAGGCTTTTTGATAGGCTTTTGATGCAAAATAATCTGGGGCTGCTCTGCTACCTCTTATAGAAGCTATAGATGATATGCCCACTAAATGTCCAAATTGTTGCGCTTTAAATAGGTTATAGGCTAAAATATATAATTTGGTAACGCCTAAAACATTCGTTAAAATGGTTTGTTCTTGTTTCTCCCATACTAACTTCGGATTTACAAAACCCACACCCGAAGATTGTATGACCAAATCTATAGTTTTAAACTCATTAACAATTTCTTTAAACACTTTTTCAACATCAGCGACTTGCTGAATATCGTTTTGTTTTATCAGAATTTGATTTGGATGTTCTTTTTTTAAGGCTTGTAATTTTTCTAATCTTCTACCAGTAATTGCCACATTATACCCTTCTTTTATGAGAATTTCGGTTAATGATTTACCTATACCAGAAGTTGCTCCAAAAACGATGGCGTTCTTCATTTAATTTGTAATTTTGCAGCAGACAAGATAAAGAAACTTTAGGATATCATAAAGTTTCCAAAAATCTAATAATTCAAAACTTATAAAGAATTAAACTGATGTTTTTAAGCGCATATTTTACAACAGGTCGAATTATTTTTATCATCTTTTTTGTACTGGCTTTTGGGTCTTTAATTGTGTGGAGTTACAAAAAAGACGTCGAGAATCATAATCGTTATTATAAAAACGCAGGCAAAAAAGTGCTCCTTTATGGCGGATTAATTATTGCCGTTTTTGTGGCCATTCGTCTTATTTTTGGCAACTAGAACTTTTCTATTTCGCTTAATTTTTCGTGATCTAATATCGTATAACCTTCTTCATCAAAACTTGAGGCAGATTTGTATTTTACATCCACAATTAAATCCTCAAAATCATACGAATTTATTTGATACACCTTTTGTGAGAACGATTCTTCATGATAATTGATTAAAATATACAATTGCGCATCTAAATTATTTATTTCGTCTTTAGAGTATTTAAACAAAGGACTATCTTCATCAATTTCGTGCACAATCGTCCAAATTGTAGGCAAATACATTATTTTACTGCGTTCTAATTTTAGTTGATAAAAATTTCTTTTAAATTCGTTCTTTTCATCTTCTTCGGTTACCGATAATGTTACTGTTATTTCTGGCTCAATCATTACCGTTTTTCGGCTATTCATTAAACGAAACATCAATGCTTTTTGCCCTTTAAAATCTCTTAAAATAATATTTTCGCTAAATCTTAAATTTGCCTTAGGTTTAGAAAAACGTCCATATAACATACCTGTTATAAAAGAAAAACTCAACAAACCAATCATAGCTTCAAAAGCAGCGATAAAATTGGCTGTAATTCCTTTTGGTGCAATTCCTCCATAACCTACAGTAGTTAAAGTTTGTGCGCTGAAGAAAAATCCATTTAAAAAATCTTCAAAAAAAGTGCCTTTCGGTTTTGTGATTTGCTCAATACCAATAGCTACGTACAATGCACCAAATAATATGTTTAATACGGTATAGGCAAATATGATTAAAAAGAAAAATTGAAACCAAGAAATGTCTATAAAATAGGTATATAAATCATTGATACTTCTTTTTCTGTTGAGGTGTTGCACATTACTAGAACCATCATCATTAATAATACTTTGTGCATTTTTTTTAGAGTTGTATCCAAAACCAGGATCTTTCGTTTTTCTTGCCATTTTGGTATTTACTAATTAATTCGGGTATTTAAAACAATCTGTTGTGTGATCGTTAACCATACCAACAGCTTGCATATAGGCGTACATTATGGTTGAACCTGTAAATTTAAAGCCTCGTTTTTTTAAATCTTTCGATAATTTGTCTGAAAGTTCAGTAGTTGCTGGTACCTCTGTTCTTTTATGAAACGTGTTGATAATGGGTTTGTCATCTACATAGCTCCAAATAAACTTAGAGAACGATCCAAATTCTTTTTGAATATCCATAAACAATTGGGCATTGGTAATGGTGCCTCTAATTTTTAGTTTATTTCTGATGATGCCTGCATCTTGCATCAACTCATTAAACTTACTTTCAGGATATTTTGCTATTTTTCGATAATCGAAATTATCAAAAGCTTTTCTAAAATTTTCTCTTTTGTTTAAAATGGTAATCCAACTAACACCTGCTTGAAAGGTTTCTAACACTAAAAACTCGAATAACGTGGCATCATCATAAACTGGAGTTCCCCATTCAAAATCATGATACTCTTGATACAATTTACTGTCGGTTACCCAAAAACATCTGTGTTTCATTTTATTAGTTTTGATTGATGATTTCTAATGCTTTTTAATCTACTCCAAGCCTTTTTATGCAATAATACATACACCACAAAACAGCCAATATCTAGCAAGAAATAAAATAAACTTATTCCACTTGGTGGATTATTACTTGGTAAAAATTCGAAAACTCCAAAGGCAGTACCAGGCCATTTCCAAGCACCATAAGCTGTACCACCGATTTCTAAAACTACCACTAAAACATACATTGAAAAGAAAAATAATCGGTCTTTTGGTCTTTTCCATAAAATAAGAAAAACACAAATGGTCATTACAAAACCAAACACATCGTTTAAAAACAATACATAGACTGTAGACACCATAATCATTATCAATGTTAAAAAAGATTCAATTTCTTTATGGTATTTTTTCACTAAAGATGCTTTACTAAATCGGAAGATTCTTGCATACAAAACACCATGACCAAAAGGCACGTAAAAAGGTACATTTTCTAATCTGTAGGTATACATTCCTAGAACTTTAGAGAAAAAATGTTCGCCAATAAAACCTAAAATTACTGCAATAATCATTAATTCTTTTACTCTAGGATTTGCTCTGTATAACATTGCCCCAAAAGCCAAAATCATTAGCAGATTGAGTATCAACTGCGCACTAGGAATATGTTCGCTAAAGTAAGTTCCGTCTGCAAAAAGCAGAAAAACAGCAGCGATAAACAAACCTGCTTCTCTAAAAAAAATAATGATTATTTTCTTTAAATCTTCTTTGGGAATGGTAAAAAAAGGCATCAACAAAACGGGTTAATTTATGTTAATTGGTTTTATTGCTATTTGTCTTTCGTTAACATATTCAAAAGTATCATCACCAAAGAAACCAGCTTCTTCTAACATTATTCTTATATCTTTATTCCACTCTTTAATAAAAACAGTTGTATTTAATTCTATAGCATACGCGGTGTTTTTTTGCAATGGATAATCGCCAGTAAAAGGAACACCTTCTTGAGAATCCCACATACCAATTGTGGTACCTGCACTATGACCATATTTTCCTAAAGGATGTGTATAAATCGATGGTCTTAAACCTTCATGTTTTCCTTTTGCCAAAGATGCTAACAAAATTTCGTTTCCGGTTTTGCCAGATTTCATGGTACTGGTTAAAATATCTTGTACTCTGTTTCCTTTTTTAAACGCTTCTTCTAAAAATTGTGGAACTTCATTTTCATCATCTTGTAATACATACGCGTGTTGCTGACAATCTGTATTTAAACCTATATAAGTGATTCCAAAATCGCAATGTAATAAATCTCCTTTTTGAATAATTTTCTCATCTTTACCTTTCGAAAAAGACTCAATATGAGATTTTAAAGCCTCATTGTCTCTTTGCACATCTATTGTAGGATGAAACCACGTTTCTAAGCCTAAATCTGTTACTTTTTGACGCATAAACCAAACCACATCTTCTGTCGTTGTTACTCCAGGAGTTATCGTTTTTTCTGAAAATGCTTCATCGATAATATCGTGTGTAATTTTTACTAATTTTCTAAAAAGTGCCAATTCTTTTTCTGTTCTGGTTTCTATCCAAGCAATTCCTAATTTTTCTGCGGATACTAATTTTGATGATAATTCGCTAGGCAAATTTTCTACTAGTTCGTCATAATCGGTTTTTACCAAACCATCTGCCAAAGCAAAATGTGTAGACGTATTGATACCTATTTTATTCGGATTTCTTTCTTTTATAATGTTGGCTAACGCTTTCCATTGGTTGGGTTCTTTTTCCTTATCCCAAGCAGATTGTATACTTTTACCAATATCATACCTTGCGACCGCCAATCGTTCTACCGTATTTTTTACTGCATTTTTATAAAAAACAATAATGGTTCTTCTTCTTGCATTTAACCATGTGGCTGGCAACATTGTTTTTAAAATGGGATCTTCGTTGTATTCTCTCGCAATTAAAATCCACATATCTATATCTGCCTTATCCATTAAATCAGGTAACAAATTGGCGAATCTATCCTCCAAAAGTTCGTCTTTTAGAGCAGCTCTGTCTCGCTCTTTTAAGATGGTATAAGTATTTTGCTCTTCTTTTTTTTTATCACAAGAAATAAAAAGCAATAAAAGCAATAGGGTTGTAAGTTGGTATTTCATCAGAAAAAATTTAAGTTTAAAATTAGCATTAATGAATTAAAAAGTGGTATATTTTTTGAACAATTTTTAAGGAAGCCTTTTTACTCAACAGAAAGGTCTTTTTACTCATTTTGGTTTTGTACATCTGAGTAATCCAACTAATTTTGAGCATCACTTTAATACAACCCGATTGTAAGTGATTGAATCGGTTATAAATTTAATACCTTTAACGCTTATGAAATTTTTAAAACAAATCCTTTTAATAGTAACTATTAGTCTGTTTTTATGGGCTTGTGGTTCATCATCAACCATAAACAAAAAAGTTACAGATAAAGAAGAGCCCGTGGTTATTGCAAACGATAGTTTGGAGTATGAAATTATAATTATTGATCCTGGTTTTACTGCTTTTTTGAACGGAATTGCACAACCGGAAGGTTTTTATTCTCAAAATTATTTAGAAGCAAGAAATAGAGCTTGGGTAATTAGTTGGAATCAGAGATTTCAAAATCCACAACAATTTGATGAAAGAATCTACGAAAACAGAATTGATTATGAACCAAATATTGATTATGGCTATGAAGTAAATTACAAACTATTTAACTATTTTTTGTTTGCACAGCGAAAATATAAAATGAGTTTAGGAGGTGGTTTTAGAACAGATAGAATTAATTAGCTATTTTCTTATAACGTATAAAGCTATAATCGAACTTGTTTTTTTCGTCAGCTATAAAATCTTCTCTTTCTGTTCTTTCCCAAACTGTATCATCAATTTCTGGAAAAAAAACATCTGCTTTAAATTCGTGATGCACTAAGGTGATGTCTAAAACATCGGCAAAATCATTTTCGATAGCATACTTATATATTTGTGCACCACCGATGATAAAAATTTGCTCTTCATCTTGCGCCATTTCTAAAGCCTGCTCTAAACTATGGGCTACTAAACAGCCCTCTTTTGTATATTCTTTGTTTCTGGTGATGATAATTGTAGTTCTATTTGGTAATGGTCTACCAATAGATTCAAAAGTATTTCTACCCATTAAAATATGGTGACCTGTAGTTATTTTTTTGAATCTTTTTAAGTCTGCTGGCAAGTTCCAAATCAAATCATTATTTAATCCGAGGGCATTATTTTTTGCAATAGCGGCTATAATTGTAACCATATTATTTACATCGTTTTAAACAAAAATAATGTAAATGTTCTTCAAACTTGACGTTTTAAGGTAATTTTCAATAAATTTTCGAGTAAGCGAATACGTTTTCGACTTAAAAAGCCTGAAAATCAAGGAAAAAGAAAACACAATAATTTTTACAATACAACAATTTTGTTATTCTTTTATTTTGAATTATGAATATTATAGATAAGGAATTTATTAAACTGATAATTATTTAATTATATAATAAATAATGTTTGCCAAGACAAACTTCTTACATATTTTTACCTCATAATTTAATTTAATAATTATGGCAATTAAAAAACAATTTTTGAAAAGTAAACCAGTATGTAAAGTAACTTTTACTGTACCTGCTGAAGAAGCTCAAAATGTTGCAGTAGTAGGGAGCTTTAATGAATGGGATGTAAAAGCAACTCCACTAAAAAAGTTAAAAAATGGATCTTTTAAAGGCACTGTAGATTTAGATGCAGGAACGTCTTACGAATTTAGATACTTAGTTGATGGCGAATATGTAAACGAAACAGAAGCCGACGCTTTTGCTTGGAGCGATTTTGCTGGTGCTGAAAATAGTGTATTAAGTTTATAACATTATTGATGATGTAAAAAAAAAGAGCTTTCAAAATGTATTTGAAAGCTCTTTTTTTTATGAATTTTATATGGCTACCTTTCCTTTTATATGAGGATGAGGATTGTAATCTACTAACTCAAAATCATCGAAGGTAAAATCTTCGATATTTTTGATGGCGGGGTTTAGTTTCATTTTGGGTAGTGGCCTAATATCTCTAGACAGTTGTAACTCTAATTGTTCTATGTGATTGTTATAAATATGCGCGTCACCAAAAGTATGGATAAACTCGCCAAATTTATAACCACAAACCTGCGCTATCATCATTGTAAATAATGCATAAGAAGCAATATTAAAAGGAACTCCTAAAAAAATATCTGCACTTCTTTGGTATAATTGGCAGGATAATTTACCATCAGAAACATAAAACTGGAAAAATGCGTGACAAGGTGGTAAAGCCGCTTTTCCATTAGCAACATTTTCTGAAAAAGAAACAGAAGTGTCTGGCAAAACTGATGGATTCCATGCAGAAACCAACATTCTTCTAGAATTAGGATTTGTCTTTAACGTTTCTATCACTTCTTTAAGCTGATCTACCTCATCACTGTTCCAATTGCGCCATTGATGCCCATAAACCGGCCCTAAATCTCCATTATCATCTGCCCATTCATTCCAGATACGCACTCCATTTTCTTGTAAGTATTTAATATTGGTATCGCCTTTTATAAACCACAATAACTCATAAACAATAGATTTTAAATGCAGCTTTTTGGTAGTTACCATAGGAAAACCCTCACTTAAATCAAATCGCATTTGATATCCAAAAACACTTTTAGTACCTGTGCCTGTTCTATCTCCCTTTTCGTTACCGTTTTCTAAAACGTGTTTTACTAAATCGTGATATTGTTTCATACTGATGTTGAAATGTGTAAACGTTTGACTTTGTAATTGTTTAAATAAACAGTTGTAAAAATATTAAAGCAACCTCTTTATTAACAACTGCTTTTAAAAAAAATTTAAAGAAGTTATTAACCATAAGCATAACTTATCAAAAAAAACACTTAGCAACTCCAAACGTATTTTAGAAGTTAGCATCAAAAAAGCATACTTAGCTATTACTTTTGAAGTATTAAAAAGAAAAAAAGCCTTTTCAGAAGGATTTTTTTACATTAGTTCTAAAATTAAATCGTATTCCGTTTACCCTTGAGGGAAATGCATAAAAGACAAAGGACTTTTATCCAATAATCATCCCTGCTATAGTTGCAGACATTAAAGAAGCAATTGTACCACCAATTAAGGCTTTCATTCCAAATTCTGATAAGGTTTTACGCTGACCAGGAGCCAAAGAACCAATNCCACCAATTTGTATACCAATAGAGGCAAAATTTGCAAAGCCACACAACATATAGGTTGCCATAATAACAGACTTGTTAAATGTTAAATGGGTGGCACTTGCTGCATTTTTTAACTCTGCCAGCTGTATGTAGCCTATAAATTCGCTTGCCGCTAATTTTATTCCTAAAAGTTGCCCCATTAGCGCCATATCTTCTGATGCAACGCCTATTAACCACATTAAAGGTGCAAAAATATAACCTAAAATAAATTCTAAAGAAAGTTTTTCATATCCCGTATTTAAGGAGATCATATCGTTTAACGTTGTAATACCACCTACCCAACCTAAGACACCGTTTATCATTGCAATTACAGCAACAAAAACTAATAACATTGCACCAACATTTACAGCCAAACGCAAACCTTCTGTTGTTCCGTTTGCAATGGCATCTAAAATATTTGAACCAATTTTTTCTTGAGAAACAGTAACATCTGTATTAACTTCTTCTGTTTGCGGATATAAAATTTTAGAAATTACTATGGCACCAGGTGCAGCCATTACTGAAGCCGCTAATAAGTGTTTTGCAAAAACGAGTTCTAATTCTTTATCTCCACCACCTAAAAACCCAATATATGCTGCTAAAACTGCTCCTGCAACTGTGGCCATACCACCAATCATTACCAAAAGCATTTCAGATTTGTTCATTTTTTCTAAATAGGCTTTTATCAATAATGGCGCTTCTGTTTGACCAAGAAAAATATTACCGGCAACAGATAAACTTTCCATACCAGAAATTCCCAAAAATTTAGACAAACCAATGGCCAATATCTTTACAATCCATTGTATAATGCCCAAATAGAATAACAAGGAAGTTAAGGCAGAAAAGAAAATGATGGTTGGTAACACTTGAAAAGCAAATATGTAACCAAAAGTATCCATATTACTTACCATACCAGAAAACAAGAAGGCACTACCTGCTTTAGTATATTCTAGAATTTCGATAAAAATTCCGCCAACAAATTCAAAAACAGCTTGAATAAATTTTACTTTAAGTACTCCAATAGCAATTAGTAATTGTAACAATAATCCTATCCCTACCTTTTTCCAATCGACAGCTTTTCTGTTACTACTAAAAAGAAATGCGATAGTGATTAATACAACCATTCCTAAAATACCTCTCCATAATGTATTGAACGAAAACCCTTGACTTGGTAAAATTTCTGATGTTGTTACAACAGTTTCAACATCCTGAGAAAAAATTGAAATCGAAAAGAAACATAAAACAAGTACTAAGATTTTTTTCATAATTGCTATTAATTTTAAGAACGTTTACTTATTTCGTCTCTTATTTTTGCGGCTAACTCATAGTTTTCATTAACCACTGCATTACTTAATTGGTCGTTCAATTCTTTTAAGGATAAGCTAGAAAAATCATCAGATTTTTTGACAGAAGACACTTCAAAATCAATAGGGAGTTCTGCTAATTCTTGTTTATTTTCAATCTCCATTTCTTCATCTACCTTTAAATAAATACCTGCTTTATCCAAGATATTTTCATAGGTATAAATAGGTGCTTCAAAACGAACTGCAATGGCAATAGCGTCTGATGTTCGCGTGTCTATAANTTCTTCTNTACCTTCTCTCTCACAAATTAAACTAGAAAAGAAAACACCATCTACCAATTTATGAATTATNACCTCTTTTACATTGATTTCAAATCGATCAGAAAACGTTTTAAATAAATCGTGCGTTAACGGCCTTGGTGGTCTAATTTCTGTTTCTAAAGCAATGGCTATAGATTGTGCTTCAAAAGCACCAATTATAATAGGCAACGTTCTACTTCCTTCTATCTCGCTCAAAACTAAAGCATAAGCTCCACTTTGAGTTTGGCTGTAAGAAATTCCTTTAATGGTTAGTGGTATTAAACTCATATAGTATTTTACATAATCAAAAAGAAAATCAATATAAATTGATGTACTTATTATATCTTTTAAAGGGCACAATTTAATAAAAATAATAGACCGAACCTTTAATTTTATTAGTTTTTACCAAAAGAAAAACCTACTAGTTACTGAACTAATAGGTTTCCATTTAAAAAACTGTGTTTGAATATTTGAATTAAGCTTGCTTAAAAGCTTTGAGCTTCTCTATTAATTTAGGAACTACGTCAAAAGCATCACCAACAATACCATAATCTGCTGCTTTAAAGAAAGGCGCTTCTGGATCTGTATTAATGACTACTTTTACTTTAGATGCATTAATTCCTGCTAAATGTTGGATTGCTCCCGAAATTCCGATAGCAATATATAGGTTCGATGCTACTGGCTTCCCTGTTTGGCCAACGTGTTCTCCATGAGGCCTCCATCCCAAATCTGAAACGGGTTTAGAACAAGCTGTAGCAGCACCTAAAACATCTGCTAGTTCTTCTATCATTCCCCAATTTTCTGGTCCTTTTAAACCTCTACCAGCAGAAACTACAGTATCTGCATCTGCAATAGTTACTTTACCCGTTACTTTTTCTACCTTTTCTGATGTTACTCCAGAATCTGCAATAGTAGCTTCAAAACTTACTGTTGTTCCAGCAACTGGATTTTCAAAAACTCCGTATGAATTTTTAGCAACACCAATAATTTTGTGATCAGAAGATATTACTGTATGGCTAAACCCTTTGTTGGAAAATGCTTTTCTCTTTACTGTAAAGGGATTTGTAGCACTTGGTAAGGCCACAACATTAGAAGCGTAACCTGCATCTAAAGCTACTGATAACAATGGTGCTACATATAAAGTGTCTATACTTGAATCTAAAATTACAATTGAAGCACCCTCTGCAGCAGCTACTTGGTGAATCACTGAAGCATATTTTTTAGCATTAAAAGTGGTTAAGGCGTCATTAGAAACGGCTACTACTTTTTCTGCTCCATAAGTATATAATTCTTCGTTATTATTGGCATTTATTGTTAAAGTAATTAAATTACTTCCTAATTGTTCAGCAACTTTTTTTCCATAAGAAACGACTTCAAAAGCACTTTTTTTGAATTTTCCTTCTGCTGAATCTGCAAATACTAAAACTGACATATTTTTTTATTTTGTTTAATCGTTCATTTGTTTAATCGCGTAATTGTATAGTAATAACTTTAGCAGTTACACAATTCTACAATTAAACAGTTACACCCTTTTAAATCACCTTAGCTTCATTATGCAATAAGTTGATCAACTCATCTACATTATCTGCATCTATTAATTTTACAGCTCCTTTTGGTGCTGGTTTTTCAAAAGATTCTATTGTTGTTGCACTCATCGCATCAACTGGTTCAACTACATTTAAAGGTTTTTTACGCGCCATCATAATACCACGCATATTTGGTATACGTAAATCTTTTTCTTCTACAATTCCTTTTTGACCTCCAATAACTAGTGGCAAGGTAGTTGTTAGCGTTTCGTTACCTCCATCTATTTCTCTAATTGCTTTGACTGAATTTCCATCAACTTCCATTCCTACACAACCATTTACAAAGTTAAAATCTACTAAAGCAGCTAACATTCCAGGTACCATACCTCCATTATAATCAATAGATTCTCGACCTGCTAATACTAAATCATAACCACCATTTTTAACAATTACAGCCAATTGTTTTGCTACAGATAAACCGTCTAAGGCCTCCATATTAACACGAATCGCGTCATCTGCACCAATAGCTAAAGCTTTGCGCAAAGTAGGCTCTGTAGTTGCATTACCCACATTTACAACAGTAACTGTTGCCCCTTGCTTTTCTTTAAACCACATTGCTCTTGTTAAGCTAAATTCATCGTAAGGATTTATCACAAACTGAACTCCATTGGTATCAAACTTTGTATTGTTTTCAGTAAAGTTAATCTTAGAGGTGGTATCAGGAACGTGACTAATACAGACTAATATTTTCATAAAATTCTATGTTTTACATATTTCTATCTATGACAAAATTACAGCTTTTTTTTAAAAAATACTATGCATGCATAATAAATTTTAAATAATTTAACATTTTTCGAAATCGATTAAGTATTTATTAAAGAAAAATGAATAGTTTCTAAATCTGTTTTAAGAAAATGTGAATTAATTCCTTATTTTTGCTTATCAAAAAAAACAACAAGAATTAAAACTATATGAAAACAGTTCAGTTCAGAGAAGCGATTTGCGAAGCAATGAGTGAAGAAATGCGAAGAGATGAAAGCATTTATTTAATGGGTGAAGAAGTTGCCGAATACAATGGTGCTTACAAAGCTAGTAAAGGAATGTTAGATGAATTTGGCGCAAAACGTGTTATAGATACACCCATTGCTGAACTTGGTTTTGCTGGTGTAGCAATTGGTTCTGCAATGAATGGAAATAGACCTATTGTAGAGTATATGACCTTTAACTTCTCTCTAGTAGGAATTGATCAAATTATAAACAATGCCGCAAAAATCAGACAAATGTCTGGTGGGCAATTTAATTGTCCAATTGTTTTTAGAGGCCCAACTGCTTCTGCAGGACAATTAGGTGCAACACACTCTCAAGCCTTTGAAAACTGGTTTGCCAATACACCTGGCTTAAAGGTAATTGTTCCTTCTAATCCTTATGATGCAAAAGGTTTGTTAAAAGCGGCTATTAGAGATGATGATCCTGTAATTTTTATGGAATCTGAACAAATGTATGGTGACAAAATGGAAATACCTGAAGGAGAATATATTATTCCGATTGGTGTTGCAGATATTAAAAGAGAAGGTACAGATGTTACTGTTGTGTCTTTTGGAAAAATCATCAAAGAAGCTTATAAAGCTGCTGATGAATTAGCTAAAGAAGGAATTTCAATTGAAATTATTGATTTAAGAACAGTAAGGCCTATGGATCATGCTGCCATCTTAACATCGGTTAAAAAAACGAATAGATTAGTAGTTTTAGAAGAAGCTTGGCCATTTGCTAGTGTTGCTTCAGAAATTACCTATAGAATTCAAGATGAAGCGTTTGATTATTTAGATGCACCAATTAAGCGAATTACAACTGCAGATACTCCTGCTCCATATTCTCCTGTATTATTTGAGAAATGGATTCCTAATCATAAGGATGTGATTAAGGCTGTAAAGGAAGTACTGTATTTATAAATTATACTTTTTAACTATTTAAAATCCTTATTGAAATTTCTCAATAAGGATTTTTTTATTTTGTTAATTGAATGATATAATCGAAAAGCATTGCGTAAATTAATTCGTATTTACTTCNTAGAACCTTNCAGTTTCGCTACTTTTGTGGATGATTTTAAATAAATTGATATAAATATGAGCGAAAACAAACCNTTAACCTTTGACGTTTTAATAGAAATTCCTAAAGGAAGTAGAAATAAATATGAGTACGATTTCGAATTACATAAAATTCGCTTTGATAGAATGTTATTTTCTTCTATGATGTATCCTGCCGATTATGGATTTGTTCCTGAAACCTTAGCTTTAGATAGTGATCCTTTAGATGTTTTGGTTTTAGGTCATGAGCCTACCTTCCCAATGTGTGTAATGGAAGTAAGACCCATTGGTGTTTTTCATATGACAGACGAAAAAGGACCAGATGAAAAAGTAATCTGTGTGCCAGTATCTGATCCAATTTGGAATAAAAAACAAGATATTTTTGATTTAAATCCTCATAGATTAAAAGAAATAGAGCATTTCTTTAAAGTATACAAAGACCTAGAGAAGAAAAAAGTTGATGTTGGTGGTTGGGGAGATTCTGCAGAAGCTATTCGAATTTACCACGAGTCTGTTGATAGATATCAAAATAGTGAACACTTAAAAAAAGGTAGTTTTACCATATAAATAAAAAACAGAACACTTTTTTATCAACCTCTTAAAATTAAACCTTTTAAGAGGTTTTTTATTTCAAGCCGTTTTCTTACTTTTGTCTCCGTTTTAAATTAATCAAATTAAATAAAAAGTATGGAATCATTAATGATTTGGATGCCTATTGCAATGGCTGTTTTAGGTTTAATCTATATGTGGATTAAACAATCTTGGGTAATGAAACAAGATGCTGGTGATGGTAAAATGAAAGAAATTTCAGATTACATTTATGAAGGCGCTTTGGCTTTTTTAAGCGCAGAATACAAGCTACTAGCAATATTTGTTGTTATAGTGAGTATAGCATTAGCAGCAGTATCTTTTATAGTACCAACAACGCATATTCTTATTGTTGTTGCTTTCATTTTTGGAGCCGTTTTTTCTGCTTTTGCTGGAAATATAGGAATGAAAATTGCTACAAAAACAAATGTAAGAACAACACAAGCTGCTAGAACTAGCTTACCAAACGCCTTAAAAATATCTTTTGGAGGTGGTACAGTTATGGGGCTTGGAGTTGCTGGTCTAGCTGTTCTTGGTTTAACAGCATTCTTTATCTTTTTCTTTCACTTCTTTATGGGTGGTGTCTGGACAAACACTATGGATATGACCATTGTTTTAGAAACCTTGGCTGGTTTTTCTTTGGGCGCCGAATCAATTGCACTATTTGCTAGAGTTGGTGGTGGAATTTATACAAAAGCGGCAGATGTTGGTGCAGATTTAGTAGGTAAGGTAGAAGCAGGTATTCCTGAAGATGACCCAAGAAACCCAGCTACAATTGCAGATAATGTTGGAGATAATGTAGGTGACGTTGCTGGTATGGGTGCCGATTTATTTGGTTCATATGTAGCTACAGTTTTAGCNGCTATGGTTTTAGGAAACTACGTAATTAAAGATATGGGTGGTGCTATTACTGACGCTTTTGGCGGAATTGGACCAATTTTATTACCTATGGCAATTGCAGGTGTGGGAATTATTATTTCTATTATTGGCACAATGTTAGTAAAAATAAGTTCTAATAATGCTAAAGAAGACCAAGTAATGGGTGCTTTAAACAAAGGTAACTGGACTTCTATTGTTTTAGTTGGTGTTTCTTGTTTTGGTCTAGTTACTTGGATGTTACCAGAAACAATGCAAATGGAATTCTTTGGAGAAGGTATGCAAGAAATTTCTTCAATGAGAGTATTTTATGCAACATTAGTAGGTTTAGTTGTAGGAGCCGTTATTTCATCTGTAACTGAATATTACACAGGATTAGGAAAATCTCCTATCTTAAAAATAGTACAACAATCTTCTACTGGAGCTGGAACAAATATAATTGCTGGTTTAGCAACAGGTATGATTTCTACATTTCCATCAGTATTATTATTTGCAGGTGCAATCTGGGCTTCTTATGCTTTTGCTGGTTTTTACGGTGTTGCTTTAGCAGCCTCTGCTATGATGGCTACAACTGCTATGCAATTAGCCATTGATGCTTTTGGTCCGATTTCTGACAATGCAGGTGGTATTGCAGAAATGAGCGAACAAGAACCAATCGTTAGAGAACGTACAGATATTTTAGATTCAGTAGGTAATACAACTGCAGCAACCGGTAAAGGTTTTGCAATTGCTTCTGCTGCCTTAACATCATTAGCATTATTCGCTGCCTATGTAACGTTTACGGGAATTGACGGGATTAATATTTTTAAAGCACCTGTTTTAGCAATGTTATTTGTTGGTGGAATGGTACCTGTAGTATTTTCTGCTTTAGCAATGAATGCTGTTGGAAAAGCTGCGATGGAAATGGTTCAAGAAGTGCGTCGTCAGTTTAGAGATATTCCTGGAATTATGGAAGGTACTGGAAAACCAGAATACGATAAATGTGTGGCAATTTCCACTCAAGCATCTTTAAAAGAAATGATGTTACCAGGTTTATTAACCATTGGTTTTCCTTTAATTATTGCCTTTGTACCAATGATTTTTGGAATGGACAATTTAGCAATTGCAGAAATGTTAGGTGGTTATATGGCTGGTGTTACTGTTTCTGGTGTACTTTGGGCAATTTTCCAAAACAACGCAGGTGGTGCTTGGGATAATGCTAAAAAATCTTTTGAGGCTGGTGTAGAAATAAATGGCGAAATGACATATAAAGGTTCTGAAGCGCATAAAGCTGCTGTAACCGGAGATACTGTTGGAGATCCTTTTAAAGATACATCTGGCCCATCAATGAACATTTTAATTAAATTAACCTGTTTAATTGGTTTGGTAATTGCACCTATTTTAGGAGGTCATTCTGCTGAAGATACACACGCTAAAAATGAAATTAAAAAAGAAATAACAGTAGCAGTAAAAGCTGATCATGATGAAATGGCTACAGCTACAATAACTACTTCTAAAACTATTGACGGAAAAGTAATCACTGAAACTCAAGAATTTGAAGGAACTCTTGAAGAAGTAGAACAAAAAACCAATGAAGCTAAAGAAAATGTTTCAATAGAAATCAATAAAAAAAGTACAGAAATAAAAGAGGATACTGAAGTTATACTGAAGAAAAAAATGTAAGTTTTAATCTTATAGTTTTAAAAAAATCGTTAAGTTTCTGCTTAACGATTTTTTTTATCCCAACATTTTAGAATATTTCATTTACCTTTAACTTAATTAAACCAAAATAATTTTAATACCATAAATGATACATATTAAAATTAATGCTGATAGCCCTAAACATTTTTTAGAACAACTTCAAGAAGCAATTGGAGGTGAAATTACAGAACGTTGGAGTGAATCTATACTTCGAATAAATAATAAAAATGCCATTGGCAATATTCGATTTATTTCTTTTGATTGGGGTGTTCATTTAATCGATTTTAGCATAAAATTTCATCAAGAAATTTTCTTACATTCAAAATCTTACGACGATTTTAATCCCATTCGATTTATATATCCGTCCAAAGGAAGTCTCAAACACAAATTTGGTAAAGACAACGTCACCAAAACTGTTGATCAATTTCAATCCTTAATTTTCACAAATAAAGATGGTGCCTACAATGACATCATATTTCCTAAGGATGAAAAACTAGAAATTAATGTCATTCAAATTGTTAGAAAACACTTTTTAAAGAAAAGAACGACCAATGTATCTACTTTAAATCAAAAACTGTATGAAGTTTTTATAGATACCGATCATGACAATCGATTTGTAAATTATGGCATTATGAATCTTAAAATGGCAGATTTAATTCATGGCTTACATAAAATTAAAGCAAAAGGAATGCTGCGTATTTTAAAGATTGAAGCTCGGGTTTATGAAATTTTATCTTTACACATTCAGCAACATAATAACTTATTAAATGGCGATCCTTTGCCTGATACTCTTAATAAAAGTGAATTAAAAATAGTACGTAAAGTTGGCAATTCTATTTTAAATAATGTGGCCAAATCGTATTCTTTAGAGCAGCTTTCGTTTAAATCTGGCTTAACTCAAGCCAAATTACAAGAAGGTTTTAAGTTTTTATACAAGAGAACGGTTACAGAATATATAAGGCATGTTCGTTTAGAATCTGCAAGAGATATGTTAAAAAATACAGATTTAAATATCTCACAAATTGTATACAGTATAGGTTTTAGTAGTAGAAGTTATTTTTCTAAAATTTTTAAAGAAAAATATGGTATAACACCAAATCAATTTAAAAAGAAATTAAAATAGTGTTCGAAAAAGCCTTGATATCTTTAAAAATACCAAGGCTCAAAATTCAACCAACCATTACAAAAACTTTGGTCTGTTTATATCTATTTTAAAATTCTTTTTATAAAGAAAAGTATCCCATATTTACTAATGACTCTAAAAATTGAGGTCAGCCAATTTACAGGTTCTAAGAAATCTTCAAAATTATGTTTTACAATTTTTAACTCTTCTTTAGCGATAGCTTTTTCGAGTGATAACTTTTTTAAATCTTTTTCTATTTCAACAAAAGAGGTGTAGGTTTTCATAAAATTATGGTTTGGTATCAAAAAATATAGGAAACATTGTTTTGATTATTTTTTTATCAATCACTTTTCTAGTTAAATAGATGACGTAACCAATTAGTAATAAAGACAAACCAATGCATAAATATCCTAAAGACATATTATTTAAGTAATCTCCTAAAGCAATAGCACCTGCAACAGACATAAAAATTAGTCCTGCTGATAGTAACGTGCCTATCAAAAAAAGTTTACTTAAACTACTTACAGCATACGTTACAATTTGAAATGCTTTAAGTTTGCTATACTTATAAGAAACATCTACATACTTTTTACTAATATCAAACCCATCTTCAGAAGTGCTTTTTAGAGATTCTAAGATGTTCATATTTTAGGCAGTCTTTTGTAATTTTTTATTTTTTTCTTTCAGATCCTTTAATTTATTTTCTAGAGAAGTAATTACGTCTTCTGTTTTGTGACTCACGTTAGAGACTACAGATTCTAACTGATCATCAAAAGTTTCTTTTTTATCAGCGTAAGTAGAAGCTACTCTTTCTTTAACCTCTGCTGCTGTATCTACTATTTTATCTCTTGCATGCAATGCCTCATCTGCAATTTTTTGACGTGTTTTTGTACCTTTATCAGGCGCAAATAGTACTCCTAAAGTTGCTCCGATTGCTGTTCCTGCTAATAATCCTATTAATGTATTGTTACTGTTACTCATATTGTAGTGTTTTAATGGTTAAACTTAATTTTTTGCATTTTGATGAAGTACATCATAAATACACTACAAAGATAGAGTAAGACTTAGCTTGTGCTTAACTCAAATAAAATGAATCTTAACTCAAATGCCAATAATGGAAAAATGAAACGAATTATGGGTTGTTTTTTGTGCTAACTTATTGATAGCGCCCTCTGTGAGTTGCAGAATTCTAGAATAACCACCAGTCACTTGGCAATCTCTCATCAACACAATTAATTTTCCAGAAGGCGTTAATTGAACAGTTCCTGGCAAAACTGCAGCTGTTAATAATTGTGGCAAATCATTCAAAATTTCTTCATTTAATTTATACCCCATTCTATTATTATCTCCAGAAATGCTAAATTTTTGTGTTAAAATTTGTTTCTGTTGCTGTAGATTTAACACATCGAATTCAGGACCTTTATAACATTCTATTTCTGTTGATTTAAAATGACTATGATCGATTTTGACGTTTGATTTTAAATTGTTTACATCATATATATAAGGTGTATAAGAAATAATATCATTTTTTCTGACGATAAAATCTTTGGTAATATTAGTATACAAACTACGGCTATTCAGTTTCTTTTCAGATAGAATTCCACCTTTAATTGCCACATAACAACGTACACCATAGTTTACTTTTCTAAAAGATAAGATTGCTCCTTTTTCCACGAAAACCCTTTTCTGTAGTTGAATTGAATTACCATTAATCGTTGGAGAAAAATCGGCACCCGTAACACAAATAATCGCAGATGCTAAAAACTGAAACTCACAAAATCCTAAAGTGATTTCTAGTACTGCATCTTCAATTGAATTATTTAAAATACCATTTGCTAAATCTGCAGAATATTCATCCATAGCACCAGAAACAGGCACGCCAATTGATGCAAAACCTGCTCTTCCTTTATCTTGAATCGTTGTAAAAAAACCTGCTTTTAAAACCTTAAGCATCTTGAGAGGTTTTTAAAAGTTGATAGGTCTTTTCTCTAATTTCTTTTTCTAGGTGATAAAATTCATCCAAAGAAATCGCTTTAAATTTTATGCTATCTCCAGGTTTCGCAAAACACGGATTGAGCTTGTTAACATCAAAAAAAGTGATCGGTGTTTTACCAATAATATTCCAACCACCAGCAGAATTATTTGGATATACACCTGTTTGCATACCTCCAATTCCTACAGCACCTTTTGGCACATGAAGTCTAGGATTTGATTTTCTAGGCATATAAAGCCTTTCATTTAATCCACCTAAATATAAGAAGCCTGGCAAGAAACCTATAAAGTAAATTTTATACACAGCTTCTGTGTGTAGTTTGATTATTTCATTAATGGCACAATTTTTCTGTGTAGAAATTTCTTCTAAATCAACTCCAAATAATACATCATAACAAACCGGAATTTCCCATTGAAATGTATTTTGTATTTTTTGTTTTAATACTATTGTATCTATCGCTTTTAAAAAGGTAACTTCTTCATTAAAATTGATAATTTTATTTTTATACAGTATCGTTAACGAGTTGTACCCTTGAATGATATCAACCACATTTACTGGTTTTTTTAGGGCAAATTTATTTGCAAACAATAACATAGCATTCAGAATAGTGTCATCAATTTTAGACGCCCATTCTATAATAATGGCTTTATCACCAAAACGTTTATATGTTAATTCTTTAAGCAATGGTAATCCCTTCTTTTTTTAAGTTTTCGTTTAAATACCTTACAATTTCTAGTGCATTTTTAGTATCACTATGTACACAAAACGTATCTGCTTTTATTTCTTTTTCTAATCCTGAAATTGTATTTACTTTTTGATGTTTTATCATAAATAAAACGTGATTCAAAACTTCTTTTTCATCAATCAATAACGCGTTTGGAGTGTTTCTCGAAACTAAGCTTAAATCGTCATTATAATTACGATCTGCAAATGCCTCATATTTAATTTTAATATTATTTTTTAATGCAATCTCCTCAATTACAGATTGATATGGAACATACAAAAAAACATCTTTCAAATATTTTTTAGTGATTTCTATAAATAAAACAGCTAAATCTTCATCTTTAGCAATGGTGTTGTACAAAGCGCCATGAGGTTTTATGTGATGTAAAGGAACATCGAAAGAAAACAATCTTTCTAAAAAAATATCCAACTGATTTTGAATACTATCTCTTAAATCGTCGTTAGACATCTGCATCAACTTTCTACCAAAATTTACTTTATCAGGAAAAGAAGGATGTGCACCAATTTTTACCTTGTGTTCAATAGCAAGCGCAATGGTTTTATCCATAGAAGTTACATCACCAAAATGACCTCCACAAGCAATATTACAAGACGAAATATAAGGCATTATAAGGTGTTCGTTTATAACACCTTCTCCAACATCGCAATTGATATCTATATTCATTTTATAAATTAAGTAATTAATTTTTTACACACTAACCACACTCAGATCTAGAGAAAATTAAACACTTTTAAAATCCCTTTTACTCCTAAAAATATGGCGATTATCAGAATCAGCACTCCCAAAATATTTTGCGTTTTGGTATTTACAAAACTGCCTAAAACATTTTTTTTATTCATGATCCATAATAAAATGCCTGCAATTATGGGTAATAACATTCCGTTTGCAACTTGCGCAAACTTTATAATTTCAATTGGTTTTATGCCTATTGACGAAAACAAAACCCCTAAAAAAAGAATAACAATCCACACCAAACGAAATGATTTCGATTGCATATTCCCTTTAAAACCCAAACAACCTTTTGCCACATAAGCCGCAGCTAAAGGCGCTGTAATTGCCGAGGTTATGCCTGCTGCAAACAAACCCAATGCTAAAAAATATTTCGCAAAATCTCCATATAAAGGTGCTAATCCTTTTGCTAAATCAGCTGCATTTAAAATAGCCGCAGACGGAATTGAAGCTGCAGAAACAATAATTGCCATAGAAACCAAACCTCCAAGAATAATGGAAACAATGGTATCTTTTTTAGCAAATTGTAAATCTTCTTTTTTCTGCCATCGTTCTTTTACCAAAGAGGCGTGTAAAAATAAATTATATGGCACAACAGTTGTACCAATCAATCCGATAATTGTCCATAGACTTTGTTCTGGAAATGTAGGAATAAACATCCCTTTAAAAATTTCTATAAGATTAGGTTTTGTAATGATTGCTGTAAGTACAAATGAAAAGCTCATTAATATAACTAAGGTTACCAAAGCTTTTTCTAAGAATTTATAGTTACCAATATATAAAAGTACGAATGCAATTATGCCAATGATAATACTCATAAAATTGATAGAAAAATTACTAAAATTATAGGTAAACTCTCCAAAAATAGTTTCTAATCCTAAAATTCCACCACTAATATTCCCAGCTTCATAAGATGCATTTCCTATCACTATTGCCGACAAAATTAAAATGATAATGAATTGTTTTAAAAAAGGATTTTTAATTTCTTCAAGAATTACTTCAGACAATCCTTTTTGAGAAATAATACCCAGTCTTGCAACCATTTCTTGTAAAACAATCGTTGCAATTATAGACAATAACATTGCCCAAAGCAAATTGAACCCAAAACTTACACCAGCCAAAGTACAAAGTGTAACTGTACCTGGACCAATAAAAGCGGCTGCAATGAGAGTTCCTGGACCACTATTTTGAAACCATTTTTTAATCATAAGATATGGATGCTAAATTATCTAAAACTAATCATTTTTTTAAGATATCATATTAGTCGCTATGAATTTTAATACAATGTTTTGCTTTATTGATAACAAATATCAACATATATCTTGCACAAATTGTGTATTTCAATAGTCTTTTTTTAAACTAACACCATAAAAAAGCAACTAATTCATTTTTATTTTTATCATTTTTTCCCAGTGTTTATAAGGGTTTTGAAAATAAATGAAAAAAAACTTACTTTTTTTTAAAACCGTACTTTAAATATCCTCGTAAGTATGGGTGAGATTCAATTAATAATAACGTAAAACTCACACAATGAAAAAAACAAGAATTTTAGTAGCAACCGTTTTCGCAGCGATAATCGGTTTAATTACAATTTCAGCAGATCATATTGATGCTCCTGCAGCAAGTGGAACAACAGCAGACATTACAGACTTTTATGCCTTTCAAGCAGAAGACCCTAACAATTTAGTATTTGTGGCAAATGTACAAGGCTTATTAAGTCCTGCAGCCACAGCAACAGCATCTTTTGATGAAAATGTAATGGTAGAATTTAATATCGACACAAATGGCGATAATGTTGAAGACTTAGTAATACAGGCAATACCAAGAGATGGTAAAATGTATTTCTTTGGTCCTTATGCACCTTCTATGACAGGTTTAAATAGCACTATTAATGAAATGGCTACAACATCTGAAGTCGCAATTTCATCGTCATCAGCAATTACTGCAAATCAAAATGGAATGAAATTTTTTGCAGGTCCAAGAGACGACCCTTTCTTTATGGACTTTGCACAATATGGTGCAATATTAGGTGGAACAGCAACTGGCTTTAATGATCCAGGAGCAGACACTTTTGCAGGTACAAATGTGCTTTCTATAGTAGTAGAAGTTCCAAAAAGTCAAATAGGCGGTTCAGGTACCATTAATACTTGGGTAGAAGCAAAATCAAAACAATAATAAACGAACAACTTAAAACACAATATTATGAAAATTTATAAAATAAAATATTTAGCAATTACAATATTCTCGCTTCTTATCATAAGCTGTAGTAATAATGATGAT
>P_2C_Liq_1_UnCtyDRAFT_1000236_pt1 | contig 23616 bp, 24 predicted proteins | sample Pon2CUnioCityCA_2_FD_10234 | JGI IMG/M metagenome (IMG submission 10234) | reverse complement strand
CCAAGGCGCCCGCCGACCCGATCGTAGAGGCGGCTGGCGCGGTCCACATTGCCCCGCGCAGCGGCGAGCTCCGCCGCCATCACACCGGCGAGCGGCGCGGTGTCGACAGGCTCCATGGCCGCCTCGGTGTTGTCCTTGACGGGGACGCAGGCCGTTAGCAGGGCAACGGCCAGAAAGCCGCCCAACCCCCGCCGCCAGCGGGCCCATGGCCATTCTAGAGTCGCGAACCTTTTCATCGACCCCGTATCCTACTTGTGTTGAGGCAATGCTGCCCTACAATCTGCCACATTCCAGTCAACCGGATCCCGATGCCAGTCGTCACCCTGGGGCTCAACCACGAATCCGCACCGCTCGCCGTCCGCGAGCAGGTCGTGTTGTCGGCGGACACGCTGGACAGTGCACTGTCCGCGCTCGCCGCGCGCCCCGGTGTGCGCGAGGCCGCGGTCCTGTCGACCTGCAACCGAACCGAAATCTACGCGGTCCTTGCCCCCGAGGCCACGCCGGCCATCCTGCATCGCTGGCTGGCCCAGCAACAGGACCTGGATCCGGACTGGCTGAATCCCTACCTGTACACCTTTGAAGGCCGTGACGCCGTTGTCCATCTCCTGCGGGTGGCCGCGGGCCTGGACTCGCTGGTGCTGGGCGAGCCGCAGATCCTCGGTCAGGCCAAACTGGCCTATCACTCCGCGGCCGGCGCCGGGTTGCTGGGTCAGATCCTGGATCGTCTCTTCCAGCACGCCTTTTCGCTCGCCAAGCGCGTGCGCACCGAGACAGCCATTGGCGCCCATCCGGTGTCGGTCGCGTTTGCCGCCGTCACTCTGGCCCGCCAGATCTTCGATCGACTGGACCGCCGGCGCGCGCTGCTGATTGGCGCCGGGGAAATGATCGAACTCACCGCCCGGCACTTCCGCGAACAGGGCATGGGCGAGCTGGTTATCGCCAACCGCAGTCGCGAGCGGGCAGAGTCGCTGGCAAGCACCTGTGGCGGCCGCGCCCTGGGGCTCGACGAGCTGGATACATTCCTGCCCCGCGCCGACATCATTATCTCGTGCACCGCCAGTCCCGAACCGATTCTGCACTACGATCAGATCCGGGCAAGCCTGCGCCAGCGCCGCCACGAGCCGGTGTTCATGGTTGATCTGGCGGTACCTCGGGATATCGAGACCCGCATTGACCAGCTCGAGGACGTCTACCTGTACACTGTCGACGATCTCCGCGATGTCATCGACCGCAATCAGCGCAGCCGCGCGGCGGCCGCCGATGAGGCGGAGGCGCTCGTCCACGAGCAGGCCGACCGGTTCATGGACTGGGTGCGCACCCTCGATGCGGTCAGCGCCATCCGGCGCTTTCGGCGCCATGGCGAGCGTCAGCGCGAATACGCCCTCGAGCAGGCGCGCCGCGAAATAAGCGCCGGCCAGCCGCCGGAACAGGTGCTCGAGGCGCTGGCCCATCGCCTGACCCGCAAACTCCTGCATCTGCCCACGCTGGGTCTGCGTGAGGCGGCCCGCAGTGGCGATCCGGAAACCATCCGGCAGAGTCGTCGCATGCTGGGCATCGACGAAAGCCGGGACGACGACGAATGAACGACAACCTGCGCCGTAAGCTCCAGAGCCTTCTGGAGCGTCACGAAGAGATCGAGCAGCTGCTCGCCGACCCTGAGGTGATCGGCGACAACCGCCAGTTCACCCGACTCTCTCAGGAGTATTCGCGGCTTGAACCGCTGGCGGCCACCCTCACGGCATTCGAGTCGGCGGAAACCGATCTGGCCAATGCCCAAGAGCTGGCGGAGGACGGTGACGAGGGCATGCGGGTGCTCGCCGAAGAAGAAATCGACAGCGCCAACCGCCGCCTCGAGTCGCTTGAGCGCGATCTGACGCTGCTGATGATCCCCGAAGACCCCAACGACACCCGCAATACCTTCGTCGAGATCCGTGCCGGGACCGGCGGGGACGAGGCCGCACTGTTTGCCGGCGATCTGTTGCGCATGTATCTGCGCTATGCCGAACAGCAGGGCTGGCGGACTGAAGTTCTTAGCGAAAGCCCTGGCGAACAGGGGGGCTATCGCGAAGTGGTGGCCCGCGTCGCGGGTGATCGGGTCTATTCAAAGCTCAAGTTCGAATCCGGCGCCCACCGCGTCCAGCGCGTGCCCGCCACCGAGTCCCAGGGCCGCATTCATACCTCGGCCTGCACCGTCGCCATCCTGCCGGAAGCCGCGGAAATCGATGAAATCGAGGTCAATCCCGCGGATCTTCGCGTGGACACGTTCCGGGCCTCGGGCGCCGGCGGGCAGCACGTCAACAAGACGGATTCGGCCGTGCGCATGACGCATCTGCCCAGCGGCGTGGTCGTGGAGTGCCAGGAAGAACGCTCTCAGCACAAGAATCGGGCAAGGGCCCTGTCACTGCTACAGGCGAGGCTCATGGATCAACAGCGGGATGCCGCAGCGGCCGAGCGGACCGAAACCCGGCGCCAGCTGGTGGGCACCGGCGATCGATCCGATCGCATCCGCACCTACAACTTTCCGCAGGGCCGGGTCACCGATCACCGGATCAACCTGACCCTGTACAAGCTGGAGTCCATTCTGGCCGGCCACCTCGAGGTGGTGATCGACCCACTGATCAACGAGCATCAGGCCGATCAACTCGCCGAACTGTCAACCGACCCGTAAACCCGGCGCCGGCGATCAGGCGACCCGCTGTTTCTCGCGGATCTCCTCGAGGGTCTTGCAGTCGACGCAGAGCGTTGCCGTGGGCCGGGCCTCGAGCCGGCGAATGCCGATCTCGACCCCGCATTCATCGCAATACCCGTAGTCGTCCTTGCGGATCCGCTCGAGGGTCTTGTCGATTTTGCGAATCAGCTTGCGCTCGCGGTCGCGGGTACGCAGTTCGAGGGCGAATTCCTCTTCCTGAGTCGCCCGATCGGCCGGATCGGCGTAATGATTGGCGTCATCACGCATGTGACTGACCGTGCGCTCCACCTCTTCCTGCAGCTGCTGTTTCCAGGCACCCAGAATGGCCTCGAAGTGCGCCAGCTGGGCCTCGCTCATGTAGGCCTCATCGTCGGCGGGCTGATAGGGCTCGATGCCACGTACTGGCAGAGAAGCATTGTCGGTCATGGTTACCTCCATTGGCTCGACCGTTTATTCAACTGCGCGCGGAGCGGTCGGTCAAGCGCGGTTTGTCCTTGACGGCCTCAGGCGATTCGCGCCTGAAGCGGTTGCGAGAGCTTTTCCGCGGCATCGCGCAGCACGCGCTCCGTGGTTGCCCAGTCGATGCAGCCATCGGTGATGGAGACGCCATACTCGAGGGCCGACGGATCGTCGCCGAGTTTCTGTTTGCCCCAGCCGATCTGGCTTTCGATCATCGCGGCAACAATCGACCGATTCCCTTCGACAATCTGATTGACCAGATTATCCATGACCAGTGGCTGCAGCGCCGGATCCTTGTTCGAGTTGGCATGGCTGCAATCCACCATCAGGCAGGCCGACAGCCCTTCGTCCGCCAGCGCCTTTTCGCACAGCGCGATGCTCACCGAATCATAGTTCGGCTGGTCGCCGCCGCGCAGCACGACGTGGCCATAGGGGTTGCCGGCGGTGCGGATAATGGCCGAGCGGCCATCATGCTGGGTGATCCCCAGAAAACTGTGCGGGCTCGCCGCCGAGCGCATGGCGTTGATGGCCACGTCCAGACTGCCGTCGGTGCCGTTCTTGAATCCGACCGCCGTCGACAGGCCACTGGCCATTTCGCGGTGGGTCTGTGACTCGGTGGTGCGGGCCCCGATGGCGGTCCAGCTGATCAGGTCGCCCAGGTACTGCGGCGTGATCGGATCAAGCGCCTCGGTGCCGGCAGGCAGCCCAAGCTCCGCCAGATACAGCAGCAGATCGCGGGCGCGCCGGAGCCCCTCCTCAATATCGAAGCTGTCGTCCATGTAGGGGTCATTGATCAGGCCCTTCCAGCCCACGGTGGTGCGCGGCTTCTCGAAGTAGACCCGCATGACGATGAACAGCGAATCACTGAGCTCATCGTGGAGTGCCTTCAAGCGCCTCGCGTAGTCCTTCGCGGCGTCGAGATCATGGATCGAGCAGGGTCCAACCACGACCAGCAGGCGCGGATCCTTGCCGTCGAGAATGGCCTCCACCGCAGTGCGGCCGGCCTCGACGGTCTCCTTGCCCGACTCGGAAAGAGGCTGCCGCGCCTTGAGCTCGGCGGGCGTGGGCAGCGGATCCTGGGCCCGGACGTTCAGGTTGTCGATGGGGGTCTCACTCATGGCGTGTCGATCTCACTGTCAGAATGGTCATCATCGGTACATGGTAGCCCGGCGACCGGATTTTCTCCACGCCCGGGGCTGCTCACGGCCGCAGTCTGCTATCCTTGATGATCATTCCGTAAGGTTCAATCGTCATGGCTATCGATCGCAAATTACTCGATATTCTTTGCTGCCCGGTGACCAAGCAGCCGGTACACGGGCTGGGACGACGCGAGCTCAAGGCCCTGAACGAGCGCATCACCGCGGGCGACGTCCACTATCAGGACGACACCCCCGTCGAGACGCCGCTCGAGGAAGGCCTGATCACCGCCAATGAAGAGCGCATCTACCGGGTCGATGACGGCATCCCCGTGATGCTCGAAGAGCGCGCCATCAACGTGCGGGCCGCCGATCTGAAGTGACCGGGGCGATCAGTCTGGCCGAGGCGCAGCAGCGCGGGCGACGGATGCTTGACGCGGTCAGCGCCAGCGCCGCCGTCGACGCGGACTGGCTACTGGGCGCCGCTACCGGGCAATCCGCCGCGGAGCGCCGCGCCCATCCCGAGCAGCGCATGAGCGAATCGGCCTGGCGGCGCTATCAGGGGTTGCTCCAGGGGCGCTACCGGGGCGAGCCGGTGGCCTACCTGCTGGGTCGCTGCGGCTTCATGGACTTCGAACTGGTGGTCACACCGGACGTGCTCATTCCGCGTCCCGAAACCGAGCATCTGGTCGAGGCGGCCCTCGAGTCCCCCGCCGCGCGGGTGCTCGAGCTGGGCACGGGCAGTGGCTGCATCGCCATTGCGCTGGCCCGGGCCTGGCCGGCTGCCCGCATCGATGCCACCGACCAGTCGGCCGAGGCGCTGACCGTGGCCACCCAGAATGCGGCGCTGCTTGGCGTTGACAACCTCCGCCTGCGACGGGGTGACTGGTACGAGCCGATCGGCACCGCCCGCTATGGCCTGATCGTGGCCAACCCGCCCTACATCGGCGCCGCCGAGCCGGAACCGGACCAGGGCGATGCCCGCTTCGAGCCCCGCGCGGCGCTGCGCGCGGACGAATCGGGTCTGGCCGCGCTGCGGGTCATCATCGAGGGCGCGACCGCCCATCTCGAAGACGCCGGGTGGCTCTGGCTCGAACACGGCTTCGCTCAGGGACCAGCGGTGCGGGAGTGCCTGGCTGCCCAGGGTTTCGAGGCCATCGAGACACGCCGCGATCTGGCCGGGCACGAGCGGGTCAGTGGCGGCCGCCGGGGCGCGGACGGCCATGAATGACGAGCAGCTGATCCGCTACAGCCGGCAGATCATGGTGCCGGGCCTGGATCTCGAAGGACAGGAACGGCTGCTGGCCAGTCGCGTCCTGCTGGTCGGCGCCGGCGGCCTGGGCTCGGCGGTGGCGCTCTATCTAGCCGCCGCAGGCGTGGGCCATCTCAAGGTGGCGGATTTTGATCGCGTCGAGCTCACCAACCTGCAGCGGCAGATCCTCCACGGCACGGCGGATATCGGTCGCCTGAAGACCGACTCGGCCCGCGATCGCGTCGCCGCACTCAACCCGGAGATCACCCTCGAGCCCATCAACCAGTCACTGGATGCCGATAACCTGCCGGCACTGGTCGACGATGTGGATCTGGTGATCGATGGCTCCGATCGGTTCTCGACCCGCTTTGCGGTCAACGCCGCCTGCGTACGGGCCCGTCGTCCCCTGATCGCCGGCGCCGTCATCGGCATGGACGGGCAGGTGGCGGTCCTGCGACCTGATCTTCAAGGCCCCTGCTACCGCTGCCTGTACGCCGATACCGGCGAGGAGACCCTGGGCTGCAGCGAAACCGGAGTACTCGGCCCTCTGCCCGGCGTGATCGGCAGTCTGCAGGCCGTGGAGGCCGTCAAGGTGCTGACCGGACTGGGAGAGCCGCTCAATCATCGCCTGCTGATGGTCGACGCGCTGGATCAGCGCTGGCGGCGCATCGAGTTGCGCCGCGATCCGGCCTGCCCGGTCTGCGGCAGCGCAGCGGATCAGTGCGACTGACGGCTGTCGGGTGAGCGATTGGCCGGGTCGGTGAACATCGCCTCGACGTCCACGGCGTCAAATCGATAGGGCTCGTTGCAGAAGTCGCAGTGCACTTCCACCCGCCCCTCGGCCTTCAGGGTTTCGCGCATCTCCGCCTCGCCAAGCCCCTCCAGCATGGCCGCCACCCGCTCTCGAGAGCAGCGACAGCGAAACCGGAACGGCATCGGATCGAACAGCCGGATGTCCTCCTCGTGGAACAGGCGCCGAATGACCTCGCCCGGTGCCAGTTCGCGCAGCTCCGGACCGGTAATGGTAGCCGCCAGCTGATCGGCCCTTGCCCAGGCATCGGCATCGCCGGCGGCCGCGTCGCTGGCGGGCAGCCGCTGGATCAGCATGCCCGCTGCATGCCCCTCGCGGGCGGATAGCCAGACGCGGGTGGGGAGTTGTTCGGATTCACTAAAATAGTGCTCCAGCGCTCCGCCCAGACTGCCGCCGCGCAGATCCACAACACCCTGATAGCGCTCGCCGTCCTTTTCGGGGTCGATGGTAATCGCCAGCGTCCCCTGCACGGCCTGCTCATCAAGCGGAACATCGGCGGGCACCCGGTCGCCGGTCCGGGCCATGGCGCGCAGCGATCCGTCGCTACTGGCCTGGACCAGCAACAGCCGAAGCGGCCCGTTTGCCTGCAGCTGCAGCGTCAGATCGCAGGGCGACTTGAGCGTTGCGGCCAGTAACGCCACCGCTGCCAGGCCTTCGCCAATCAACCGATCGACTGCCGGCTCGTGTTCGGTACGCCGGGTGATGGCCGCAAACGATTCGTCGAGCTGGACGACCTCGCCCCGCACGTCCGCGTTTTCAAACAGAAATCGGTGAAGCCGATCAGTCATCGCGTATCAACCGTCCAGCCGGCGTTTGAGGATCTCGTTGACCTGCTGCGGATTCGCCTTGCCACCCGAAGCCTTCATCACCTGACCGACAAAAAAGCCCATCAGTTTCGTCTTGCCGGCGCGGTACTGCTCGAGCTGTTCGGGATTGGCGGCGATTGCTTCCTCGACCATCGCTTCGATGGCGGTATTGTCGGTGACCTGGCGCAGGCCGCGGGCATTGATGACGGCGTCGGCATCGCCCTCGCCGTCCCAGATAGCCTCGAACACCTCCTTGGCGATCTTCCCGGAGATGGTCTCGTCGCGGATTCGCAGCAGCAGGCCCGCCAGCGTGGCGGCATCGATCGGGCTCTGGGTGATCTCGAGGCCGGCCTTGTTGAGCGCCCCGGACAGCTCGCCCATCACCCAGTTGGCCGACAGCTTGGCGTCACCCGCGGCGGCCACCACCGCCTCGAAGTAATCGGCCAGCTCGCGTGACCCGGTGAGCACACCGGCATCATAGGCGGACAGGCCGTAGTCGCGCTGGAACCGCTCGGACTTGGCATCGGGCAGTTCGGGCAGCTCGTCACGCACCGCGTTGATCAGCGCCGGCGTGATCTCCAGCGGCAACAGGTCGGGATCGGGAAAGTATCGATAGTCGTGGGCCTGCTCCTTGCCCCGCATCGACCGGGTTTCCCCGCGGTCAGGGTCGAACAGCCGGGTTTCCTGGATCACCTCACCGCCCTCCTCGATCAACTCGATCTGACGCTCGATCTCGAAGTTGATGGCGCGCTCGACAAACCGGAACGAGTTCAGGTTCTTGAGCTCGGCACGCGTACCAAAGCGGGTTTCGCCCACCGGCCGCACCGAGACGTTGGCATCACAGCGGAAACTGCCTTCCTGCATGTTGCCGTCGCAGATCCGCAGGTAGCGGACCAGCGAGTGCATCTTTTTCATGTAGGCCACGGCCTCCCGGGCCGATCGCAGCTCGGGCTCCGAGACGATCTCGAGCAGCGGCGTGCCCGCGCGGTTGAGGTCGATGCCGGTCATCCGCGCAAACCCCTCGTGAAGACTCTTGCCGGCATCCTCCTCAAGGTGCGCACGGGTCACGCCAATCCGCTTGCGGGTGCCATCGTCCAGCTCGATCTCGAGGTGACCCGTGCCCACCACCGGCAGCTCGTACTGCGAGATCTGATAGCCCTTGGGCAGATCCGGGTAGAAGTAATTCTTGCGCGCGAACACCGAGCGGCCCGCGACTTCAGCATCCAGCGCCAGCCCCAGACGAATGGCATAGTGGACGGCCTGTTCGTTGAGCACCGGCAGCATCCCCGGCATGCCCAGATCGATGGCTGACGCCTGGCGGTTGGCCTCGGCGCCATAGGCGGTCGGCGCGCCCGAGAAAATCTTGGTCCGGGTGGCGAGCTGCGCATGCAGCTCGAGCCCGATCACTGCTTCGAATTGCATATCCGCTACTCCTCCACCACCGGCCGCTGCCGATGCCAGTCGGTTACCTGCTGATAGCCGTGGGCGGCGCCCAGCAGCCGGCCTTCATCGAAATGATTACCGATGAGCTGCAGCCCGATGGGCCGGCCGCCACCGAATCCTGCGGGCACGGACAGCGCGGGAAGACCCGCCAGATTGACGGCGATGGTGAAGATATCGGAGAGGTACATCTGCACCGGATCATCGGCCTTCTCGCCCAGCGGGAACGCCGTGGACGGAGCGGTGGGGCCGGCAATGACATCCACCGACTCGAACGCTCGGGCAAAGTCCTGCTGCACCAGCCGACGCACCTGCTGGGCCTTGTGATAATAGGCATCATAGTAGCCCGCCGACAGCGCATAGGTGCCCACCATGATCCGGCGCTTGACCTCCTCGCCGAAGCCCTCGCCGCGGCTGCGCTTGTACAGGTCCTCCAGATCGGCCGGCGCGTCGCAGCGATGGCCGTATCGGACCCCATCGAATCGTGACAGGTTGGACGAGGCCTCCGCCGGCGCGATCACGTAGTACACCGGCACCGCCATACCGGCGTTGGGCAGGGAAATCTCCCGAACCTCGGCGCCCGCGTCGCGCAGGGCCTGAGCGGCCGCGTCGATGCCGCTCGAGACCTCGGCATCGACGCCCTCCGCCTCGATGAATTCGCGGGGCAGCCCGACCCGCAGACCACGCAGATCGGTACCCACCATCTGCGCCCGGTAATCCGGCACGGGTCGATCGACACAGGTGGAATCGCGGCGGTCGAAACCGGCCATGCCCTCGAGCAGAATCGCCAGGTCCTCGGCGCTCGAGGCCATGGGGCCGGCCTGATCCAGACTCGAGGCAAAGGCGACAATGCCGTAGCGCGATACCCGCCCGTAGGTGGGCTTGAGGCCGCTGATCCCGGTCAGCGCCGCGGGCTGGCGAATGGAGCCGCCGGTATCGGTGCCGGTGGCCGCCGGCACCAGGCCCGCCGCCACGGCGGCCGCCGAGCCGCCCGACGAACCGCCCGGCACGGCCTGGCGGTCCCAGGGGNTTTTGACGGCCCCGAAATAACTGGTCTCGTTGGACGAGCCCATGGCGAACTCGTCCATGTTGGTCTTGCCGACGCTGACCGCGCCCGCCGCCCGCAACTGCTCGACGACGAAGGCGTCATAGGGCGGCACGAAATTCTCGAGCATGCGGCTGCCACAGCTCGTGCGAACGCCGTCGGTGCAGAAGATATCCTTGTGCGCAATGGGGATGCCCGTCAGCGGTCCGGCCTCGCCGCGGGCGCGGGCGGCGTCCGCCGCTTCGGCCTCGGCAAGCGCCGATTCGGGGGTCACCGTGATAAAGGCGTTGAGGTCGGCCGCCTGCCCGATGCGCTCGAGAGCGGCACGGGTCAGTTCGACACTCGAACACTCGCCGCGCTCAAGGGCCGCGGCCAGTCCGGCAATGGTGTGATCATGCATGCTGATTACTCGATAACGCGGGGAACGAGGTAATGGCCGTCCTCGGTCGCGGGCGCTATGGCCTGGAATCGCTCGCGCTCGTCGGACTCGGTGGGTTCGTCAGGCCGCAGGCGCTGGGTCATCTCCAGGGGGTGGGCGAGCGGCTCGACCCCCTCGGTGTCGACGGCACCCAGCTGCTCGACAAAATCGAGGATCTCGGAGAGATTGCGGGCGTACGCCTGACTGGCCGGTTCACTAAGAGACAATCGCGCCAGATGGGCGATCTGGCCGACTTCATTCGCGTCGATGGGCATCGTCAATTACCTGACTGTCGGATCGTTAAGCGATTAAAACTACCATAGGCCGTATCTTGCCCAAACCCCCGCCGGTTGGTAGATTGAGCCGTCTTTTCAACGCGTCTGGAATTCTTCATGTTCAAGGGCATACGGGGTATTTTCTCCAACGACCTTTCAATCGACCTCGGTACCGCCAATACCCTGATCTATTCCCGCGGCCAGTCGATTCTGCTCGACGAGCCTTCGGTGGTCGCCATTCGCCAGGATCGCGATGGCGGCCCCAAGACCATCGCCGCCGTCGGACGCGAAGCCAAGATGATGCTCGGCCGCACCCCGGGGACCATCAAGGCGATCCGGCCCCTGAAGGACGGTGTCATTGCCGACTTCACGGTCACCGAGAAAATGCTGCAGCACTTCATCAAGAAGGTTCACGAAGCACGATTCTTCCGCCCCAGCCCGCGGGTGCTGGTGTGCGTGCCCTGCGGCTCCACCCAGGTCGAGCGGCGCGCGATCCGCGAGTCCGCCGCCGGGGCCGGCGCCCGCGAAGTATTCCTGATCGAAGAGCCCATGGCCGCTGCGATCGGCGCCGATATGCCGGTTGGCGAGGCGCGCGGCTCGATGGTGCTCGACATCGGCGGCGGCACCTCGGAAGTGGCCGTCGTGTCACTCAACGGCATCGTCTACTCGGCATCGGTGCGCATCGGCGGCGACCGCTTTGACGAGGCCATCGTCAATTATGTGCGACGCAACTATGGCATCCTCATCGGCGAGTCCACCGCCGAACAGATCAAACAGCAGATCGGCCAGGCATTCCCGGGTAACGAGGTCCGCGAGCTCGAAATCAAGGGCCGCAACCTGGCTCAGGGCATTCCGCGTAGCTTTACCCTGAACAGCAACGAAATCCTCGAAGCCCTGCAGGAGCCGCTCTCGGGGATCGTTGGCGCGGTCAAGACAGCGCTTGAGCAAACGCCGCCCGAGCTTGGCGCCGACGTCGCCGAGCGTGGCATCGTGATCACCGGCGGCGGAGCGCTGCTGCGCAATATCGATCGGCTGCTCATGGAGGAAACCGGACTGCCGGTGGTACTCGCCGAAGAACCACTGACCTCGGTGGCACGCGGCGGCGGACGGGCACTTGAGCTCATGGACGAAAAAGGCGCGGATCTTTTCACCAGCGAGTGATCGCGCCTGCTCCCGTGTAACCGGCACAGTGTTTCACTGGAGGCTGCAGGACCATTAAACCGCTTTTCTCACAGACGCCATCCATTACCGCCCGGCTTGTCCTGGCGGCGATCGTGTCCATCAGTCTGCTGCTCGCCGATCACCGGGTCGGGCTGCTCGAGCCGGTGCACCATGCACTGTCCGTGGCCACCGAGCCCCTGCGCCTGCTGGCAACCCTGCCCTCCCGACTGGGCGAAAGTGCCGAGCAGACACTGACGAGCCGTCGCGAGCTGGTCGCCGAGAACCAGCGCCTGCAGGATCGGCAGAAAGTCTACGAAGCGCGTCTCCAGCGGCTCGATGCCCTCGAGGTCGAAAACATTCGGCTGCGCCGCCTGCTGGACTCCTCTTACGAGCTCGAACGGCCGGTAGTGATTGCCGAGCTGACCGGCGTCGATCTCGACCCGTTCAACCATGTCATCCAGATCAGCAAAGGCCTGCGCGACCGCATCCAGGTCGGCCAGCCCGTCATCGACGCCGAGGGCGTACTCGGTCAGGTCGAGACGGTCGCCGCGTTGACCGCCACGGTACGGCTGATCAGCGACCCGAGTCACGGGATTCCGGTGCAGGTGAACCGCAACGGGCTGCGCAGCGTCGCCTTTGGGACCGGCCGAACCGACACCCTCACCATTTCAAGCCTGCCCAACAATGCCGATATCCGCGAAGGGGACCTGCTGGTCACCTCGGGACTGGGAGGCCGCTTTCCCGCCGGGTACCCAGTGGGTGAAGTCCGTCGCATTCAACGTGACCAGGGCGCCGCCTTTTCCGACATTCAGGTCGAGCCGCTGGGACGGATCGGGCGGGTCAAGGAGGTGCTGCTGATCGAAGACCGAGGGCGCGACGATGAATAGCGCCCAGCCCCATGCCCGATGGGTGATCGTCCTCACCCTGGTGGTTGCGCTGACCCTCATGATCCTGCCGCTCCCTGCGATGGTCGAACCGTTTCGCCCGGAATGGGCGATCCTGGTCATTCTGTACTGGAGTCTGGCGCTGCCGGCCCGGGTGGGTGTTGGCGTTGCCTGGCTGGTCGGCCTGCTCCAGGACGTTGTCCAGGCGACAGCGCTCGGCTCGCATGCACTCGCCTTTGCCGTGGTCGCCTACCTCACCATTCAGCTGTGTCAGCGCATACGCAACGTCCCGGTCTGGCAGCAGGCCCTGACCGTGCTGGGCCTGGTGCTGCTGGCCCGCGGGCTGCTGTTCATTACCCGCGGGCTCAGTGACAGTGCCGGTGTCGACTGGCGGTTCTGGTTGCCGACACTGACCAGCACCCTCGTCTGGCCACTGGTCTTTGTGCTGCTGCGCTTCCTGCGACGTCGTTTTCAGGTCAACTGACATGGATCTCGGCACACTGCGCGATACCCCTCGCGAACGCCAGGTCGTTCGCCGGCGGTTGCTGATCGCCGGGCTCATCGGTGCCTTGCTGTGCCTGGTGCTGGCGGGCCGCATCGCCTACCTCCAGACCGTTCGCTACGACCACTTTGCAGCGCAGTCCCAGGACAATCGCGTGCGCATCGCATCCGTGGCGCCCACCCGCGGGATCATCCGNGACCGCGATGGCCGTGTGCTTGCCGACAACCAGCCGGCCTTCCGTCTGACCATTGTCCCCGAGCGCGTCGACGACCTGGACGCGCTGATCGACCAGCTCGACGATCTGGTNGGCGTCAGCGCTTCCGAGCGCGCGGCGTTTCGTGAGGCACGCCAGCGCAGCCGCGGGTTTCAGGCGATACCGCTGAAACGCCAGCTCAGTGAAGCGGCCGTTGCCCGAGTGGCCGTCAACCGCCATCGCTTTCCGGGTGTCGAAGTCCAGCCCCACCTGATCCGTCACTACCCCTATGGCCCCGTCGGCGGGCATGCCATCGGCTACGTCGGCCGCATCAGCGAGGCCGAGCTCAGCAGCCGCAACCGCCGGGCCTACCGGGGCAGCAGCGTTATCGGCAAAACCGGGCTGGAGAAGGCCTACGAGCGCCGGCTGCGCGGCGAAATGGGCTCGGAGCGCATTGAGACCAACGCCCTCGGCCGTCCCATTGATGTCATCGAGCGTGATCCGCCCACGCCGGGCCAGGACCTGACGCTGACACTGGACATTGGCCTGCAGCGCATCGCCGAGGAGAGCCTGGGGGATTTTCGTGGCGCCATCGTGGCAATGGACCCCCGCAATGGCGCCATCCTTGCGCTGGCCAGCCAGCCGGGTTTCGACCCCAATGCCATCAGCGCGGGACTGGACCGCGAGGCATTCAAGGCGCTCAGCCAGGATCCCGATCAGCCACTCTACAACCGCGCCATCAGCGGTCGCTATCCGCCCGGTTCACTGGTCAAGCCGTTCCTCGGGATTGCCGGCGTTGCCTCGGGTGCCATCGATGTTGACGAGGAAATCGTCAGCGACGGGACTTACCGCCTGCCCAATGTCTCGCGTGTCTGGCGCGACTGGAAGCGCGAAGGCCATGGTGANGTCGACCTCCACAAGGCGATCACCGAGTCGGTCGACAGCTACTACTACGAGCTGGCCCGGCGCATGGGGATCGACCGCATGCATGAGTGGATGACGCGCTTTGGCTTTGGCCTCGACAGCGGCCTGGCACTGCCCGGCGAGCGTCAGGGCATCATGCCGTCACGCGAGTGGAAGGCGCGCACCCTGGGCGAGTCCTGGTACCAGGGGGAGACGATCAACACAGGCATCGGCCAGGGCTTTACCCTGTCCACGCCCATCCAGTTGGCCACCTCCACGGCCATGCTCGCCAATCGCGGCGCGCCGGTGGTGCCGCACCTGCTCGCCGGCCGCCCGGACAGCGCCAACGCCCAGCCCGGCGTCGATCCAATGCGCCTTGACGATGAGACCCTGTGGCAGACAAGCATCGATGCCATGGTCGATGTGGTCCACGGCGACAACGGCACCGCCCGTGCCATCGGTGACGACCTCGACTACCGGATCGCGGGCAAGACCGGTACCGCCCAGGTGGTGGGGATTCCGCAGGGCGAGGAATACGACGAGGAGACCCTCCCCGCCCGTCACCGCGATCATGCCCTTTTTACCGCATTCGCGCCTGCCACTTCGCCGCGACTGGTCGTCACGGTCCTCGTGGAAAACGGCGGCAGTGGCAGCAAAACGGCGGCGCCCATGGCCCGCCGGGTCATCGATGCCTGGATGAGTCGAGAGGAGAAGGACAGTGAACTGGCCCGACAGTGGCGTTAACGCAGTAGCCCGCCGGGCCACCGGGGACCTGCTGCAACGGGGCTTGCACCTGGATGGGGTGCTGCTCGGCCTGGTGGCCCTGCTCTCCGGGCTCGGTGTCATCATCCTCTACAGTGCTTTCGGCGGACGCATTGAACCGATCCAGGACCATCTTGTGCGCCTGGGCGTAGGGGCGGGCGGCATGATCATCGCCGCCCAGATCCCGCCCTGGCAGCTGCGTCGTGTCGCACCCTGGCTGTTCGGCGTGGGAGTCCTGCTGCTGGTGGCGGTCCTCACCGTGGGTGAATCCGGCGGCGGCGCCCGACGCTGGCTGGATCTGGGCGTGGCCGGTTTTCAGCCCTCTGAATTGATGAAGCTGGCGCTACCCATCATGGTCGCCTGGCTCATCGCCCGGGCATCCATGCCGGTGTCCATCGGCCGCGCGGCCGCCACGGTGTTGGTCATCGCCTTACCGGTCGGACTGATTGGCAGCCAGCCCGATCTGGGCACCGCCGTGCTCATCGGTGCCGCCGGCGCCGGGGTACTGTTTCTGGGCGGCATCGGCTGGCGCTTGATCGTCGCGCTGATCGGACTGGTGGCGGCGGCCGTGCCGCTGCTCTGGCAATTTGGCATGCAGGACTATCAGCGCGAGCGCGTGCTGACCTTCCTGGACCCGACCCGAGACCCGCTGGGTGCCGGCTACAACATCATCCAGTCACAGATCGCCATTGGTTCGGGCGGCATTCATGGCAAGGGCTGGCTGAATGGCACACAGGCCCACCTGGAGTTCATCCCCGAGCGCCACACCGATTTTGTGTTTGCCGTCATGGCCGAGGAGTTCGGGCTTGTCGGCGTCTGCGCACTGCTGATTCTGTATCTGCTGATCACGCTGCGCGGGCTGTGGATCGCCCACGAGGCGCAGGACAATTTCTCGCGCCTGCTGGCGGGCGGTCTGTCCCTGACCTTTTTTGTCTACTGCTTTGTCAATGTCGGCATGGTCTCGGGCCTGCTGCCGGTTGTGGGCCTGCCCCTGCCCCTGATCAGCTACGGCGGGTCCGCTATGGTGACGCTTCTGGTGGGCTTCGGTATTCTCATGTCCATTCATACCCACCGGCGGATGTGGTCATCTTGAAAACGCTCCATCGCCTTTGTTGCGCCCTGGCCATCGCGCTGCTGATCCTGATCCCGCTGGCGGCGGGCACGACCGATGTGCGGGCCGAGCCGGCCACGATTCGTGCCTTCAGTGAAACGCTCGCGGCCCGGCATGGCTGGGATGCCCGGCGCGTCGAGGCGCTGATCAGCAACGAGGCCATCCATCAGCCCGATATCATCCAAGCCATGCGCCAGCCGGCGGAGGCAATGCCCTGGTCGCGTTACCGGCCCATCTTTTTGACCGAGGCGCGGGTTGAAGCCGGCCGGGCCTACCAAAAGCGCCATCGGCGCTGGCTGACGGCGGTCGAAGAGACCTACGGCGTCCCCGCCGAGATCGTGGTCGCGATTATTGGCGTTGAGACGTTCTATGGGCGCTATGCCGGTGGTTATCGCGTCATCGATGCGCTGCGCACGCTGGGGTTTGGCTACCCGCCGCGGGCCGAATTCTTCCGCGACGAGCTTGAGGCGTTTCTGATCCTGGCCCGCGAAGAGGGATTTGCCCCCACCGACCCCTTGGGGTCCTATGCGGGCGCGATGGGCATCCCGCAGTTCATCAGCAGCAGTTATCGGGCCTACGCGGTCGACTTCAACGACAACGGCCGGCGGGATCTTTTCTCGGAGCCCGCGGACGCGATCGGCAGCATTGGCCACTACCTCGCCCGGCATGGCTGGCAGGCGGACGCACCCATTGCCATCCCGGCACGGGTCGAGGGAGAGCAGTGGCAGTCGCACCTGCACGACGCCCTGGCCCCACAGGATACCGTCGGCACGCTGGCGGCCGCGGGCGCACACCCCTCCATCCCGCTCAGCGCCAACCTCGACGCCCGGTTACTGCAACTCCAGGCCGAGAGCGGTGCCAGGCACTGGATCACCCTGCATAACTTCTACGCCATCACCCGCTACAACCATAGTGCGCTCTACGCCATGGCGGTCCATCAACTGGCCGAGCGCATTGGCGGGGGCGACTCGTGAACCGGCTTGCCGTTCTGCTTGTGGCACTGCTGATGGCCGGCTGCAGTGGCCTGGTACCCGAACCACAGGACGGCCCGGGGCGCGTCATCGACGATCCCATGGCCATCCCCGATGCCGTGCCGCAGGATGCCCCGCGCAGCCGGTATGGCAATCCCGAGCAATACGAAGTATTCGGTCAGACCTACCGGGTAATGGATAGCGCCGCGGGCCATCGCGAGCGCGGCATCGCCTCATGGTACGGCAGCAAGTTCCAGGGCCGGCGCACTTCAAGCGGCGAACCCTATGATATGTATGCCATGACCGCTGCCCACAAGCACCTGCCCCTGCCGACCTGGGTCGAGGTCCGGCACTTGAACACCGACCGATCGATTGTCGTGAAGGTCAACGACCGCGGACCCTTCGCCGATGATCGGATCATTGACCTGTCCTACGCCGCGGCGGCGAAACTCGGGATGCTCGAGCGTGGTACCGCGCCGGTGGAGATCCGGGTGGTAACGCCCGATAACGCGACCGAACCGGTCGAACCTGCCGAACCGGCTCAGCTGGCCACCTCTGCCGCCGACGCCCGTGGCGATTACTGGATTCAGATGGCCGCTTTTCGCCGCGCCAGCAACGCCCGGCAACTGGCACAACGACTGCAGGCGGCATCGCTGTCGGCCTCGGCAACGATCCGGCAGGGCGGCGATGGCCTGCATCGAGTGCGCCTCGGCCCCCTCGCCGATACCGAGCGCGTCGATCAACTCAAAGCCGAGCTGCAGAGCGCCCGTTTTCCCTCCGGACATGTCATTATTCCCGCTGAACCCAGCGACTGAAGACCGAGACCGCCGACCATGACACCGCTCAGACTTGCCATCCTGATTATCACCCTTCTGCTGGGTAGCCACGCGGCCGCGCAGTCGCAACCCATCCCAGTGCCCGACCCGCCGCAGCTGGGCGCCGATGGATACATCCTGATGGACTTCCACAGTGGCCGGGTGCTGGTGGACCAGAACAGTGATGTGCGCCGCGACCCCGCGAGCATCACCAAGGTGATGACGGCGTTTGTGATTTTCAATGAACTGCGCTCGGGTGATCTCAGCATGGACGAGCCGGTGCGAATCAGCGAAAAGGCATGGCGGGCCCCCGGATCGCGGATGTTCATCGAGGTGGGCAACGAAGTCCCGGTGAACGACCTGCTCCACGGCATGATCATCCAGTCGGGCAACGACGCCAGCATCGCCCTCGCGGAGCACATCGCCGGCAGCGAGTCGACGTTCGCGGCGCTGATGAACCAGTACGCCGCCGAGCTGGGCATGACCAACACTCACTACACCAACGCGACCGGTCTGCCGGGTGCCGAGCACTACTCGAGCGCCGCGGATACCGCCCGTCTCGTGCAGGCGCTGATCGATCGGTTTCCCGATTACTACCGCCTCTACTCCGAGCGCGAGTTCACCTGGGGCGGTATCACCCAAAGCAATCGCAACCGCATGCTCTGGCAGGATCCATCCGTTGACGGCGTCAAGACCGGCTACACCGAGGCCGCGCAGTACTGCCTGGCCACGTCGGCCGAGCGCGATGGCATGCGGCTGATCTCGGTGGTGATGGGAGCCGATACGCCCGAGCAGCGGGTCAGTCAGTCCAAGAGCCTGCTTAACTATGGCTATCGGTTTTTCGAGACCCACCGGCTCTATGCCGCCGATGAGCCGGTGGAAACGCCCCGGCTCTGGAAAGGCGTTGCCGATACGCTTCCCGTCGGGATCGCCGAGGACATGTTCATCACCCTGCCGGCGGATACCTACGATCAGCTGGATGCCCGGATTACTCTGAACGAACCGCTCGAGGCGCCGGTTGCCGCCGGTGACCGCGTCGGTCGCCTCAGCGTCTCGCGCGATGGCGAGGTTGTGCGGGAAAGGGACGTGATCGCCCTCGAGGCGGTGCCCGAGGCTGGCTTCATCGGGCGAACAATCGATACGGTGCGGCTATGGCTGAACTGAATGCTTCTCCCCAGGGGCTGACCTTCCCGTGCCGGTTTCCGATCAAGGCCATGGGACGCAGTGATGAGGCCCTGCCCGGCATTGTGGTCGAAATTGTCCAGCGCCACGCACCGGCCCTGGCGGCCGACAGCATCACCACCAGTGAAAGCAGCGGCGGGCGTTACATCTCGGTCACGGCCACCATTACGGCGGACAGTCGCGACCAGCTCGACGCCATCTACGCAGACTTAAAGGCACACGACTGCGTCCTCGCTACCCTCTGATGGCCGACTCGATCGCGATCCGCGACTGCGGGCGGTGGGACTACGCCCGCGCCTGGGCCGCCATGAAGGCGTTTACCGACGATCGCGATGCCGACACGCCGGATGAGCTCTGGCGGGTCGAGCACCCCGGGGTCTTCACCCTTGGGCAGGCCGGTCACGCCGAGCATGTCCTTGATCGCGGCGATACGCCGCTGGTGCAGACCGATCGTGGCGGTCAGGTGACCTACCATGGCCCCGGGCAAATTGTGCTCTACCCGCTTCTCGACCTGCGCCGTCAGCGCCTGGGGGCACGCGATCTGGTCACCCGTCTCGAGCAGAGTGTGGTTGACTGGCTGGCCGAACAGGGCATTGCATCGGCCCCGCGTGCCGATGCCCCGGGGGTCTACGTCAATGACGCCAAGATTGCCGCGTTGGGGTTGCGCATTCGCCGCGGCTGCAGCTATCACGGGCTGGCGGTCAACATTGCCATGGACCTTTCCCCCTTCACCCGCATCAATCCCTGCGGCCACGCCGGCATGGCGGTCACTGATCTGGCCTCGCTGGGCGTCGAGTGCTCGATGGCGGATGCCCGCGAGGGATTGACTCAGGCCGTGGTGAGCCGGCTCAGTCTGACGCAAGCCGGGCATTGAGCGCGCGCAGGCGTTCCGGCGTCCCGACATCGCACCATTGCCCGTCATGGTAATGCCCCGTGAGCTGGCGCCGCTCACAGGCCCGGGCCAGCAGCGGCGCCAGTGGTGCCACCCGCGGCCGCAGGCCGGCAAACAGCTCGGGGCGATAACAGCCGATACCGGCAAAGGTATAACGCGGCGCATCGCCATCGCTAAGAATCGCGTAGCCATCGAAATGGAAATCGCCCTGCGGATGCTGCGCCGGGTTATCCACCAGCACCAGATGCCCCAGCCCCTCGGGCTCGCGCGGCAGCATCGCAAGGTCAAAGTCGCACCAGATGTCACCGTTAATCACCACGAATGGTTCCGGTCCAAGCAGTGGCAATGCATTGACGATGCCCCCAGCGGTTTCCAGGGCCTGATCGCCCTCGTCGGCGATCTGCACATCGAGTCGTGTCGACGGCAGCTCGGCCAGGTGGTCGCGAATCACCTCGCCCAGCCAGGCGGTGTTGACCACCACCCGGTCGAAACCGGCGGCCTCGAGCCGGGCCAGGTGCCAATCGAGCAGCGGCCGGCCGCCCACGCTCAGCAGCGGCTTGGGACAGCGATCGGTGAGCGGTCGCATACGCTCTCCCCGGCCCGCCGCCAGAATCATTGCGTTCATGGCGACGCCGTCCTCTCGGGCCGCGGCAGCTCGGCAACCAGCGCGGCCAGATCCTGGCCGGCAGGATCGCCACCGATCTCGCGGTGCAGATAGTCGAGAAAACGCGGGGCATCCGCCAGATAGCCCGGCTTGTGATCGCGGTGATAAAGCCGCGCGAATATCCCCAGCACCTTGAGGTGCCGCTGCGCGGCGGTGCGGTCCAGCGCCCGGGACAGGTCCGTCGGCAGGGGAATCCCGGCGGCCTCGGCCTGGCGTCGATAATACTCGATCAGTGACTGCTCCTGCTCGGGCGTCAGACTGAAAAACGCGTCTCGCAGCAGACTGGCCAGATCATAGGTCACTGGCCCCGCGAGGGCGTCCTGAAAGTCGATGACACCCGGATTGGGTGTGGCAACCAGCAGGTTGCGCACCATGTAATCACGATGCACCACCACCGTCGGCTGAGCCAGCATGGCCTGGCGCAGCACGCCAGTACCCGCCGCCCAGCGCGACCACCAGGCGGCATCCGGCTCGACGCCCAGGTGCCGGCGCACATACCAGTCGGGAAACAGCGCCAGCTCGGCATCGATACGATCGGCATCGAATCGCGGCAGGTCGCGGCCATCGGCCCGGCCCTGCAGCTGCACCAGCGCGTCGATGGCCGCGCGCAGCAGAGGCTCGTCGCGTGGGCCGCCCAGAGCGCTCAGATAGTCGCGACTGCCCAGATCTTCGAGCAGCAGGAATCCGTTATCCGGGGCGGCGGCATGGATGACGGGGACATGAATGCCCGCCCGCGCCATCAGAGCGCGGATTTGGCAGAACGCCCGGCAGGCGGATGGCTGGTCGGGGGCATCCATGACCACCCGGGTGGCACCGGCCATTTCCATACGAAAATACCGCCGCGGGCTGGCATCACTGCCCATGGCCTGCAGGGCAGTCGGCTCGATGCCCTGATCGCGCAACCATGCCATCATCTGGCGCCCGCGCGGGTCGAGCCGGTCAATTGCCACGATTGCTGAGCCCCTCAACGGTGAATCCATGCGAGTGTATAGGGTACCCTTCGGTTGCAAAAGCGCTTCCACCACCGACAGGGACAGGCGATTCCGTGCCGCGATACCAACCAATCCCCCTCATTGGCGTTGCTTTGGCAACAGCCCTTGCCTGGTCCCACGATGCCGGTGCCAGCGAAGGGCGCTGGGCGCTCTGCAGCGCCCCCCTGCTCAAGCCGATGCCCGCTGATTCCGAACCCGGTACCGGCGACGCCGAGCGCATCGACATCACCGCCGATCGGGCGCAGGCGACGGGACAGCCGCCGGTCTATGAATTCACCGGCAATGTCCGGGCCCGTCAGGGCGACCAGCGCCTGAGCAGCGACCGGCTGCGCTACGACAGCGGCGACGGCCGGGTCGAGGGCGACAATGGGGTCCGCCTGCGCCAGCCGGGTGTGCTGATCAACGCCGAGCGGGCGCGCTACTGGCTTGCCCCCCAGCAGGGGACGTTCGAGGGGGTCAGCGATTACCGGATCGTCGCGGGTCACATGCAGGGTCAGGCTGAACGGATTATTCGCGAGGGGCCAATGCTCAGCCGCTACGACGGCGTGACCCTCAGCACCTGCATGCCCGGGCGCGAATTCTGGACACTGCAGGCCCGGCGTGCCGAGATCGACCGCGACAGCCGCCAGGGGCGTGCCCATCATGCAGTCCTGTCACTCGGCCGCCTGCCGGTCTTCTACACCCCCTACCTGCAGTTTCCGGTGGGCAGCGAGCGCCTGACCGGGCTGCTGGCACCGACCATCGGCCAGTCGAATGACAACGGCACTACCGTCTCAATCCCCTGGTACTGGAACATCGCTCCCAATCAGGACGCGACTATCACACCAACGTCCTACTGGAAGCGTGGCGCAATGATCGATACGGAGTACCGGTATCTGACAGATTGGGTTGATGGTGAAATCAATGCCAGCTACCTACCGAATGACGATCGTTATGGTTCCGACCGGTGGGCCATTGATCAAACGCATGAGCTGTCCTATGAACGCTCAGTTCGAGGAACATTTCAACAGAAGCGGGTAAGCGATATCGATTTCGAGAATGACTTCGGTAACGAGTTCTCCTACCAATCCGACTCTTTCATGGAAAGCCTTGCGGATCTATCCTGGTCACAGGGAGGCGTTTTTGCGGCGATCGATGCGCAATCATGGCAAAGAGTCAAGACGGGTCCGCGATTTCCCTATGCACGTCGCCCGAGGATTCAGCTTGGGTATGATCCGGTTGAGCGCTTCGGACCATTCAACTACGACGTCGCTGCAGAGTGGACCGACTTTTATAATGAAAACCCTGACCGACAGCAGGGCACTGAATACAANGTTTCTCCAAGAGTTTCCCTACCACTCAATACCCTTGGGTATCGGCTGGAACCCGCCGTCGCCTGGCAACATAACGGGTATAACCTGACCAATACCGACGGCGCCCCGGAAAGCCCGAGTGTATCCGTGCCAGTCTACACGGTGGATGGGCAGCTGTTTCTGGAACGACCCAACACTGCTTTCACGCAGGTCTATCAAACACTCGAACCTCGGGTGCAATACCGCAACGTTCCCGACCGCGATCAAAATCAATTGCCGGACTTCGGAAGCACCGCAGAGACCAATAATTTTTCTCAGCTATTTCGAAAGTCGGATTTCGATATCACGCACACCGAGCAGGTGAGCGTGGGCATGACAACCCGTTACCTCGATGACCGGACAGGCAGGGAATACTTGCGAGCATCCATTGGTCAGACATTTTTTTATCATGATACCGCTGAACGCGACCGATCGGATTACATTGCGCAGTTACGCCTCAACCTGCCCAATGGGTTTGAGGTTGATGCAGATCATCGCTGGGATCCGCAAGACACGAATACAAACAAGACACAGACCGTTCTTCGCTGGCGCGGCGCGCGCAATGCGACCGCGAATTTTGCATTGCGACGGGAAAAGGACAGCGGCGTCACCAAGCTTAACCAGCTCAGTGGCTCGTTCGCGCTTCCGGTTGCACGTGGATGGCGATTGTTTGCAGGCGGTCGTGAGGACCTCGAGAAACGGCGGACGCTGGAGAGCTTCTTCGGCATCGAGCAATCAGCCTGCTGCCATTCCATCCGACTCGCGGTGAGCGAGGAGAGGCTACTCGACGCATCGCCCGGCGAACCCTCCCTTGACCAGAAGATCATGCTCGAGCTCGAACTCAAGGGTCTGGGCGGCATCGGTGATAGAATCCAGTCGTTTCTGGATGCCGAAATCGACGGCTACAACCCAAGGCGCTGAG
>P_2C_Liq_1_UnCtyDRAFT_1000231_pt1 | contig 23821 bp, 23 predicted proteins | sample Pon2CUnioCityCA_2_FD_10234 | JGI IMG/M metagenome (IMG submission 10234) | reverse complement strand
CCCAGCCGTTGTAATCGCCCATCTGGCCGCCAAGCGCTTTGACGCGGGCGTGGACGGGCGAGAGCTTGCGGTCGGGAGCGGCGGGCCAGCGGTGCCATGGGAAGTGCATGGCGTATTCATTGCCGTAGACTTCCATGCCCTTGGCGACGCAGTAGTCGTGATCTGTGTAGTCGGTGTAGCGGCGCGGATCCACGGCCCACATATCCCATTCGGTTGCGCCATCGACGATCCATTCGGCCATGACCTTGCCCGCGCCGCCGCCTTGAGCGATTCCGAAGGTAAAGACGCAGGCCTCAAACGCGTTGTCGACGCCCGGCATCGGGCCGATCAGCGGGAGGCCATCGGGGGCATAGGGGATCGGGCCGTTGATGACGCTGGAGACACCTGTTGTGGCCATGAGCGGGACGCGCTCCATGGCGTCTGTGACGATATCCTCAATGCGGTCGAGGTCTTCCTGCCAGAGCTGGAAGGAGAAATCGTCGGGCATCTCGGCGTCGCCGCCTTCCCAGTGGGGTTTGCAATTTGGCTCATAGGGGCCGAGATTGTAGCCACCTTTTTCTTGGCGCAGGTAATAGGAGACGTCTACATCGCGGATGAGTGGGAGCTTTTTGCCGTGTTCTTCGGACCATGCGACCACCTCGGGGATCTGCTCTGTCAGCAGATACTGGTGCTCCATCACCATCATCGGAACGGTGCGCCCGCCATAGGGCTTGAACCATTCGCCGACGCGCTGGGCGTAATAGCCTGCGGCGTTGACCACATAGTCGGCGGCGATATTGCCTTTTTCGGTGTGCACGATCCAGCTTTTGTCAGCCTGCTGGGTGACGCCTGTGGCGGGGGTGAAGCGAAGGATTTTCTGGCCCATGTCGCGCGCGCCTTTGGCGAGGGCTTGGGTAAGCTGAGCGGGGTCGATATCGCCGTCTGTCGGATCGTAGAGCACACCTGCGAGATCGTGGGTTTCAAGGAAAGGGTAATGCGCCTTGGCTTCCTCGGGGGTCCAGATTTCCATGGCGATGCCTTGGTAGCGGCCCATAGAGGCGGCGCGCTCGAATTCCTGCATACGCTCTTTGGTATGGGCCAGGCGGATCGAGCCTGACTGGTGATAGTTCATGGGATAGTCGACTTCTGCGCCGAGGCGGGCGTAAAGCTCTGTCGAGTAGCGCTGCATATTCATGATCGACCATGAGGTCGAGAAGGTGGGCACGTTGCCTGCGGCGTGCCATGTGCTGCCTGCGGTCAGTTCGTTCTTTTCGAGCAGAACACAATCTGTCCAGCCTTTGAGGCCGAGGTGATAGAGCACAGAGCAGCCGACAACGCCGCCACCGATGACGACCACGCGGGCTTTTGTTGGAATATCGGACATGATGTTTACTCCCAGATGAGGCGTGCAGCGAGGCCGCCGAAGACGATGGATGTGATTTTGTTGAGCGTTCCGCCCATACGGATGATGCGCTGGCCCGCGAGGCCAGCGGCGATGCCATAGGTGCTGTTGATGATCAGGCCCGAGGCGTTGAAGATAAGCCCGAGGATGAGGATTTGCTGCCAGATTGGCCCCGCTTCGGGACGGGTGAACTGGGGCAGAAAGGCGACAATGAAGAGCGCGACTTTCGGGTTGAGCAGGTTTGTCAGATAGCCGCGCTTCAACGCCGAGAAGAGGCGTGTTGCGCCGCGTGCTTTCTCCAGCTCGGGTGGGGCGCGCCATGTTTTGATGGCGAGCAGAATCAGATAGGCGGCGCCGAGGTAGCGGATCATGTCATAGGCGTGTGGCACGGCCATGAGCGCAGCCGAAATACCGAGAACCGCGAACATCATATGGGTGAGGCCCCCGAACGCGATCCCTGTCGCGGCGGCGATGCCTGCGCGGGGGCCGCCTGATATGCCCGAAGCCATAGAAAAGGCGACATCTGAGCCAGGGGTGATATTGAGCAGGATACCTGCGCCTGTGAAGGTCAGGATCAAGGCTGTGTCCATGGCAAAAAACGTCTCTAACATGGCCTAAACTCTCCCAGATGTGGCGCCAAGCGCGAGGCCATAGGCGATAAAACAGAGGCCCATTGCACGGCGGAACCATACGTTGAAGACAGCGCCGAGCGCGAGCTTTCCAAGACCCGCGCCAAGGGCTGTATATGTCACATAGCTGAGCGTTGTGAGGCTGAGCGCGGTGGGCACAATCAGCCACATTTGCGCTGAAATGGCTGTAGTAGGGTCTACAAACTGGCTGAAGGCGGCGAAGTAGCCTGCGACAGATTTCGGGTTGATTGTCGCGATGAGAAAGGCGCGGGTGAAGAGCGAGCGGCCTGCGTGCGTGTCTGCCTTGATCGGCAAATGCGCCATCAGAACAGCCCGCAAGCCGAGATAAACGAGAAAAGCGGCCCCTGCATATTTGAGAACGAGAAAGGCTGTCGCAGACGCTGCGAGAAGCGCTGTGATGCCAAAGCCCGAGAGTGTGAGAAACAAAATCGCCTGACAGAGGATCGCCGCGACGGCGGGCAAGGCGCGGAGAAATCCGAGACTCATGCCCGACTGGATGCAGTTGACAGCATTTGGGCCAGGGGTTGTGACAAACACCAGCCAGAAAAGCGCAAATAGGGTCCAGGCTTCGAAGCTCATGTCAATACACCGGCGGCGCGATGACCCAGATCGCCACGGCAGGGTCATCATAGGGGTTGATCCACTCAAACGGCTCGCCCCGAATGCGGAAACTGTCCCCCGGATGGATTGTGAAGCGCTTGCCACCAATGACCAGATCAAGCCTGCCAGAGATCAGGTAGCCGACCTCTTGCGTGGGGCGCGTTACGGCTTCACCAATGCGCGACTGGGGTGCAAAGGTAGAATGGACCATCTCGAAATCATCGGTGAGATCAGGAGAGAGGAGCTCCTCGACAAGCCCCGCCTCGCCTGAGCCAATGGGGCGGCGGGCCCCGTTGCGCACCACATAACCGGCCTCATCTGTGGGCGCTGGCGCGTGACTGAACAACATTGAAACAGATACGCCAAGCGTGCGCGCCATATGGCGCAGATCGGTGATGGACGGTTCGGAGAGGTCACGTTCAACCTGGCTGAGCCAGCCCACCGAGCGGCCAAGCGTCTCCGCCATATCCGTCAGCGTCAAACCACGCGCCTTTCGCAAAGCGCGCAGATCGGCGCCGAGGGTCTGCGAAGAAGTTGTCGCCTGGTTCATCCGAATCCCGTGAAATTTGATTACCAATTTTCACGATGCATCAGGAGGGTGAAATTTCAAAGCCTTTTTTCACACTCTTTCTTTTTGCTGAAAATATCCCGGGGGAGTTTGAGGGGGCTGGCCCCCTCAACGGGTCGGATTTCGCGAAGCGAAATTCGAACTCAAATCAAAAAGAAAATACCTCAGCCAGTATCGCCTCTAACGCCTCGGCATCCTCAAGAGTGAAGGCCGCAGGCTGATCACTATCGATGTCGAGCACGGCGATCACTTCGCCGGCGACGTTGAACACAGGCAGGACAAGTTCCGAGCGGGTGCTGGAGGCGCAGGCGATATGGTCTTCAAAAGCGTCTACATCGTCGACAAGTTGCACCGTGCGGGTCCGCGCTGCGGCGCCGCAGACCCCGCGGGAAAAAGGGATTTGCAAACAGCCGTGACCGCCTTGGTAGGGGCCGATCTTGAGCAGATCAGGCTCTGTTACACGGTAAAACCCTGTCCAGTCGAAGCGATCATCGGAATGATGGATTTCACAGGCGAGGGTTGCCATGAGGGCGACTGTGTCTGTTTCGCCTGTTGTGAGCGAACGGATTGTTTTGGCGAGGGTGTCGTAGTTGACCTGCATGGCTGTGCCTTTTGAGAGGGCCGGAGCGGGGCGCTGCCCCGCACCCCGGGATATTTTTAGAAAGAAAAAGGGTTAGACGCGTTCTATTGCGATGGCTGTGCCTTCGCCGCCACCGATACAGATCGCGGCAACGCCGCGTTTGAGGTCGCGTTTTTCCAGAGCATTGAGGAGGGTCACGATGATGCGTGTGCCAGAGGCGCCGATCGGGTGGCCGAGGGCGCAGGCACCGCCATTGACGTTTATCTTGTCACGCGCGATGCCCATGTCTTGCATGAAGGCCATGGGGACAACGGCGAAGGCTTCGTTGACTTCCCAAAGGTCGACGTCGTCGACAGACCAGCCGATATTTTTGAGAAGTTTCTGCGCGGCGGGGATTGGTGCTGTGGCGAACCAGCCGGGGGCTTGGGCATGGCTTGCATGGCCGATGATCTGGGCGCGCAGTGTCAGGCCTTGGGCGTTTGCGGCCTCTTCTGAAGCAAGAACAAGTGCGGCTGCGCCATCGGAGATGGAGGAGGCATTGGCGGCAGTGACTGTGCCACCTTCGCGGAAGGCGGGCTTGAGCGTCGGGATTTTTTCGGGGCGGGCTTTTGCGGGCTGTTCGTCCTCGGTGATGATGATGTCACCTTTGCGGGTTGTCAGGGTGACGGGGGCGACTTCGCCCTCGAAAGCGCCTGTGCGGATGGCCTCGAGCGCGCCATTAAGCGAGCCTATGGCGTAATCGTCTTGTGAGGCGCGGGTGAACTGGTATTTCTCGGCGCAATCTTCCGCGAAGGTGCCCATGAGGCGGCCCTTGTCATAGGCGTCTTCAAGCCCGTCGAGGAACATATGATCAATCACCTTCTGGTGGCCGATCCGCGCGCCTGAGCGCATTTTTTCCAGAAGATAGGGCGCATTTGACATAGATTCCATGCCGCCTGTGACCACTGTGTCTGTGTTGCCAAGGGCGATCTGGTCAAAGCCCATCATGGTGGTTTTCATGCCTGAGCCACACATTTTATTGACGGTTGTGGCGGGAACCTCCTCGCCGAGGCCGCCTGCGAATCCAGCTTGACGGGCTGGCGCCTGGCCTTGGCCTGCGGGTAGAACGCAGCCCATCAGCAACTCGTCGACGGTGCTTGCGCCAGCGTTGGCGAGGGCGGCGCGGATGGCGGCGCCGCCAAGTATCGCGGCGGGGACGCCATCAAAAACGCCTTGAAAGCCGCCCATTGGCGTGCGGGCTGCACCTGCGATCATCACTTTTTTCATGGGGTGTCCTCCTGAGTTGCTCCTTCATTACCGAATAGAAAGGTTTGCCGTCTAGTGTCGTCTCTCAAGGGCGTAGTTCTACGGTAATGGAGAATGTTATGGAGTTTAGCTGTAGCGAGGCGGGGGATGTCTTGATTGTGCGGGTTCTGGCGGCACGTATTGATGCGGCGGCGGCGCTAAAGTTTAAAGATGCGCTGCGCGAGCTTGCGGGGCAAGCCAGCCACGTGGTTTTGGATTTGCGGGATGTGGAATTTGTCGACTCAAGCGGCCTTGGTGCGATTGTGGCGGTTATGAAGTTGATGGGGCGCACACGGCGGCTTGACCTTGCTGGGCTGACGCCGACTGTCGACAAGGTCTTTCGTCTGACGCGGATGGATTCGATTTTTACGATCCATGATAGTGTCGATGATGTGCCAAAGTTTTATCAAGCAGGTTAACGGCGGATTGAGGAAGTGCCGAAGATGCGCGACCCTAAAGATATCAAAAAGCAGATACAGCTGGAATTTTCCGGCTCTGAGCTTGGTGTGCGCAAAGCCTTGCAAACGATTATAGATGGGTTGGTGGGAGGCGGGCATTGTCAAAACGATCTTGGCTTGGTCGAGGTTGTGCTGGCGGAGGTGTTTAACAATATTGTTGAGCACGCTTATGAGGCTGGATCTGCCGGGCGCATTTTTGTCAGCGTGACAGTTTGCGCAGAGAGGTTTTGTTTTTTGGTGACAGACGAGGGGCGCGCCTTGCCGTTTGAAGCGATTTCGCAAGGGGGGCTGCCCGAGCTTGACGGGCCGCTGGAGACACTGCCAGAGGGCGGTTTTGGCTGGTATCTGGTGCGCAAGCTGGCGTCTGATCTGAGCTATCAGCGCAAAGACGGGCGCAACGAGCTTATGTTTTCAATGCCTTTTCAGGCGGATCTCTAAAGCGGTGATCCCGGCGCTTCAGAAAACTTGAAAATGCCATAATCAGCCCGAAGATTCGCCTGATTCAGCCGTCATACATGGGCTTGTAGCTGCATATAGCTTCCCTCGGCGCTGCGCGTTAATAGCCCCCACCCAGTGTGCGGCGTCGAGGCCTTATCTATCTGACGTTTCGTTCTGATGAAACTGCATTGGCAATGGCCGCTGCGGCGCATAGTCTTTTCTTTGAAGCGAAACAGGATGGACAAAATATGCGCGATTTTCATTTTCCAGGGCGTTCGCCCGTGTTGGCCCAGAACGGTATGTGTGCGACCTCGCATCCTTTGGCGGCGAAGGTTGCGGTTGATATTATGGAGCGCGGCGGAAACGCTATGGATGCGGCCATTGCCGGCGCTGTTTTGCTTGGAATTTGTGAGCCGCAGATGACAGGCATTGGCGGCGATTGTTTTGTTTTGTTTCAGGACAAGGATGGCGGAGCCATTCGCGCATTGAACGGATCGGGCTGTGCGCCTGCGGGCGCTGACCTTGCGGCGCTTAAGGCGCGGGGCGAAACGACTGTTCCGCTCAGAGGGCCTGAGGCTGTGACGATCCCGACCGCGATGGACGGATTTTGCCGCCTGTCGGAGGATTATGGCAAGATCGGAATCGACGCTATTCTGGCCCCGACCATTCGCTATGCCGAGGAGGGTGTGCCTGTGGCAGCGCGGGTGGCGTTTGACTGGCCCGAGGCGGGCAAGGCGCTTCAGGGGCATGGCCTTACGCATTACATGATAGACGGGGCGCCTGGCGAAGTGGGTCAGATGTTTCGCTCGCCGGCGCAGGCCGAGGCGCTGCGGCGCGTGGCGAAAGAGGGGCGTAAGGGCTTTTATGAAGGCGAAGTTGCCGAAGACATGGTGGCGGCGCTCAAGGCGCTTGGCGGCGTGCACGAGCTGAGCGATTTTGCCAATGCAACGAGCTTTTACACCGAGCCTGTGGGGAGTCATTATAAGGGCACCGACCTTTTGGAGCATCCGCCGAACGGGCAGGGCGCGACGGCGAACTTGATCCTCAACATCCTGAGCCATTTTGACATTGCCAGCATGGAGCCGTTTGGCGCGATGCGTGCGCATATTGAAGCGGAGGCGACGAAGCTCGCTTATGACGCGCGCAACCGCTTTATTGCCGACCCTGATGTGTCCAAGCGCGTGGAGCATATGCTGAGTCTGGACACGGCGGCAAAGCTGGCGGCGCTGATTGATCCGAAGTGTGCGATGGCGGCGGCGGGGCCGATCAGTGAGGCGGTGCATAAGGACACTGTTTATATCACTGTTGTCGATAAAGACCGCATGGCTGTGAGCTTTATCTATTCTATTTTCCATGGGTTTGGCTCGGGTATTGCCTCGGAGAAGTTCGGGATTTTGCTGCAAAACCGTGGCGCCGGGTTTACCTTGGAGGAGAGCCATCCGAATGTTTACGGCGCAGGAAAGCGGCCGATGCACACGATCATCCCCGGGATGCTGGCGGAAAACGGCCGTGCGACAATGCCTTTTGGTGTGATGGGCGGGCAGTATCAGCCCTGTGGCCATGCGCGGTTTGTCACCAATATGATCGACTTTGGCATGGATGCGCAGAGCGCGATTGATGCGCCGCGGTGTTTTGCCGACGCGGGCGAGCTTAAGGTCGAGAAGGGATATAGCGAGGCGGTGCGCGCCGAGCTTGCCGAGATGGGCCATAAGGTTGTTGTGCCTGACGGACCGCTGGGCGGGGCGCAGGCCATTCGCATCAGAGACGACGGCGTGCTGGAAGGCGCGTCTGATCCGCGCAAAGACGGCGCGGCGTTGGGGTATTGAGCATGGCCATAACACCTGTGAAAGCGCTCGTGATGAGGGCGAAAGAAGAGATTGAAACGCTCAGCCGCGACGATGTCTGGCGGCTGGCGCAAGCGGGCGAAGCACTTGTGGTGGATATTCGGGATCCGCGCGAACTGGAACGGGAGGGGCGCTTTCCCGGCGCGTTGCACGCGCCACGGGGGATGCTGGAGTTCTGGTTTGACCCTGCGAGCCCCTATCATAAAGAGGCTTTTGCGACGGATAAGAAGATTATTCTGTTTTGTGCGGGGGCGTGGCGCTCGGCTTTGGCGGCGAAGGCTTTGCAGGATATGGGAGCTGAAAATGTGGCTGAGATGGACGGGGGCTTTGGCGCCTGGAAGAAAGACGGACGGCCTGTGGACTAGGGGTTTCGGATTGTGCTCTGCACAACCGAACGAGGCGGGGGACGCTGTCCCCCGCACCCACTGTTAAAGCGGGGGACCAGTCCCCCGCACCCCCTGGGATATTTTTAGAAAGAGGAAGACTGTGCGGGTTGGAATTCCAGCTCAGTTCAGTTGGAACTGGAGCGGGTATTGGCCGTCTTGGAAGGGGCCGAAGAGATCGGGGATGTCGGGGTGATCGACCGGCTCGCCTGAATAGTCTGCGACGAGGTTTTGCTCGGAGACATAGGCGACATAGTAGCTCTGGTCGTTTTCGGCGAGGAGGTGATAGAAGGGCTGCTCCTTTTGGGGGCGGCTGTCTTCGGGGATCGCTTCATACCATTCATCAGTGTTTGCGAATTGTGGGTCGACGTCAAAGACCACCCCCCGGAAGGGGTGTTTCTTGTGGCGGACGACTTGTCCGAGGTGGTATTTGGCGCGTTTGCGTATCATCATAAGATTAGCCCCTATCCGAGCAGCTTAACGCTTTCAATGGGGGGTTGTCCAATTTTCAACGCAGGCAGGCTGGAAACACTCTGTGAGGCGTTGACCAACAGTCGCTTGGTCTTCTGTGCATCGGGCCTGCAGAAAAGCGCTTGTGGCACAGAAATTTGATTTAGATTATTGTGATAATGCACTATGCTTGAAAAAAACATTACGAGCGAGGGGCAGATGAGCAGAATCCTTTGCGCATTTTTGATTGTGGCAACGCTTGCGGCTTGTGGTCGTGGGCCGGGAACGAGCGCGCCGCGGCAGCTCGACAATGCCTGTGCCATTTTGAAAGAGCGACCCACCTATTTGAGAGCGTTCAAGGCGACCGAGCGGAAATGGGGCGTGCCTGTCCATGTCCAGATGGCCATTATCTATCAAGAGAGTAAATTCAAATCGGATGCGCGCACGCCGTTTCAATATAAGCTCGGGGTGATTCCTGTGGGGCGTCAATCGAGCGCCTTTGGCTATTCTCAGGCGCTTGACGGGACGTGGGAAGAATATCAGCGTAAAGAGGGCAAGCGCATGGCGCGGCGCAACAATATTCGCGATGCGAGCGATTTCATGGGCTATTACATGAACATCAGCCGCGAGCGGAACGGGATTGCGCTCAATGATGCGCGCAACCAGTATCTTGCTTATCATGACGGGCACACGGGCTTTGCCCGCGGCACCTATCGCCAGAAAGCATGGCTCATGCGGGTTGCGGGCGAAGTGGGGGAGCGGTCGCAGATGTATCGTGCCCAGCTGTCGGGCTGTCGCCGCTTGCGGTGATCCGTTTTGGGCGGTTCAGCGTCCATTGCGCTTTTCGGTATTGGCGGCAATATCAAACAGGTTGTTGGGCAAGCTGCCGCCTTTGGTGAGCGCGCCGAGCACCATTGTTGTGCTTGAGCCGCTGTCATTGTTGATCACCCATTGGCGCAGCTCCACGGGATTGCTTGTAAACTTCAGCTCTATGTTGCCGTATTCGGGGTGTGCGGGGTCTTGCGCTGTGATCACTGTGGCGGTGCCGTCATAGCTATGGCCTGTGACCATGTTTGCGCTAGAAAGATCGACCGTGCGGGCCAGAATGATCGAGAGGGGCGTTTTCCCCAGAGGGTAGCTCTCGGGACCTTGGTTTGTCTTGGGGTCAAAAATGGCCAAAGTGTTCGCGCTGGCGAGAACCAGTGTCTCTTCGGGCGGGTTATACTCAAAGCGGATCTTGCCGGGGCGTTTGATATAGATTGTGCCTGTGGCGATTGTTCCGTCATCGTTGATTTGGGTGAAGGCGCCCTTGGCCGTTTTCATGGCGTTGAAATATTGCGAAAGAGCGTTGAGCGACAGCTTTTCGGCCTGTGCGGGCGCGGCAAGGGCGAGGACCAGAACCGGCGCGAGAAAGATGTGTTTGAGCTTCATAAGTCTTACCTAGGTGAGCGCGTGCGCGTTTGTACGTCTGATATAGGGGCAGAATACAAAAACACCGACTGTTAAGCGATAACAAAACCGTATGAGCACAGCTCAAGGGCGGCTCTGCGCTCATACGGAGCCACGATTATTGGGGGAAGTGGGCGTTTCGCGGATAACTCTTTGGGAGAAGGTCGCGAAACGCTTTAGCCGGTGTTTCTTTTGTGGTTGGGGCGAAAAGCCGCTTAGTGCTGTTCTGGCACAAGGATTTCGCGCTTGCCGACGTGGTTTGCGCCCGAGATGATGCCTTCATCTTCCATCTGTTCGACGAGCTTGGCGGCCTTGTTATAGCCGATCGAGAGCTTGCGCTGGATGTAGGATGTGGAGCACTTGCGATCTTTGATGACGATGGCGACGGCTGTATCATAAAGCGCATCTTCGCCGTCGGTGTTGCCGCCGAGGCCGAGGACCGCGTCGATATCGCTTGCGTTGTCATCGGGCGGGCCTTGGACAACGCCCGAGACATATTCGGGCGGGCCAAAGGCCTTGAGGTGATTGACGATTTCTTCGACTTCCTCATCGGAGACAAAGGGGCCGTGGCAGCGTGTGATCTTTGCGCCGCCCGCCATGTAGAGCATATCGCCCATGCCGAGGAGTTGCTCGGCGCCCATTTCGCCAAGGATGGTGCGGCTGTCGATTTTGCTCGTCACTTGGAAGCTGATCCGTGTCGGGAAGTTGGCTTTGATTGTGCCTGTGATGACGTCAACAGAGGGGCGCTGTGTTGCCATGATGATGTGAATGCCTGAGGCACGCGCCATTTGGGCAAGGCGCTGGATACAGGCTTCGATCTCTTTGCCTGCGACCATCATGAGGTCGGCCATTTCGTCGACGATCACGACGATATAGGGCATTTTCTCTGGCGTCATTTCTTCTGTTTCAAACACTGGCTCGCCTGTGTCGTCGTCAAAGCCCGTCTGGACGGTGCGCGAGAACATCTCGCCTTTGGCCAGCGCATCGGCGACGCGGGAGTTGTAGCCATCAATATTGCGCACGCCCATTTTGGACATTTTGCGATAGCGCTCTTCCATTTCGCCGACCGTCCACTTGAGGGCAACAACGGCCTTCTTCGGATCGGTCACAACGGGGGAGAGCAGATGCGGGATGCCGTCATAGACGGAGAGTTCGAGCATCTTGGGGTCGATCATGATCATGCGGCACTCTTCAGGCGTGAGCTTGTAGAGAAGCGAGAGGATCATCGTATTGATCGCAACAGATTTGCCTGAGCCAGTTGTCCCTGCGATGAGCAGGTGGGGCATTTTGGCGAGGTTCGCGACAATGGGGTCGCCGCCGATGTCTTTGCCAAGCGCGAGGGGCAGTTTGTGGTTTCCGTCGCCGTATTCACGCCCCGAAAGGATCTCGCGGAAGCCGACCATCTCGCGGTTGTCATTGGGAAGCTCGATCCCGATCACCGAGCGGCCGGGGACTGTGGAGACACGCGCGGAGAGCGCGGCCATCGAGCGGGCGATATCATCGGCGAGGCCGATCACGCGGGAGGCCTTGAGGCCTGGCGCGGGCTCTAGCTCATACATTGTGACAACAGGGCCAGGACGGACCGAGACGATCTCGCCTTTGACGCCGTAGTCATCAAGCACGCTTTCGAGCATACGGGCATTGGCCTCCAGGGCCTCATCAGACAGATGGAAGCGTTCGATCTTGATCGGATCGGCGAGAAGCGACAGCGGAGGAAGTTCGTAGGCTGTGCGCTTGTCTTCGAATTTGAAGGTCGGCTGGGCCTCGGCCTTGGCGCGGGTGCTGGGCTGAACCGGCTTTTTGACAGCGTGCTGAACAACTTTTTTGTGCTCGGGTGTCGGGATATTGAAAGCCCTTGGTGCGGCGGCTTCATCAATTGCGAAGCTGTCATCAATAATCTCTTCGTCGTCAAGATCATAGGGTTCGGCCCTGTCAAAACTCTGCTGTTCTGGCGTGAAGGCCGCTGTGAGCCTTGGCTCTTCTGGCAGGGGCTGTGTGACCGGACCAGAGATGGGCGGTTCGGTGCGCAGGTTTGGTGTGCTTGTGTCGAGCACAAGCGGGATCGGGCCGTGACCGCGGCCTTTGGTGAGGGGGGCTGCGACCGCAGACTGGATCGACGGGCTATGGCGCACGCGTGATTTGATCACATCGGCGATCTTGGCTTTGATGCGGTCGTCTGAAGGGGCGGGTGGCTCGCCATCGGCAAATTGGGGCGCGGTGTGAACCAGCTCTGGCTCGGGCATTGGCTCGGCGCGGCGGATGAGATTGGGCATCAGCGCGCGCAAACCAGTTTTTTCCGTCGGGGCTGTGAGCGGAGGTTCATCGGAATGGCTGTGGGGCAGGGGGGCACGCGGCGAGACTTCAAGTGTTTGGGCGTCTTGCAGGGCCGTCCATTCGGCGGCTTCTGCGCGGGCAATGGCGCGCTGTTCGCGGCGGGCGCGATTGCGGTCTTGCAGAGTTTGGGCTGCTGTCATGGCGCCAGTTGCTGTCTTGCCCAAGAGCTTCATGGCTGTGGCATAGGCAAGGATTGTTCCGATCAGGAGGAAGCGGCCGATATAGCGCAGCTCGGCGCGGGTGAAGCCGAGGATAAAGGCGCCCAGTGCGATCATGCCTGCGCCAAGGAGCAGAGAGAGAACCTTGAGGCCAAAGCTTGCGCTGACAGGTAGAATGCCGAGAAGGCTGCCAAGCACAGTGTCGCCAAAGAGGCCGCCGAGGCCGAAAGAATGGGTCCATGTTTCGCTTGGGACAAGGGCTGAGGCGTAAACGGACAAGAGCGCCAGCCAGATGGGCGCAAAAATGAGGCGGCCAACGGCGCGATCGGCACCGAAATGCGCCACGAGGCGCGTGCCCCATGCCAGCAGGGCGGCGGCTATGCCCAAGCTGCCCCAGCCGATGATCATAAAGAGGGGGGCGGCAATGGTTGCACCGAAGCTTCCCATCCAGTTTTGCACGGGTGCGTCCGTCGCAGAGAGCCAAGACGGATCGCTGGGCGTGTAGGAAAAGATCATGGCGGCAGCGGCCAAAGCCGCAACCACCAGAGCAAGTCCTGCAAGCTCTTTGCCGCGTTTTTCGATGGCTTCTGCCATGTTGCTATCGAGAAGCGGATCGCGCCCGCGTGTCTGGTATGCCATTTTCCCTCGTCCTCAGCTTTGTAAGCAGCTTTTGAGGCGGCGAAGCCCCTGCTGCATTTCTTCTTTTGGGGCCACCATGGCGACCCTGATGTAATTCTTGCCCGGATTGCGGCCCTCGGCGTCGCGGCTCAGGTAGGCTCCGGGGAGCACGCGCACGCCTGTTTCGCGCCAGAGCTTGAGCGCGGCTGTTTCGCCGTCTTCGACGGGCAGCCAAAGGAAAAACCCGCCTTCGGGGCCTTTGTAACCAGCGAAATCGGCCATGACCTTATCGGCAATGCTGTATTTTTCCTGATAGAGCCTGCGGTTTTCCACAACGTGCTCTTCATCGGCCCAGACGCGCGCGGCAACGGCCTGAAGCGGCGTGGGCAAGGGCGCGCCAGCGTAGTTGCGCAACTGTTTGAGGCGGGTGATTGTCTCGGGACCGCCAGCCACAAAGCCCGAGCGCAAGCCCGGCAAGTTGGAGCGCTTGGAGAGCGAATGAAAGATCACCACACGCTCGGGATGTGCGCCGATCTCGGCGGCGACCTGAAGCGCGCTGGGCGGGGGATCATTGCGGTAAATCTCGGAGTAGCATTCATCTGCGAAGATCTGGAAATCAAACTGCTCGGCGAGAGCGATCAGCTCGCGCAGGTAAGCGCGATTGGCAATGGCGCCCTGGGGGTTGGAGGGCGAGCAAATAAAGGCGGCGGCTGTTTTCTTGAGAATATCGGTGGGCAGGCCAGAGAAGTCGGGCAGAAAGCCTGTGCCTTCTGTGGCGTTGGCAAAGATTGGCCGTGCGCCGACAGAGGCCGCGCCAACGGCATAGACCTGATAAAACGGGTTTGGCATCAGGATATTGGGCGTGTCGCCCTGCACCTTCTCGGGCACGAGCGCCATGCAGGCGTTGTAGAGGCCTTCGCGGGTTCCGTTGAGCGCGAGGATTTGCGTATCGGCGGCGGCTACGACGGAAAAGCGGCTCTCGAGCCAGCCGGATATGGCTGTGAGCAGCGCTTCGCTGCCGTCATTGGGGGGGTATTTGTTGAAGCCCTCGATATGGGCTGCCAGCTCTTCGCCGACCCAAGCGGGGAAGGGGTGCTTTGGCTCGCCAATGGTCATGTGCACGGTTTCGCCGCCTGCGGGATGGTGATCCAACAGGGCGCGAAGGCGCGGAAACGCATAGGCCGGAAGGTTCGAAAACCGCTCGGGAAACATATCAATTCTGCCTCAAAGTCGGGGTCATTGGCGCCCCGTTTGAAACCAAATTACTCAAGCAAGCCCGCTTCGTCCAGAAAAACTGTGTGGATTCAGGCAGTTTGTGGCATTTATAGCGCCTCGCCTGAGATTAAAGTGCCTTGTCTGCGATCGCTTTTTCGGCGGCGGCCGCGACGCGCAGGAGCTTTTCTTCGCCAAAAGCTGCGCCCATCAGGAGAATTCCGCAGCTTGGCGTGCCTGTGGGAAGGGTTATGGCGGGGAGGCCGAGGAGGTTTCCGATGCGCGTATTGCGCAAGCTGAGCAGGTTTTCTGTGATGTAATAGTCGCTATCTGTCATCAGGCGCTCTGCATTGGGCGGCAGGATCGGCGCACTGGGCAGGAGAACGGCGTCATAACCTGCCGCACGCGCGGCCCATGTGGCGCGGGCGCGCTCGATGGTTTGCCATGCGGCGACATAATCGGCGGCGGCGTGGCCTGCGCCAGAGCGGAAGCGCGCAAGAATTTCGGGGAACATCTTGTCTGGCGCGGCCTCGATCACCTCTTTCCAAGTGCCGTAGGCTTCGGATGTGAAGAGAACTGGCGAGAGCGGCATGACATCGGCGACTTCTGGGGCCTTGATGTGTTCGATGGTTGCGCCTGCGGCTTTGAGGCGCGCAACCGCGCTGTCAAAGGCGGCTTTGGGCGCGTCGCGGACATCATCAGGGGCGATTGTGTCAAGGATCGCAAGGCGCAGGCCTTTTGGAGAAACGCCATGTAGATCAGCCGCTTGGCCGCCTTCGAGCGCGGCGAGCATGAGGGCGGCGTCTTCCACTGAGCGGCAGAGGGGGCCGACTGTATCGAACTTTTCGCAAAGCGGCACAACGCCTGTGAGGGGGATGCGGGTGGCCGTTGTTTTGAGGCCGACAAGGTCGTTCCATGCGGCAGGGATACGCACGCTTCCGCCCGTGTCGGAGCCGATACCGCAAGGGGCCAGATCAAAGGCGACAGAGGCCGCAGCGCCCGAGGAGGAGCCGCCCGCAACGGCGGCGTGATCGTTTACGCAGGGGGGTGTTTCTGTCACGGGGTTGAGGCCAAGACCAGAGAAGGCCAGCTCGCTCATATGGGTTTTGCCAAGGCAGACGAGGCCTGCTTTGGTGGCGTTTTGCAAGGCCCATGCGTCGCGGTCCGGGACACGGTCTTTGAGGAGGGCAGAGCCTGCTTCTGTGGCGGTGCCTGCTGTGTCGAAAAGGTCTTTCCAGCTGATCGGGACGCCATCAAGCAAGCCACGGCGCAGGCCTGCTTTTGCGCGCTCGGAGGCGGCCTTTGCTTCGGCGCGGGCGCGCTCTTTTGTGAGGCGGGCATAGATGCGTGTGCCGAAGGGGTGGGCCGCGATGGCGGAGAGATATTTTTCTGTAAGATCAATGGGATCAATTTCGCCTGCGGCGATACCACGGCCCAGATCGGCCATGCTCATTTTGAGCCAGTCTTGCATTTTATATCCCTTTTCGCTGCGTTCAAAACCACGGTAGCGGCGTTCTGTTGCATGGACAATCCCGCAGGCTCAGGCATAGTGCAAGACATGACATATGACAGTGATATCGCAATCGTAGGGGGCGGGCTGAACGGCCCCGTTTTGGCGCTGGCTTTGGCGGCGCGGGGGCGGCGTGTGAGCCTGATTGATGCGCAGCCTGAAGAGGTGCGTGCGAACGCGGCGTTTGACGGGCGAGCCTATGCTTTGGCCTTTGCCTCGATCCGGCTTTTGAAGCGTTTGGGCCTTTGGAACAAGCTCTCCGAGCACGCCCAGCCGATGAACGAGATCAAGGCGAGCGATGGCCGCGCAGGGCAGGGACCAGCGCCGTTTTTTCTGCACTTTGAGCAAGGCGAGCTGGAAGAAGGCCCCATGGGCCATATGCTGGAAGACCGCTACCTGCGACGCGCTTTGCTCGAGGCTGTGGCGGCGCATGAAGGGATCAAAACCATTGAGGGAAAAGTCGTTTCCCAAGAGGTGAACGACAGCGGCGCTTGGCTGACTTTGGCCTCTGGCGATGTGCACTCCACACGGCTTGTTGTGGGGGCGGATGGGCGCGCTTCGGGGACGGCGGAGAGGGCCAGAATCAGGCGGACGGGGTGGGAGTATGGCCAGACGGCTCTTGTCTGTGCGATTTGCCACGAAAAACCGCATAATGGCATTGCTCAACAATTTTTTATGCCCGAGGGGCCGCTCGCTATTTTGCCGCTTCCGGGGAACCGCAGTTCTATTGTCTGGTCAGAGCGCACAGAGCGGGCGAATGGCATCAATAATCTGAGCGATGCAGACTATCTTGAAGTGCTGCGGCCACGGTTTGGGGACTTCCTTGGAGAGATCAAACTGGACGGCAAGCGCTATGCCTATCCGCTCAAGCTGACCATCGCGAATTCCTTTATAAGTCAAAGGCTTGCGCTTGTTGGAGATGCGGCGCACGGGATGCATCCGATTGCGGGGCAGGGGCTGAATGCGGGGCTGCGCGACGTGGCGGCGCTGGCGCATGTGATCGAGCACGCAGAAGCGCGTGGCGAGGACTTTTCAAGCCAGCTTGTGCTGGAGCGCTACCAAAGTTGGCGGCGGTTTGATACGGCCACTTTGGCGGCCAGCACGGACCTGACCAACAAGTTGTTTTCAAACGATAATCCGCTCCTCAGACTGGGGCGGGACCTCGGCATGGGGCTGATCAATGCGCTGCCCGGTGTGAAGCGCGGATTGATGCGCGAAGCGGCGGGTTTGAACGGCGATTTGCCCGACCTCATGAAAACGTGAACTCCAAAGGTTAACGCGTTTTGGCCGCTCTGATTCTAGGGGGGTGATAAGCGTGCACAAAGCGTGCACCACCCGTGCACCCCCTGAACAGGATTTTGCAGCGGCGCGCAGGTGTAAAGGCTGCGCGCGGTGTGTTTGGGAGATGTTGAGGAGTGGTGAGCGCGGAATCAAGGCCGAAGGCCGCCGCGCATCGCATGACCGTCCCGCGGTCTGGCGATTTGGTAGGTTTGGTGCATTGCAGAGATCATGGAAGTGCTTGGCTGGCATAAAGCGCCATGTCAGACGCGTTGGATCGCCAGCCCACGGTCAGGCGGTGCGCGGCTTGCAAACTTACTCTTCGAGCTTGCGGGCCTCGTCAAACAGCATCACGGGGATGCCGTCGCGGATCGGGTAGGCGAGGTTTGCGGAGGGGCTGATCAGCTCTTGGGCCTCGGCGTCATATTCGAGCCGCCCTTGAGAGACGGGGCAGACGAGGGCTTCGAGCATATGGCGGTCGAATTCGGGTGTTTCGGTCATTGGAGAATATCCTCGCCATCGCCGCTGCTGTGCAGGGCGAATTCGATCAGGGTCACGAGGGTTTCGCGACGGGTGGAGAGAGAGGGCGCCTCTAAGAGCGCCTGTTTGTCTTCGGGAGAGAAATCAAGCAGCATGGAGAGCGAATTGACGAGAAGCTCGTCTTCGGCGTCTTGCAGGGTATCCCAGTCGGTATTGAGGCCCTTGGCGGAAAAGAACCGCTCGAGCAGCGCAAGGAATTTGGCGCGGTCAAAGGCGGGGTCACGCTCCTCTGGGCCCATGTCTTTTTCAAAGCCGTCCCAGCTTATTTCGGCGCGGCGGTAGGGCGAGAACCCTTCGACCTGCGCCGCGATGCGGTAGCGCGAGATGCCTGTCAGGGTGATCATGTAGCGGCCATCATCGGTCTCGTTGAACTGGGTGATGCGGCCCGCGCAGCCGATTGTCATCAGCGCATCATCGGCGCTGTGGGGGCCTGTGTCTGGCTGGATCATCCCGATCAGACGCTCAGGGGTTTTGAGCGCGTCATCAAGCAGGGTGAGGTAGCGCGGCTCAAAGATATGCAGCGGCATATTGGAGCGCGGTAGAAGCAGCGCGCCCGGCAGTGGGAAAACGGGAATGACGCTGGGCATATCTTTGAATTTGCGCATGGTTTGCCTCAGATCAGGATCATGGAGCCGAGTTTGCGGCGCCCTGCCAGCGCGATCGGGTCTTGCGGGGGGAGGGCGTCAAACAGGGTGAAGAGTTGGGCTTTGGCGGCGCCATTGTTCCACTCGCGGTCGCGGCGGAAGAGCTCTAGCAGCTGATCGACGGCCTCGGCCACATCGCCAGCGCCTTGAAGCGCGTTGGCATAGTCAAAGCGGGCTTGGTGATCGTCGGGGTTGGCCTCGGAGGCGGCCTGAAGCTCGGCGACGGGGCCGGCATTGGCGGCTTGTTTGGCAAGCTCGAGCTGGGCGTGGGCGGCTTCAAGTTCGGGGGCGGCGCTGATTTCGGCGGGTGCGCCATTGAGGGTTGCTTCTGCGCCTGAGAGATCGCCTTGGGCGATATAGGCGCGCACGAGGCCGCCATAGGCTGCGGCGTGATTAGGCTCTTCTTCAAGGATCGCGGCGAAGGTCTGTGCGGCGTCGGCGATTGCGCCCTCAGCGAGCATATCTTCGGCAGCGGCGACGGCCTCATCAAGCCCGCCCGAAGCATCACCGCCTGCGGCGTCGACGACTTTTTTGACGAAAGCGTCAAGCTCGGACTGGGGCACAGCGCCTTGGAACATATCGACAGGGCGGCCTTGGTAGAAGCCGACAACTGTCGGGATCGACTGGATCGGGAGGCCCTGCTGGGCCAGCATCTGGGCGAGGCGCTGCTCTTGGTCGACATCAACCTTGGCCATTTTGACTGCGCCTTTGGCGCGGGTCACGGTTGCCTCGAGCATCGGCCCAAGCGTTTTGCAGGGGCCGCACCAGGGCGCCCAAAAGTCGACGATCACCGGGGTTTCCATCGAGGCTTCAACGACGTCTTTCATGAAGGTGGCTTCAGTGACGTCAAAAATCAGGTCGTTGGCGGCGGCGGGCTGGGAGAGATTGAGGTCCATCGGGGACTCCTTTGGAATATGGGTTGCCCTTTATGTGAGGGATCAGCGCCGCCCTTGCAAGGGGCGGGGGCGGTTAGATGTCAAAGGTGGCAAAGACTGGCGCGTGATCGGACGGCTGGGTCCAGCCGCGGGCCGCGCGCAGCACGCGGGAGGAGTGGGCGGCGTTTGAGATGTCGGGGGTGGCCCAGACATGATCAAGGCGGCGGCCTTTGTCGGCCTCGTCCCAGTCCTTGGCGCGGTAGGACCACCAGCTGTAGAGGTTGCCTTCGGGGATGTCCTGACGGGTGATGTCGACCCATTTGCCTGCGTCTTGCGTCTGTGCCAGCGCTTCGACTTCGACGGGGGTGTGGGAGACGACTTTGAGGAGTTTTTTGTGATCCCAGACGTCATCTTCGCGGGGGGCGATGTTGAGATCGCCGACGAGGATCGACTTTTGAGGCGCGTTGGCGTGGAAGGCGTCGCGCATCTCGCTGAGGTAGTCGAGCTTCTGGCCGAACTTCTCGTTGACTTCGCGGTCGGCGACATCGCCGCCAGCGGGGACATAGAAGTTGTGCACCGTGACGCCGTTCTCAAGCTTGCCCGCAATGTGGCGGGCGTGGCCGAGGCTTGCGTAATCTTCCGCGCCCGCTTCTACCATGGGGATTTTGGAGAGGATCGCGACGCCGTTGTAGCCCTTCTGGCCGCGTGCGACCATGTGGGTATAGCCGAGCGCTTGGAAGCCCTCGAGGGGGATTTTCTCGACAGGGCTTTTGCACTCTTGCAGGCAGAGCACATCGGGGGCCTCCTCAGAGAGCAGCTTGAGCACCAGAGGCTCGCGCAAGCGGACAGAGTTGATGTTCCAAGTGGCGAGAGTGAATGACATGGGGCGCTCCTGTGTTGCGGTTTGACCATGCCCTTTTGCGCGAATTGAATGCAAGGGGGCGGTGCCTGTTTGCGGCGTGATCTGTCGGAATTTCTGGTGACGGCGGGGGCGTTCCAGCCCATGATCGGCAAAAAGGGAGCCTGCCATGAAGATCAGAGAGATCCGTGTGACGCCAATGCGACTTGGCTTGGTCAGGCCTTATGTCTGGTCACAAGGGGTCGAGGCGGCCTTTATCGTCAACCTCATCGAGATGGAGGCCGAGGACGGCACCATCGGATATGGCGAGACGACGACTGCGCCTGATGCGGAGGCGCAGCGGCTGGTTTTGCTCAAGCTGGCGCGGCATTTTATGGGGCGCAGTGTGTTTGAGCAGGCGGCGGCTTGGGAGGAAGCCTATCGCGCCAATTTCCTGACCTTCGGGGGGAATATGCCGCGCTATGGCAACCAGCTCAGATCGGGGCTGGAAATGGCGGCGCTCGATTTGCAGGGCAAGCTTCTGGGCCTGCCTGTCTGGACGCTGCTTGGCGGCGCGGCGCGCCAATCTGTCGGATATTTCTACTTTTTGCAGGGCAGCAGCACCGAGGAGCTGGTGGCCGACGCTGTGAAGGGGAGCGCTGAGGGGCAGCCTATCCTCTATCTCAAGGTGGGGATTTCGCCTGACTATGATCTGGCGAATGTGCGGGCCATTCGGGCGGCTGTGGGGCCTGATGTGCGGCTGCGGCTGGATGCGAACGAGGCTTGGGAGCCTGCGCTTGCGCTGAGAATGATCAAGGCGCTTGAGCCTTACGGGATAGAATATATCGAGCAGCCGACCAGCAGTTTGAGCCTTGCGCCGCTGGCGCATATGACGCGGCGCTCGCCTGTGGCGATGGGCGCGGATCAGGCTGTGTTCACGCTTCAGGAGGTTTATACCGCTTGTGCCACGGGGGCTGCGGATATGATCGCTGTGGGGCCGCGCGAAATCGGCGGTTTGCGGGCCATGATGAAGGCGGCGGCGATCTGCGAGGCCGCGGGCGTGACGCTGTGCATTCATTCGAGCATGACCACGGGGATCACCACCTGTGCCGAGCATCATGTGGGCCGCGCGATTGCCAAGCTGGATGATGGCAACCAGATCATGTGGCAGCTTCTGGAAGAGAATATTATCGCCAGCCCGAGCCTTGCGCCGCAAAAGGGGCTTTTGGCGCTTGAGGGCAAACCGGGGCTTGGCTTTGAGCTGGATCATGACGCTGTGGCGCGGGCGGCGGCGGCGCATGAGGCGTTTGCAGCGCGTTAGAGATTTCGGATTTCGCTTCGCGAAAATCCGATCCGTTGGGGGCGCTGCCCCCAAACCCCCGGGATATTTGCGGAAAGAGGAATCAGGGGTGAATCTTTAGGCAAGAGGTTGTTTTGGATAAAAAAAGGGCCGAGCGCGAGGCTCGGCCTAAGTCCAACAGGGAGGTGCATATGATAGACCGCATATGCGACGGTATACTGACCTTCTAATGGCAACTTTGAGATGCATCTTTGATGCAGATCAAGTCGTATTATTTTCAGGCAATGAGGCGATAGCCGCCTGATTCTGTGACCAGAAGCCTTACATTTGAGGGGTCTGGCTCTATTTTCTGACGCAGGCGGTAGATATGGGTTTCTAACGTATGGGTTGTGACGCCCGCGTTGTAGCCCCAGACCTCGTGCAGCAAAACATCGCGCGCGACGACGCCGTCGGGGGAGCGATAGAGGAACTTCAAGATATTCGTCTCTTTCTCGGTCAGGCGGATTTTCTTATCGTCTTCTGTGATCAGCATCTTCATTGCGGGTTTGAACGTATAGGGCCCAAGCGTGAAGATCGCGTCTTCGCTTTGTTCGTGCTGGCGCAGCTGGGCGCGGATACGGGCGAGCAGGACCGGAAACTTGAACGGCTTGGTGACGTAGTCATTGGCGCCTGCGTCGAGACCGAGGATTGTGTCAGAGTCGCTGTCGTGGCCTGTGAGCATGAGCACAGGCGCTTTGACGCCCTGTTTGCGCATCAGGCGGCAGAGCTCGCGGCCATCGGTATCGGGCAGGCCGACATCAAGGATGACCAAATCATAGAGGCTTTCTTTTGTTTTTTGCATGGCGGTTGCGCCGCTGTCGGCTTCGAAAACATCAAAGTCTTCTGTCATGACAAGCTGTTCACTCAGCGCTTCGCGCAGGTCATCATCGTCATCGACGAGCAGAATTTTTCTGAGTTGTGCCATGCGGGCCTCCTATCGGGTTGTGCCTCTTAGAAATAGAGTGGATCATAGGTGTGACAAGTTTTGTAGCAAGGTTTCACGCGCTCGTGTAGCAGGGGCTACTTTTGTTTCAATTCTGTAGGTATTTCGACTGAGGAACAGCCATGAATTTGGGCCCTGACATTAACGAGACTTTGGCGCGGGCGCGGGCGGACCTGCGCATTGGTGTGCCTGTTGTGCTTGTCAGCGCGCAGGGCGCGGCGCTTGTTCTGGCGGCAGAGACGGCGGATAGCGCGCGCCTTGCGGGGCTGAAGCAGGCGGGGCTTGCACCTGTTCTGGCGATTACGGCGCGGCGGGCCGAGACCTTGAAGGCGCGCAGCTATGACGGGGATGTGGCGCGGATTGTGCTGCCTGAGGAGGCGGATTTGCGCTGGGTCTTGTCTGTGGCGGAGCCGAAGGACGACCTTGCAAACCCTATGAAGGGGCCGCTTCAGAGCGCGCGTGAGGGCGGGGCGCAGCTACACCGGCTTGCACTGGCGCTCTGTAAGGCGGCGCGGCTATTGCCTGCGGCTTTGGTGGCGGATCTGGCCTGCGACGCAGCCGGGGCCGAGGCTTTTGCGGCGGCCGAGCGGCTGACGGTTGTGGATGCGGATGCGGCTCGCGCGGCTATGGATGCGAGCGTGGTCTTGCAGGACATCGTGGCGGCGCGGGTGCCGATCGAGGTTGCTGAAAATACGCGGCTTCATGTGTTTCGGCCCGAGGATGGCAGCGAAGAGCATTATGCCGTTGAAATCGGGCGGCCAGACAGGGCGTTGCCTGTTTTGACACGGCTGCATTCGGCCTGTTTTACGGGCGATCTGATTGGCTCGCTCAAGTGCGACTGTGGCCCGCAGCTGCGCGGGGCTTTGGCGCAGATGGGCGCTGAGGGCCAAGGCATTTTGCTTTACCTCAATCAAGAGGGGCGCGGGATTGGCCTTGCCAACAAGATGCGCGCCTATAGCTTGCAGGACCAAGGCTTTGATACGGTCGAGGCCAACCACCGTCTTGGTTTTGAAGACGACGAGCGCGACTTTCGGGTGGGCAGTGCTATTTTGAAAGAGCTTGGCTTTGCGGCGATCAGGCTGATGACGAACAACCCTGCCAAGATCGCCATGATGGAAAAGACCGGTGTGAAAGTGGTTGAGCGGGTGCCGCTTGTTGTGGGCGGGAATGCGCATAACCACGGCTACCTTAAAGTGAAGGCGGCCAAATCGGGGCATTTGCTGTGAGCGTGGCTGATCTTGTGCTGACGCCGATGGGGCTGCGCTTTTTGGGGCGCAGGTTTGCTTGTGTGATTGGGAAGGGCGGGATTTCTGCGGCCAAGTGCGAGGGCGACGGGGCGACGCCCGCGGGGGTGCACCGGCTTGTCGGGATGCTGTATCGGCCTGACCGGCTTTTGAAACCGCGGGCCTGGGCCGAGCCGATCGGGCCGCGCGACCTTTGGTCGGAC